>JGI12712J15308_10000606_pt1 | contig 10717 bp, 7 predicted proteins | sample JacPin_JW_Ref_O2_FD_15308 | JGI IMG/M metagenome (IMG submission 15308) | reverse complement strand
TTCGGGTTGATGCAGGGTGCAGCCATCAGCAATACGATCGTCCAGTCGCTGGTGCCAGAAGACAAACGGGCCCGCGTGATGAGCTACTACACGATGGCCTTTTTCGGTGCGGCTCCGTTCGGGAGCCTGCTGGCTGGGGCGCTGGCTCACCTGATCGGGGCGCCCTACACCGTGATGGTCACCGGCACGTTTTGCATTGCCGGCTCGCTGTGGTTCACGTTCGAGTTGCCGAAAGTTAGGGCGGTTATGCGACCGATTTATCAGGAAATGGGGCTGTTGCCGGCACCTAACCTCGACTTAATTTCCGAAGTGCAAGAATCGGCGATATGACAGCGAATGAACACTTTATTCCAAGCCGAATGGAGAATTCACAGTGAACTGGTATGACTACATCGCTGGTTTTTTCGCTGGCATGTTTCTCGCGAACGTCGTGCCTCATTTCGTGCATGGCATTTCGGGCGATCGCTTCCCAACACCGTTTGCCAACCCTCCCGGAAAGGGATTGTCAAAGCCGACGGTGAACGTAGTCTGGGCACTGTGTAATCTGGTCGTTGGATACATCCTGTTTCGTGTGGGAAAGGTTTCGAGCGGAGACAACTTAGCGCTGATTACTTTCTTCGCAGGGATCGTTGCTATCAGCACGATGTCGAGCGTGCGCTTTCGAACGAAACAAGCCAAATAATCCGGCCGGAAAACCGCCCGAGCGAAAGACCGGCACGAGGGCCACAAGCCTCCACCGAAAGGGAAAAATTATGCCTGTCACGAACCTCGATACGACCGCTGCTCTGGTCGTGATTGACCTGCAAAAAGGCATTGTCGGTTTGCCGGCTGTGCACCCTGTCAGCGACATCATTGCCCGAACTGCGCAGCTTGCGCGCGCGTTCCGCGAGCGAGGTCTGCCGGTCGTTTTGGTCAACGTGACGGGACGCGCTCCCGGCCGTACCGACGTCGGGGCCCCTAAGTTTTCGTTTCCGGCGGACTGGAGCGAACTTGTTCCTGAATTGCAGCAGCATCCCGACGATCACCTCGTCAGCAAGCAACGATGGGGCGCATTCATTGGCACATCGTTGGATGATTACTTGCGCCGACGCGGCGTCACGCAAATCTTTGTGACCGGCGTGGCGACGAGCGCCGGCGTGGAGTCAACCGCGCGCAGCGCCTACGATCATGGCTACCACGTCGTGCTGGTTGTGGATGCGATGACGGACCGGAGCGATGAGGCGCACCGTCATAGCGTCGAGAGGATTTTTCCGCGACTGGGTGAGTCGGACACTACGGACAACGTGTTGAAGTTGTTGCAGGAGGTACCAGTTCGATGAGCCGAACGCTACCCGCAACCTGCTGAATACGCCAGCCGGATGGGGCGCCTACAGGATTGTGCGCCTACCTACTCCTTGATCAGCCTTTCCCCTTATACTGGAAGGAAATTCGTATCAGGTCCGCCCTCTCATTCGCTGCGGACCTGACTTTGAGGAGTTCATGGCCGCCTTAATCGACGCGATTAGCGTCAAACGCAAGACGCTGTTTGAATTTGAAAACACCCCTTTCCATTGCCTGGAAGCGGAAGTGAATACACCTACGGCCCGCGGCGGCCAGACCCTGGTTCGCTTGAAGATGCGCAACCTTCTCACCAACGCGGTCTTTGAGAAGACTTTCAAGGCGAGCGACAAGTTCAAGGAGCCCGACCTCGAATCGGTCCCGGCCTCCTATCTTTACAGCGACAACGATGGCTCTCACTTTCTGGACCAGGAAAGCTACGAAACCCTCACCCTGAGCGAGCAGATGATCGGCAATGCCCTCGATTTCCTGATCGAAGGGGCGATCATTCAGTTGCGCAAGTACAACGGCAATCCGATCGGTTTAGAACTGCCCATTTTCGTGGAGCTGAACGTCACGTCCACGGAACCCGGCGTTCGGGGCGACTCGTCGGGCGGCACTGTGACCAAGCCAGCCCGGCTGGAGACTGGCCTCGAGATCCGCGTTCCCCTATTCATCAAAGAAGGCGAGAAGGTGAAAGTATCGACGGAGAACCGGGAGTTTGCCGGGCGAGCCTGAGTTTTTCCGTAATGGTCAGACCAATGCTCTGTCCATCCATGGTCCGGCCAACAACGATCTGTCCGTTTTTCGTAACAGTTCCAGGAGACATCTTGCGCTGTTGTCCGTCTGCTGTTAATTTCCACCAATCGAACGGGCCAGCATCGACTCCAAGATTTGCAGACGGCTCGGTTCTTTTCCTTGGGTGGAGTTCCTCGAAACGGCCCCTTAGCAACGCCGCTCTGCGCTTCTTTGCGTTCGTCTCGGCCTAACAGAAAGGACATCTATGTCTACTCCGCAAAAAACTCTGCCGATTGCCGGTAGCGAGCGCGCTCCGATGGAGGGAGCGCAAGAAATAGGACCAGCTAACCCTAACGAAACTGTGGACGTGACGATCCGTTTGCGATCGCGCGCTGGGAAAAAGCCGATTGTCAGCGCTGACGCATACACGAAACCGATTGAGGACCGCACCATTTTAAGTCGTAAGGAATTCGAGCAACGCCACGGTGCCGACCCGGAGAGCATGGCTCGCGTCGAAACATTTGCCCGCCAACACAAACTCACGGTGAAAGAAAAAAGTGCCGCCCGCCGCACCGTGATTCTCTCAGGTACGGTTACGGCGATGAACGAGGCCTTTGGCGTCGAACTGAAGGAATACGATCACCCGACCGGCAGGTATCGCGGGCGCACGGGAGTGATCCATCTTCCTGCGGAACTGCACGACGTGGTCGAAGGCGTCTTTGGCCTGGACAATCGCCCGCAAGCCAAACCGCATTTTCGTAGGCGGCGTGGGGTTGCAGGTGCCCGCGCCGAGTCCGTCAACCTGTCCTACACGCCCCCGCAAGTCGCTGCGCTTTACGACTTTCCGACTGGCGTCAATGGAGCCGGAGAATGTATCGCGCTCATCGAATTGGGCGGCGGCTACAAAACCTCTGATCTGAGCAGTTACTGGAGCCAGCTCAAACTCACCGAGACTCCCACCGTGTCGGCGGTTTCGGTCGGTGATGGCAGCAACAATCCCACCGGAGACCCGAACGGACCGGATGGCGAAGTCATGTTGGATATTGAAGTGGCCGGATCGATCGCGCCCGGCGCAAAGATCGTCGTCTATTTTGCGGACAACACCGACGCCGGTTTTCTGAACGCGATCACCACTGCGGTGCACGACAGCACGAACAACCCGTCCGTGGTCTCCATTAGTTGGGGTGGTCCAGAGTCTTCCTGGACACAACAGGCGATGACGTCCATGGATGAGGCGTTCCAGTCTGCGGCCGCAATGGGTGTGTCGGTTTGCGTCGCGGCGGGAGACGACGGCTCGACGGACGGCGTAACCGACGGCCTGAACCACGTAGATTTTCCAGCATCGAGCCCGAATGTGCTGGCCTGTGGAGGCACAGAGTTGGTCGCGTCAGGCGATAGCATCACCAGCGAAACTGTGTGGAACGAACTTGCAAATAATGAAGGCGCAACCGGAGGCGGCATTAGCGACGTCTTTCCGCTGCCCAGTTGGCAGAATGGGGCAGGCGTTCCGCCTTCCGCCAATCCAAGTAAGAATGTAGGTCGAGGCGTTCCAGATGTGACCGGCGACGCCGATCCAACCACCGGCTACGTTACTCGTGTCGACGGAAACCCCGACGTGATTGGGGGAACCAGCGCTGTCGCCCCCCTCTGGGCGGCATTGATCGCGCTCATCAACCAGAGCATTGGAAAGCCAGTTGGTTTCATCAACCCTTTGCTCTATCAGGACGCGGCCACGGCGCGGGATCTCAATGACATCACCTCCGGCAACAACGGCGCTTACTCGGCTGGTCCGGGATGGGATGCCTGCTCTGGCTTGGGATCTCCGATCGGAGCGCAAGTCGCGACAGCATTGGGTGCGTCACCGGAACAAGCACTCAAGACAGGTACCTAGTCCTCGGCCTCATAGAAGGTGGCGCGGCCGCGACGGCCGCGCCACCTTCTGTTCGACAACCCTCACTGGTTCGGCGGCCGCATTCCCGAGATGCCGGAGTCATCGGGTCGTTGGTTTGAGCTAAACTCATCGCAAATCCCCTGAGGCGAGCGCAGGTTCCTGGATTCGCATACAACGCGACGCCTCGGAAGTAAATCTAATCGCACGAAAGCGCGCCCCCCGGAACACCGGGTATCCAGAACTGTTGTTAACAGGACTCTCTATTACTCAACTCTGCCCTACACCCTGCAGCTTCGCCAAGCGGATCTCACAGGGGGCATCGCGACCTGCTTTCCCTGCCCGCGGTTCGTCCCATATCAGGAAGAGTCCCAGCGTGAAGGCGCTCTGGGTAGCGCTGTGGGTAATCGCCGGACTTTTGGCCCTGCCAGGGGCAGAGGCGCAATCACGGTCGAATTCGGGGGGCTCCTCCTCGACGCTTCCGAACGCACCGGTTGCGAACCTGGACTTTTACACGCGTCCGACCGAGACTCTAAAGCTCCGCAACTATTTCTTCGATGGGTTCGGCCCTTATCCCATCGCCGTGGCTGCGGCGTCTGCGGGGATCAGCCAGATCGATGATTCACCGCCGGATTGGAAGGAAGGCGCGACGGCCTACGGCAAGCGCTTCGCGTCCAGCTTCGGAGTGTTGGCGGTAACAGCCACCACGCGCTATGCGCTGGCGGAAGCTCTCCACGAAGATACAATGTATTACCAGTGCGAGTGCAAAGGCCTGTTCCACAGGCTGGGCCATGCAGTGATTTCAACTGTCATCTCGCGCCGCGGCGACAACGGCCACCGCATCTTTTCCGTCCCGGACCTGGTGGCTCCCTACGCGGGCAGCATGACCGCCGTCTACGCATGGTATCCCCGCCGCTACGATGCGATGGATGGTTTTCGCATGGGCAACTACAACATGCTGGGGTATGTAGGCGCAAACATCACGCTTGAATTCTTCCGTACCGGACCACGCTCGTGGATTAACCGGATGCATCTCAACAACCCGCACCGAGCACAAGTCGCGCCATCTTTCTAGCGGTCGCCTGGAGCGTGGCACCGTACGCCGTCAATCAGTTGCGTCACCCTCCCGGGTGAAGAACCTTATGCTGGCTCACATCGTCGCCATCTCCGCTCTTCAAGCCATAGAAGACGATCGTCGATACGATGGTCAATATCCCGAGTGCCATGAGAGCCTTGTGGATTCCCCGAATCATTTCCGCCGGAGCGGAGAGTGTACTGGGGACGAAAAACGCTGTAGCCAGCCCAGCCGCTGCCACGCCGAAGCTGATCGACATCTGCTGCATGGTGCTTGCGATGGAACTTGCACTGCTGGTGTCTTTTTCCGCAATGTCGGCGTATACCAGCGTATTCATGCTGGTGTATTGCAGTGACGTGAATCCTCCATAAAGGAAAGCCTGCAGCACGATGGCCCAAACCGGTGTCCGCAGGCCGATCGTCGCAAACACCATCAGAAGAACGCCGAGAATCAAAGTGTTCGAGATGAGGACGCCACGATACCCGACGCGGCTCAGAAGTCGGGGCATGATCGCTTTCATACCCATCGAAGCGATTGCCTGGGGCATGATGAGCAACCCGGATTGGATCGGGGTAAAACCCAGGCCCACCTGATAGAGGAGCGGCAGGAGAAATGGCACTCCGCCGATCCCGAGACGCGTGAAGAAGCTGCCGCTTACGGCGGCCCGGAACGTGTGAATGCTGAATAGTTTGAGTTCCAGCAAAGGAAATGGAAGAGTACGCGCATGGATTCCGTATCCCGCAAGCAAGGCAANCGACAACGCCAGCAGGCCCGACATCTCCCGCGAGCTCAGAGTATGTTCGCCGAATATTTCGAGCACNTAAGACAGTAATGCGATCCCGGAACCAAAGAGAATGAGCCCGACGACATCGAGCGGAGGCGTTTGCTCTTCGCGGTAGTCGGGCAAATGTATATAAACGAGAATCAAACCCGCAAGTCCAATAGGAATGTTAAGGAAGAAAATGAAGCGCCAGTGGAGATAACCGACGATGAGCCCCCCGGCGATGGGTCCGAGCATGGGAGCCACTAAAGCCGGTATAGAAACAAAGCTCATGGTGCGCAGGAGATCCGACTTGGCAAATGTTCGCACCAGGGTGAGCCGGCCCACGGGCACCATCATTGCCCCGCCGCAACCTTGCAGAATGCGAAAGGCGACCAGCACGTGGATGTTGCTAGATATTCCGCACAGAAAGGATCCGAGGGTGAATAGACCAATCGCAGATGCGAATACACGACGGGTTCCGAACCGGTCCGCCATCCAGCCACTAATTGGGATGAAGACCGCGAGGCTGAGCGTGTAGCTCGCGAGTACTGCCTTCATGCTGAGCGGAGCGACGCCGAGGGCGGAAGAGATGGCAGGAACGGCCGTATTGAGAATCGTTGTATCCAACGACTCCATAAAAAACGCGACAGCAACGAGCCACGGTAGGAGCCGTTTGGAGGCCTCTGAGGCACCGGATGAAGAAGGATCGGGCGAAGATGGAGGCGCGTTCGACGGGCCGGCTGGGCTCATAGGTAGGAAACTGCGGGAGGCTTCTCCACCAGGAACATGTTAGCCGATCTGAACTGCCATCAACATACCGCGTGGCTATAATTGCACGCGAGAATGGCCCTCACCCTAAGGAGTCGACGGGCAAATGAATACTTCAGCAAGAGATCTTGCATACGCGGTTCGGATGCTGGCCAAAAGTCCGGGTTTTACGCTCGCGGCAATCTTGTCGCTGGCCATTGGCATTGGCGCGAATACATCCATTTTTAGCATTATCAACGCACTGTTGCTTCGCCCTTTGCCGTACCGGGACGCAGATCGCCTGGTCATCCTGTGGAATCGCTCGCCCGGATTGAACATCACCGAGGATTGGTTCTCCACCGCGCAGTATTTCGACATCAAGACCGGGCATCATGGTTTTGAGCAAGTCGCGATCGCCATCGGTGGAAACTACAACCTGACCGGCAAGGGCGAGCCGGAACGCGTGGGCACAATTCGTGTCTCCTCGAATCTCTTGCCCATGCTCGGCCAGGCAGCGGCGGTGGGCCGGATCTTTGCTCCGAACGAGGATTCACCGGGCAGGCCAGCTACTGCCGTGCTTAGCTACGGCATGTGGCTTCGACATTTCGGCGCCGACCCAAAGATGATCGGCAAGTCCGTCACTCTGAACGGTGTTCCCTACGAAGTTGTGGGTATCATGCCCCGTGCCTTTTCCTTGCCGAGAGAAGTGCTGCCCACTCTAGACGGAGCCGAGCAGGCCGATATCCTGCTTCCTTTGCCTATGCCGCTCGGTGCCGCGCAAAACCGCGATCACGAAGACTACAACATCATGGGCAAGCTCAGGCCTGGTGTTTCCATTGCCCAGGCCCAGGCCGAGATGGATACCATCACGGCGCGATTGCGGCACGATTATCCGCAAACCTATCCCCCCAACGGCGGCTTGACCTTTGGCGTTGTGCCCCTCCTCGAACAGGTCGTGGGTGATGCGCGCCCCACCCTGTTTGTGCTGCTGGGTGCGGTCGGGTTTGTGCTGGTAATTGCGTGTGCGAATGTGGCTAATCTTTTGCTCGCTCGGGCCGTTGCCCGGCAGAAGGAAATCGCAATTCGCACTGCCTTGGGCGCAAGCCGCTTACGGATTGTCCGCCAGGTGCTTACCGAAAGCATGTTGCTGTCTCTGTCCGGAGGCGCTTGCGGAGTTCTCCTTGCATTTTGGAGTCTGCACTGGATCCATGTTTTTGGACCGAAGAGCGTTCCACGGGTAAACGACATCGGCATCGATCGGGTTGCCCTGGTCTTTACATTCGTTCTTTCTGTTTTTTCCGGAGCTGTGTTCGGTCTGGTGCCCGCGTTGCGAGTATCCCGTTTCGATCTGCACGCCACGCTGAAAGACTCGAACCGGGGCACAGCCGGCGCCAGCGCAGTCTGGGGACGTGGCCACAACATGCGCAGAATGCTGGTGATTTCCGAACTGGCCCTGTGCGTGATGTTGCTCATTGGGGCTGGACTGCTGATCCGCAGCTTCGTGTACCTCGAAAATGTTTCGCCCGGATTCAACCCCAACCAATTACTCACGCTCGAACTCACGATGAGTGGACCAAAGTATGACGATCCAAAGGCCGTTGGTGCAGCCTATCGCCAACTCTGGAGCCGGCTTGAGAGCTTGCCCGGTGTGACCGCTTCCGGGGCCGTCACTTCGCTTCCTCTGAGCCAAATGTTCGCTTGGGGTCCGATTACGGTGGAAGGGCGCGTTCCTCCGCCCGGCGAGAATTTCATCAACGCGGATCAACGCGTCGTTGGCGGCCACTACTTCGAAGCCATGGAAATTCCGCTGCGATCGGGGAGGTTTTTCAATGAGCACGACACACCCGCCAGTCCGAAGGTGGTCGTCATTGATGAGTACATGGCGCAACAGCTCTGGCCGAATCAGGATCCCATCGGCCGGCGCATCCATTATGGAGGCATCACCGACAAGGATCCGTGGGAGACGGTGGTCGGCGTCGTCGGACGCGTCAAGCAGTACACTCTCGATTCCGACTCGCGCATCGCACTGTACCTTCCTCAGACCCAATATCCCACCCGCGCTATGAATATAGTGCTGCGGAGTGCGGCCGATCCCGCCGCCTTGGCTCGGGCCGTCAAGCAGCAGATTCACGAGCTGGATAGTGATCTGCCGCTGTACAACGTACGAACCATGAACCAGCGGCTCGACGAATCGCTGGCGCAGCGCCGTTTCGCAATGCTGCTGTTGACGCTTTTTGCCAGTGTGGCTCTTGCCCTGGCGGTGATCGGAACTTACGGAGTCATGTCCTACCTGGTAAATCAGGGCACGCGTGAAATCGGGATCCGAATTGCCATGGGTGCAACGCATCGGGCAATTGAACGCTTGATTGTCTGGAAGGGTTTGGCTCTGGCGCTCTGCGGAGTGGCCATCGGCACGACCGGAGCCTTCGCGGTTTCCCGTCTCATGCGGAGTCTTCTGTTCGGTGTGACCCCGTTCGATCCGTTCACATTCGTGGCGATTTCGCTTTTGCTGACTCTGGTTGCTTTGCTGGCCAGCTACATCCCGGCTCGCCGTGTCGCTCAGATTGATCCGATCGTTGCTCTGCGAGATGAATAGGCCTCCTGTCAAACCTCGAGACCAACCGGCTACTCTGCATCCTTGACGCAACGAAAACCAATCGTTCCGGCCCGATCTTTGCCCGGCGCCATGAGGAGGAGTTTGCCGTGCTGGTCGAGGCGATAGGCTTGCGGAAAATACCACAGCGATCCCTGAGGTTGGTAATAGCTGCCGCCGCGCAAGATGCCGCCACGCGTGTGTTCATCAATAAACTCCTCCGTCCATTGCCATACGTCGCCCACCAAATCCATCACGCCGAATGAGCTAGCCCCCTGTGGATGGGCATCGACGGGATCCGGTCCGCGCAGGGTGCGGCTTTTGTCGGGGATTGGAACTGCGTCGGCATTCCACGCGTTGCCCCAGGGATAGATTCGGCCATCCGTTCCCTGCGCAGCATACTGCCATTCCCACTCATGGGGCAGACGCTTGCCAGCCCAGGCAGCGTACGCGCGAGCATCTTCTAACGAAACCCAGGTTACCGGTTTGTTGCCCCAGCCACTGGGATAGGTTCCATTTTGCCAATCATGCAGAAAGTTCAAATCATCTTGCGGGTGATAATGCGTTGCTTCCAGAAATCTCTTAAATTGTTCGTTCGTTACCGGGTACTGATCGATCCAGAACGCATCGACGTGCAGTTCATGCAAATGGTGGCGGCGTGGCGAATTCTCCCATGGATACTGCACATCCACGCCAATATCGTTGAAACCTTCGATCTCCACACCGTCCACCCGAAAGGAAAATTCTCCCGCGGGAATGTTTACCATTCCATCCGGCTGCTTTGATGCCGGTGAAGTTTTGGAGATCACCACCATCTTCTGGGGAAGGAATTTCCATTCGTTCGAATACTCGCTGAGTGGGGTTACAGAAAGCTTTTTCATTTCCTTCAGCAAAGCGAGCAGTTTGGGATCCGGAGCGTCTGGAGTAGCGAGAATCGCTCCGAAGCCATGAGCCTCAATGGGAAAATTGAGGAAGAGATGATCGCCGGCGATCTGCGGCGTGAGCTCGCTTCCATTCCATAAATCGAAATAGCGAAGTCCGGGCTGGATTTGCAACTGCAGCTGATGACCGTCGGTATCGGTCTGGTTGCGATTGATGATCGTCCATAGGGTTTGATTTTCGAGCGGCCAGCGGCTGGCGTAGATGCCGTATTGCACGGTGGGAGCGTAGGGCTGCCATCCTGGACTCACCAGAAATTTCGCTACGGTTCGCTCTATTTCTGCCACCCGCCGAACAGCCTCGGCATCGCGCGGCACAATTCCATTCCAGATGCCCCAAACATTTTCCCAGCTCTCATATCCCACGCCATTGAAAAAGGCATACTGCAGGTTATCCACTTTGGAATGGTTCCACCGATCACACACATGAACCATGTGACGAGGTTCAAGCCACTTCAAGGCGCTGATCATGGGAGCCGTTGGATATTGCCAATACCCCCATGTCGCCGTGTTCCAAGCCAGACTTTCGAAAGGAGCGGCCATGACATGCTCGGGTTCGAGCACCAAAGGGTGACCTGATGCGTCCGATGCAGCGCGAAACGAATGGGGAATTCCGCGGAGGGTATCTCCGTTCACGCCGTCGGCGCCAACTTCGGCG
>JGI12712J15308_10000605_pt1 | contig 10734 bp, 18 predicted proteins | sample JacPin_JW_Ref_O2_FD_15308 | JGI IMG/M metagenome (IMG submission 15308) | reverse complement strand
CCCGCCGCAGTGGGAGCTATGTTTTGCGCCTGGGGTCGGGCGGCAGCAGGTGTAGCCGGTTGTGCAGTTTGCCCGAAGATCAAGCCGGCGACCAGGAGACAGACGAGACACACAGAAGGCATGGTTCATGGTCCCCACAGCCGATGTTGCGGGGCAAATAAAGCGGGCACGAAGCTTGGTTGCGTGTCCGGGTTAAACAGATTAAGTCCGTCCCTGCTACTGTTCATAGGCTCCTATGTTGATTTGTCCGCTGGCATTGACACGGGGATTGCCGTTGAAGTCCACCGTCCCAAAATCGGCGGAACCCAGACTGGCGTTGCCCGTATTCCCGGCCGGAGAACTCGTCGAGATGTCATAATCCGGCGTCGGTGAGCAGGTCGTGATCGGAGTCGGGGGGCCGCTCTCCTTGGTCGACGTGCAAGTGGTTAGAGTGAGGTAGTCGGGATTCAAGAACACCGAATTCTTATCCTGTCCAGTTGCCGACTGGTAGGAAGCAAAGGAGGAGTAGCTCTTGTCGTTCAACTCAAACGTCGTGGTCGAACTCGTCGTGTAGTAATCGTTATAGTTTGAAGTAACGCTGCTGCCCGTCGTGAACCCGTGAATGAACAAACCCTGCGCGCCGGCATATACGATGTTGTTCTCGAACACAATGCCGGTGGCGCGATACTGGATCTGGAACTCGCCGCTGCCTGTCTTCTGCGTGTCGTTATCGTACAGGCTGTTGTTCACGATGGTGATGTTAGTGCTTCCACCCGTCCCGGACTTGGCATAGCCGCCCACTGAAACACCACACGAATTTGCGGCGTAGTCAAGGTTGTTGCGGAAGATCACGTTGCTCGAGACTTCACCCGCGTTTTCGCTCGCAGCCTCGAAATTCAGGTCGTTGCCATAGAGCGTGTTGCGCTCGAACGTCACTTCTGTACACCCATCGCAGTACAGGCCATCCTCATCGTACTGATTGCCTTCGCCGGGATTGGCTTTGGCGCTGTTGTTGTAGATGAGGTTGCCGTAGACGTCTCCGTTCTTGGCCTGATCAAAGCCCGTCGGACCGACCCCCTCGAAACCAATCGCATCCATGCCAATGTTGTCGTTGTCATAAATTGTGTTGTTGGAGACGACAAAGTTCTGCACGTTGCCGTTATAGGTGGTCGTCTCGCTTTCTCCGGTCAGGCATCCCGTGACCGTGTTGCCGCTGACGGTCACGCTGAGCGGAGTGGCGCTAATACCGAAAACGCCGATACCGTAAGCGTTGCCCCTCTTCCCCGCCGTGGTTTGGATGTTCTTAACGGTGTTGTTGAGGAAGTTGATTCCGGTTCCGCCGCCAACAATGAGGACTCCAACGGGAACTTTCGAGGCCGTCGAAACCTTGTAGTTCTGGACGGTGAACCCCTCGATGGTGAGATAGTTCACGCCGCTCGCGGCACCTATGTTGAACAGCCCTTGCGTGTTGGTACCGATGAAGCCGTTGCTTTGAGCGAAGGTGGGCGAGACGCAGCAGGAGACGCCAGTGCCATCCACTATCGCTACACCCTGTCCGTTAAAGACGATGGGAGCTGAGGACGTTCCTGAGTTGGCGAAAGTCACGCTCTCGTTATAAGTTCCGGCTCCCACATAGACAGTGGCCCCGGCCGTCGCTTCAAGAGCCGCGTGCCCGATGGTCAGCCAGGGCGCGCTCGCACTCCCGCTGTTGGAGTCGCTGCCCGTTTTGGCGACGTAGTAGGACACTTGGGCCTGCGCACAATACGAAAGTGCGAGGCAGCCGGACAGAAAGAAAAACACAGCGCGAATCAACTCGCTCTTCAGCGTGTGTTGAGTACTGCGGTCGAAGCGATTCATCATTGAAAAACCTCCCGATGGATATTTGTGCTGCCTAAAACGATGGTTTTCAGGTTTCCAATTCGCGTGGACGCATCCTCCACTCCCCGCATAGGTTCCCAACAGTTTTCAAGATGTTTCGTTTTATTTACTCTGCGTATTTCGTATTACATCGATAAGTTTCCTCTTATTGCGAGAATTCTGATCCGATTAGCACGTTCCTGTCAATCCCTTTGCGCATCCCTTTTGCGCGTGTGTTGTTCTGCGGAGGGGACAAAGCGGCCAAGAAATCAACCCCGACACCCTCGAGGCAAGAACGACTCCCTCTACTGGCGATGGTGCCCCCCTCAGAAGGAAGACCTTTGGAACGGCTGTTTTGCACCAAAAGAAGATCAACCCTGAAATGCATTCCAGAGTCAGGGCCTACCCATCCAGAAACCCCTCAAAGGCCTTCCCGAGTCCGGTCAGTGCGTGGCGAGACGCCGGAGTCCAAATGCAAAGATCTCTCTTGACCCTGCAGGAAGCCAGAGGGTTTATGCTTGCAACATGGACGGATTGACGAGAAGCCAGCTCGCGCAACGCGCCAACGTAAATCTGGAAACCATTTCGTTTCTACGAAGAGAAAGGATTCCTCCCGGCGGCACCCAGGACGGGTTCCGGTTACCGAAAGTTTTCAGAGGAAATGATCGAAAGACTGGCTTTTGAAGGACTTGGGGTGCAACCGGATACCCCGCATAGCTCCCTGCGACTCGTGTGCTTGAACGCGAGCGTTCGGAATCTGTGCTGAACCTCTTTCTTGAAGGGTCAGTTGCCCGCGCGGTCAGGATCTGCCATCCGTAGCTTTGCGGGTGCGAGCACGACTAGTGCTACACCGACGATAGCAAGCGGAAGTACGGCGTGCAGCAGATCTTCGCGTGGGATCACATTACGGAATGCCTGCACCGCCATCAGGGCGGCGTGAACAAGGCTCGACCATGCCGTGAAGGCGATCAGGCTGCGATTCGCTGACGGGTTACGTAAGGCAACCAGCAGGAAAAGTCCAAGTGTGGCATAGACGGCACCGAGCATCTGCTCAGATGGATCCAGTTGCAATCTCCACAAGGGGTAAACGCCGGCTAAAAAGAGCAACCCCACGAGAATCAACACGACCTTCAGCGCTCGTTCTCGAATCATTGTGTCCTCCCAAAACTAAAATAGGGAAAGTGTACGTACACCGCTGATCTCCGACGTGGGTCCCAATGCTCTTAGTTGCCGGTGCCAGTTAGAGTTGACGTCTGGGGGTTGTTGCTGGCGCTATCACTTATCTTCTTCGTCAGTTAGCTGGTCTTTTATCGACTGTGTCATTGCTATAGATGACGGAGAGCAGCCATGCCTCGCAACGCGATATAGTTATAGTTATAGTTATAGGTGATACTTTGGCTTCGAGCGTATTCTCTCTCCTTTAACTCAAGATGTGCAATATTGAGCAGACACGGGATCACGTGCTTGATACCGTGCGTCAGGCATAAGGAGAGTGATGTGAAGGAGCCGCAATTCGTTCTCCGACCTGAGAAGTTGGACCTATGGCTGACTCCTCTGGCGGTGCAGTTCTCTGACTTCCGTTGGACGGTTGCACCGCATCTTCCCCAGTCACCAGATCACGCGATTCCTCCGGGTCGGACTGACGCAGCAGAACCCGCTGTCCCTCCGCGGGACGACGTCGTGGGATGGCCCGACGAACTCCTTATCGATCTCCCGGACTTCCCAGACTGCACCCTCGACGCCACGGGGTGCACAGAAACCATGAACATTCCCCTACCGAATTGCTTGCTTCTTTTTCTCTCGAATTCCTTGGTGGAGGATTCGGCGTTTTCTTTGGCGCAACGGTCTCGGCGCAGTCGCCCTTATCGTCGTAGTCGTAGAGGCGGCCGGGATGAGCTTGCTCGCACTTCTGGCAGAGTCCAGTAGCCATTGTGTCCCGACTGACGGCGGACATTGGAAGCGGAGAAGAGCGTGGACATTTCATCACTGAATCGTAGTGTCGAACTCTCATTTGTGACCGGAATCACAGAACTGCACCGGTCCGCCAATAGAAAATCGACCTACAGGCGCGACTCCCACCAATCGAATCGCCGGCTGAGACCAATTCGCACCAGACAGGCGGCGCTCATTGATTGTTGAGTGATGAGCAATTGTGAACGGTCTCGGAACTGTAAGTCACATTAGAATCTCCGCAATTTCCAGGAAATTTAAACCAGTGACTGGGGGCGTCTCGCACTGCTTGATGAGATGAAGCTGAGGGACTCAAACTTATGAGCCACGAACTTTATCACAAAGCCTGTCGAGTTTTTCTGTTCCCGGCGGTATGTCTTTTCGTTGCGGCCGCGTATGCCGCCGGCCAAGCCAACCAGCAGGCTGCTGGTAAGAACGACCAATCCACCACCGCACCTACGGCCACTGCTCCTTCTTCGGAAGCTTCCAAGTACGTGGCGCGTCAACGAGGGATTGGTGCAATGCGTGGACTGCCACAACCCACATGGCACCGCAACCGTGCGGCAGCTACGGAGCCTGCCGGGCGGTGACGCCGTTTGCTACAAGTGCCATGTCGACAAACAAGGTCCTTTCATCTATGAGCACGCGCCGGTGAAGACCGAGGGCTGCAGCAGTTGCCACACCCCTCACGGTTCCACCAATCCACGGCTACTCAAGGTGATGCCGGTGAACACGCTCTGTCTGCAGTGCCACACTTTCTCGTCCCAGTTGACAGCCGGCGGGCCAATCGGTCCTGCGCACAATCAGTCGGCGAAGTACCAGGCCTGCACCATAGACTGTGGTTTCGGCTCGATTCAGAGTTTGCGCCGATCGTTTCTTCGCGTTCTGCATGTTCCTCCGAACGACTACCGGCACCGCTTCACAGACTTGACCACGAGCTAATCTGGCGGGTCTGGGTCTTGTGCCACGCGAACAACATTGTTGCGACACCATTGCCATAAAAGGATTGTTGATTAGTTTCGACATCGGCGCCGAATTCAAGACGATAGAACGAAGGCTCCGGAATCATTACTTCAAATTAGGGAAAAACGTCATAAAAACAGTGAAAGGACATTATGAACCGAAGAGAATTATTCAAGAGATCGGCGGCACTCGGTTTGACTGCTGGAATCCCATCCCTGTTGGCCGGCAAGTGGTTCGCCGGGACAGGCGGAGTCCAGGCCAAGAGTGGCACAGACAAAACTAGACCCGTTTCCAGTCCACTGACGCCTCCGGCCGAAGGCAGCATCCCGGTTGCGTTTCCCATTTCCGAAGGCGCGGTGATCATCGACTTCTGCGGACCCTGGGAAGTGTTCCAGGATATCGAAATCCGCGGGCGCAAGGATCCTGCATTCCATCTCTACACCGTGGCCGAGACGAAAGAACCGATCATTGCAAGCGGGGGGATGAAACTCATTCCTGAATACACCTTTCAAACGGCTCCCGAGCCCAAGCTGATCGTCATTCCGGCCCAAAAGCAAACGACGCGATGCTGGAATGGATTCGCACCCCGACCAAGAGCACGGATGTAACCATGTCGGTTTGCACAGGTGCATATGTGCTGGCCAGAACCGGTTTATTGTCGGGTAAATCGGCAACCACGTTCCACCGGGCGTATGAAGATTTCGCCGTGGAGTTCCCGGATATCCAGCTGAAACGCGGAGCCAGATTCGTCGAAGATGGCAATCTGGCTTCCTCGGGCGGACTAACCTCCGGCATAGATCTTGCTTTCCGTACGATCGATCGCCACAACGAAAGCCCGAAACCGTTTATCTGGACCGCGCGAGCCGCCGACATTCTGGAAAAAGTGAAACGCGCTCGCCGCACCCTCAATAAACGTCAATCTGCATGACGCACTACACTAGGTTCGTCAGCGGAGCTCAAGGCCAGTGATCCGTGCTTGGGCAGAGTTCAGTTCGTGAGCAATGTGCAGGGGGTGCTCCGGTATGACGAGCTACCCGGAATGTATGGTCCGCCGCTTTTTCACAAGCGAAAAATGAGGTAACAGGATGGTCTGCGCAAATGTATTCGGCCTTGGTTGGAGCGGAGCTCCTGGCCTTGATGGAATGCGCTGCGCGCTCGTCCTACTTAGTTAGGCAGCCTGGAAAGACTTCTCCGGTTAGCCGGTTTCGAGAGCGCCGGGTTCGACCGTTGTGTCATCTCATAGTTCGCCAGCAGACCTGGCAGAAATCATCAACACCGTAGCAGCCGCTGGTCTGTAGAGGTGGGAATCGCGAATGCGATTTCCAAGCCCTGGCCTCAGCCAGGCGTCATCTGCAGGCCAGTTACGCTGTAGCTGCACCGACCACGACCGGGGGCCGAAAGGGTTCATTCTTGGCGAGGACGGTGCCCAGTCCATGCGTGCCAGCTTATTCGCCAAAGCCACGTTTTGGTGGGTGCGGGTTGTGAGTTGGACCGGCCACAAACTCAGACCGGAAGATTGCTTCGCGCTCTGTTGTAGGACGGCCCGAGCCTCGTGCACGAAGAGTCCGCGCAAGTAAGAGTTCCCGCGTTTGCTAATCCCGACTAGTTTTTGCTTGCCACCGGTCGTATGTTTGCCCGGGACGATTCCGAGCCAGGCTGCTAACTCGCGCCCTTTTTGAAAGCTGCTCCGCTGCCGACAGCGGCGATGGTTGCGGTCGCCGTTACCGGTCCGATCCCGCTGGGCGCAGAACACCGCAACACTGAGTTAGGATACTACGAAAAAGTGACCATTCGCGGGGGGCCGAGATTAGAGTAGACTCAATAGAGGTGCGCTAAATGGCTTCAAGCACGCACGCCAGACCGGCCTGTGGCTCACGGTGGAGCGGGAAGGGAGGAACTGGACATGGTAACAATTGTGAAGGAGTCGGTTCACAGAATGACTAGCCATCTGCAGCTCATAAGCAGCTACTTGGAAATGGAAGACTACACCAGGGCGCTCTGTAAGACGAGGGAAACCATTAAGGAAATGCACGCGTTGGAGACGAGTCTAGCGGGGCTGGCGTACGTGGGGATGACTGTGCCGAAGAATGGGGCCGTCGTGGTTCCCCATGGCTCCACAGTGGTGAGCCATGAAGATGTGAATGTGGATGTCGACAGTCAGCAAGTGCAGGTAGTTGAGAAGAATGAAATCCGCGCCGGTCATGGGAGCGATAATCCGAAGACGAAGTGAGGACTTGATTGCGACCATTTGAGCGCGGCCTCGCATACAGACATCAATAAGCACAATTGTAGGTTCCTCCGGGTGAAGGATATGGGGGAATTGATGCGGCCCTCCACCGCTATCCGTCTGTTTTTTTCTAGCGGCGCCGCCCAAGGAGTCGCAGCGCAACCCCTTGTCTTGAAGGCGTTAGCAAACGAGTTTCCTACACGCTGCAACCACATTCTCCAGAGGACACCCCGCCAAAGCTCCGTCATTAACCTGGTAGTGTGCCCGCGAGCATTGTTCGTCGGTGTAGCTGTACCGCAGTGGCACGAGACATAAAAGCCCCGCGAGATGAGGCGTCCCGCTCCAAGAAGCACTGGGTTGCCAGTCCACTTCTATCCGTAACCGACCGTCTGCAGTTCATCACCCGTCAGGCCAAGAAGATTCTTCTAATAGACGTACCAGACTGTTCGGCTGCCAATGTCGAAAAGATTGTCGGAGCGGTTCTCGAACTTGTGACCACACGTCCGCTTGGCTCAGTCTTGATATTTACTGATCTCGACGTACCCTCTGACCAGAACGCCACCCGGCTCATGAAAGAAACCGCCGTCTTTGACAAGCCCTATGTCAAGAAATCCGCGTGGGCGGGAGCGGAGAATCTGCCTGAGGGGTTCCCGCAGAGCCTGAGTACCTTCTTCCGCGCAGAACTTCGGTTCAGCGAAAGGGAAGCACAAAAAGCCGAAGCGCGGAGTTTCGGTGACAGCGTCTGTGGCCCGCAACCGTACAATACGCTTGAGGAAGGAGCGACGACGACCTAAGCTTAACTGAAAGAGCTCGGTATCCGTTTGGCGTTCTGGGTATCGCTGATATCACGTATGCTCTTTGCCAGCGTTCTAATATCTTCCTCAATCGCATGCGATAAGTGCTTGAGTCCTTGCAACATGTCGATGATAGCCGGATCGGTGGTGTTGTACGTGGCCTTCTCGAAATGATTTCTCGATTCGCTATAGCTCATTGGGTTCTCCTCTAACTTCATTCATCTTCAAGCGCTGAGCAATTCCACAATGGCGCCGACAGTCCTAATGTAGTCACCACGGCGAGGAAATGCATCCCCCAACTGTCCTCAGTGTGACCTAAGAGTCGCACGACTGATCCTCACCGCTGAGTTCCGCGCGCCACACGGGCCGGTAAGTCAGCTCGATTAGCACCGGCCGAGCGAGATCTGCACGGCGACTGGATGCGCCGGCTTGGGTAATGCGTTTCGGGTGTCACGCCGCACTGCATTTCGTTGCGTCCGACGAGATATGCTCTCAGTTGGCGTGCCACATCCGCGTATCACGCGGTGCCATAGGTCTGGGGCCCGCCGGTTGCAACTGCGGCGTGTTCGTTGATTGGCCTAGCCGCTTGGGTGTGTCAGCTACCGTTCTGGCTGCCGAACTCCTTTGTGGTGACGGAGGTCTGCAACGTGGACACTCGAACGTGCTGAAACCTCTCATCATTGTGATGGTGTAATGTCTCATAGGTTCAAGTGTAATCGCTCATTCTGAAATGACTCCGAACTAAAGTTACCCCGCCACTCGTCAGGAATGAAAAGGGGACACAGATCAACTTCGATCACGGAGATCGTGCTATAGGCAAGTGCGTCAAAGAGATCTAAGGTGGGTTGGGTGTTCACCTTCGCCTGTGCCGCTTACACCTGGCAGGTATGCGGAACTTGAGCCGGGCGGCGGTTCAATCCGGCGAATCCACGCGAGGAGTATGAACTCTAGCATTATGCGACCAACTTCCTTCGATCCCTCCGCACTGCGCCAACATCTGCGTCGTAACAAGATCGCCGATCTGCCCGAGCTGAAACGCGTCCTCGGCACAGACACCGATCCCACTGTCTTTCGTAAGCTGAAGCAGCTTCACTATGTCGCCAGCTACACTCATCGCGGCCGCTTCTACACCCTGGCCGAGATCGCTCGTTTCGACGATCGCGGACTATGGTCGCATGAAGGGGTCTGGTTCTCCCGTTATGGCACGCTGCTGGCTACCCTAGAGACCTTCGTCCACCAGTCTGCCAACGGCTATTACGCCCATGAATTGGCCGATGCCCTGCACGCCGAAGTGCAGCAGTCTCTCCGCCATCTGATCGAGCTGCGCTACCGTTTCCAACGCCGTCATCTGCCCATCGTCAGCGTCGACAGCAAGAAGCGCGAGCTCGTCGGCAATTTCAAAAATCCGGGCCGTAGTTGGGATTCTGCCCCGCGTTGCGTCTATGATCACGACTTCCGCTCCGATGCCGTTGGGGTCGCCATTCCTTATGGGGATTTACGATGTTATGGAAAATCGGGGCCCTGGTCGTTGGCGTTTCCCATGACACTCCCGCCTTTGCCGCTCATGCCATCGCTCATCGGTGGCACCAGGAAGGTTCCACTCGCTATTCCGGTTCCCGCCAGTTGCTCATTCTGGCGGATACTGACGGTAGCAACAGTTGCCGCTGTCATGCCTGGAAAACCGAACTCCAGTCCCAACTGGCCAACTCCTTTGCCCTGGCCGTAACCGTCCCCCACTATCCCACCGGCGCTTCCAAATGGAACCCCATCGAGCATCGCCTCCTCTCCGAAGTCTCACGCAACTGGGCGGTGGGCGAACCGCTGGACTCCTAACCAGAAGATCCTCAACTATGCTCCGCACCACCCAAACCCAAACCGGACTTCGGGTCACTGCTTATCTCGACCGCCGACTCTATCCTTGCGGTCTCAAACCCACACCCCGTCAAATGGCTTCACTTCGATTGCAGCGCCACGAAACTCTCCCCGAGTGGAACTACACTATCAAGCCACAAGTGTGAACTTGTTCTTGTCTGATTCCTAAGATCTCCGACACAGCCAAAAGTCCACTGCACATAAACGAAGAAGAGCAGAGAGACACAGGAAATAAGCCGTGAACATCAATTGACCAGCAGCCTGTTAGAGCCGAAAGGCTCTAGTAATCGTTCGTCCCCGCGACTAGGATTGTCGCGACAAACGGGGGCCCTGAGTCCGACAAACGGGTAGTGTCCTAAATACTGCGTTGCAAAACCACCCGCCTCTGTCTGTAGGGCGCCCGACAGAGAACGTTGCAGGTCTTGGCATACACTGTCCGCCATGCTCTCCCCTAGCACAATAGCGCAGATCAAGGCCGAGATCGCGAGACTGGAAGAGGCCCGCAAACAATGCAGGGAGAGCGGTATCAACAAAGTGATTGAGGAATGGATCGCCGATCTGCAAAAGAAGCTAGCCGAAGAGACGAAGAAGGATTCCTAAGAGTGAATTGATCGAAATGGAAATAACAATCCCCGCCTTGCCGGCGGGGATTGTTTTTACAGCTTTACATCTTCGGTTTCAATTACTGACTTGGCCAAGCTCCAGGCTCTTTGTCAGCAAGTCTAAATGTGAGGGCTGGACCTCTCCTCCGGTAACCCCGACCCTTGCTTTCGGACAGGGAACTGAGTCGTTTGGGGCCAGAGAGCTGCAGCAACTGACCGAGCGGCGCGACGGGAGGCGCAGCGCTGTCCCCGATTCTGTTTCGGAACCAGGAACCCGGGCACATAGGGGTCGGTCAGCGACGAAGCCACAAGAATCGATCTGCGTGATGGCAGCGATGTCCGCAATGTTTTCGAGATCAGCACCGAACAGGCGTGCCCAGTCAGGCAGTCGATAGCCGGCAATGCGGCTGAGGGCAAGGAACTGATAAATGCTGGGGCTGAACGTTCCACCCCGGAGGTCGAAGTAGAGATTGTGTGGAAGGAAATACGG
>JGI12712J15308_10000601_pt1 | contig 10792 bp, 7 predicted proteins | sample JacPin_JW_Ref_O2_FD_15308 | JGI IMG/M metagenome (IMG submission 15308) | reverse complement strand
GCGTTGCGCTGGCGTTCCAGCATGGAGAAATATTCGGCTACCAGATCGGCGTCCCAGAGGCCGCGGCGGGCTTCTTCGTGCATGGTCTGGGCGGCCTGGTCATGCGAAAGCGCGGGCTTGTAGGGGCGGGCGGTGCGCAGGGCATCGTAGACATCCACCACTTGCAGAATCCGCGGCAAAAGCGGAATCTCCTCGGCACGCAAGCCATCGGGATAACCCGAGCCGTCAGAATGTTCGTGATGATGGCGGATGATGGGCAGCACCAGCCGCAGCGACTTCAGCGGCTTGCAGATCGTCTCGCCGGTGACGGGATGCAACTTCATGATGACCCATTCTTCCGGCGCCAGGTTGGTGCCTTTTTTCAGAATCTCGTCGGGGACGGCGATCTTGCCGAGATCGTGCAAGTATCCGCCGCGCTTCAGCGCGCGAATCGAATCTTCGTCCAGGCCCAGTTGGCGGCCCAGTTCCGGGGCGTGCAGCGCCAGCCTCTCACAATGACCTTCAGTGTAGGGATCGCGCCCTTCCACGATCTTCCCCAGGGTGCAGAGAACTGAGTCGGCAGTTTCCAGTTCGTCGGTAAAATCTTTCAGCCGCAACAGCGACCTCACGCGGGCGATCAATTCCTCGGCCAGCACGGGTTTGTTCAGGAAGTCGTCGGCACCGGCGTCGATGCCGCGAACTTTATCGCCGCTGTCGCTCAGTCCGGTTATCAGGACGAAAGGAATGAGGCGAGTGGCCGGGTCTTCCTTGAGCTCGCGGCACAGATCGTATCCAGACTTGCCGGGCATCATGACGTCGGAAAGAATCAGATCCGGGGGCTGGCGGCGAATCTCGGCCTCGGCTTCTTCTGCGCTGGTCGCAGTCACGACTTCATAGCCGCGCATCGTCAGCAACTGGCTCATCAGGCCAGCGATGGCGGGCTGGTCGTCGACCACTAAAATGTGCGGCACACGCCGCCGAAACAACAGATCGCCCACCTCTGGGTAAGAAGCGAGTTCCTTCTGCGAAGTTGTCCTGGAATCTTGCCGCAACGGACTTCGCGAGGGGGGGAAGAAACTCATGATCACAAATGGTATCGCTATATTACTTCAAAACTTGAATTTGCGGCGGCGTGGCGACCGGATATCGTGACAATCTTTGTACAGGGGGACGTTCGAGGGTCCCGATTCGGAACGGCGACGGATCAGTTTGTGATGGGCGTCCTTGCGCAAGGGCAGCCGTGGTGCCTAATCTCGACAGATGCGCCGTAAACTGCTCCGCTTCGCAGGTTAAGGGAGCGCACCGGGGCTTCGGAGGTTCAACCTCGGACGTTCAACCTCGGACGTTCGACATCGAACTTCCAACTTCGACATTCGGGACCGGGGACGCTCGGCTTCGCCTTCGCCTGGACAGCCGAGGCGGCTGTCTCCACGTGAATCGCGGCGGACATCCGCGATCCGAGTTCTGAGCTCTGCCGTCTGACGTCTGTCCTTAATCTCCGGCGGGTTCTACGGCCGGCAATTCCTCCGCGACCGTCTTCTGCTTTACCTTCGCGCTGGTTACCAGCACTACGGAGAGCACGACGATCGCGCTTCCCAGCAGGATGAATCGGTCCACGTGCTCATGCAGAACGAGCCATCCCAGGAACACGGCCACGACGGGGTTCACGTAAGCGTAGGTCGAAACTTTCGACGTGGGCACGTGCTCGAGCAACCAGATGTAGGCCGTGTATCCAATCCACGAGCCGCACACGACCAGATACATCGTGGCGCCGACGCCGCGCGGGGTCCAGACAACTCGCGAGAAGTCTCCGGCAAGCCATGCGAACACAAAGTTCCCTACGCCCGCGGCCAGCACTTGCCAGCCGGTGAAGCTGAACACGTCCATGCCCGACTGCCAGCGCTTCGACAGCACGGAGCCCAATGCCCATGAGAACGATCCGCCGATCAGGCTCAGCGACGCCCACAGCTCGCGGTGCCCCAGCGTGGTTCTCGAAGTGAGTTCAGGATAAAAAAGAACGAACAGCCCGAGAATCCCCAACGTCAGCCCCGCTTTGCCACGCGCGGAAATGTGATGGTGGCCCAGCAACAGCGAATCGAGCACCAGAAACCACAGCGGAGTGATGGCGATAATCAGCGCGGCCAGTCCGGATGACACCGTGAGTTCCGCATAGCAGAGCGTCAGGTTGCCCCCCATCAGCAAAAGCAGGCCGACCACCGCTGCCAGCGCAATCTGACGCGGCGAATACAAGACTTTGTGCCCGGTCAGCGCGCACACCGCCAGCATCACCACTCCTGCGATGGAAAATCGCACGGCGCACAACAGCGCCGGAGGAATCGTCTGCACCCCGATGTCGATGGCCAGATACGTCGAGCCCCAGAACAGGTACACGAGTCCGAAGGCGAGAATCACCATCCACGGACTGGGGCGCGGTGCGGAGTGCATTGAGGGTGAGGACAAAGGGAATCTAAAACATATCAGACGAGACTGGCGGAGGGTTTGATTCTAAAGTTGAGCGCGGCGTCTTCGTGTCTTCAGTGGCGGATGGTTCACTTCAGCTTTTCGTATTCAGCCTTCGCTGTCTTGAGGATCGGGATGTCCGGATCGGCGTCTTTCCAAGAGGCGAAGAAATCCTGATACGTGGTTCTGGCTTTGGCATTGTCCCCCTGAAGCATATAGGCGCGAGCGAGATTGAGGCGTGCCAAGGGATATTCTGGGGAAAACCCGGCTGCACCCCGGTGATCGAGGATGCGTTGAAACTCGGCGGCGGCTTTGGCGCCGTCGCGCAGTTTGAGATAAATCAGGCCCCGCAGAAAAATCGGAGTAACCCCGCCGCCGCGGGGCCCGACTCCCAGTTCGTGGGGCCGAACGGTCTCGAGCGTGCCGATCGCCTCGGAGAGCTGGTTTTTCTCGAACTGCTGAGTGGCCCTGGCTTCAGGGATTAAAAGCGACTGGAGGAAGTGGTTCTCTGGGAACTCATGTTCGACACTGCCAGAGATAGCCGCCGATTGCTGCACGTCACCGATTATTGCGAGAGTCGTCGCACCAAGGGTGCGGGCATCCGGATTATTCGAAAGCGCCTGCGCTTGCGAAAGTCTCTGGCGGGCATCCGCGGGATAGCCATACAAGGCGTCGATGTAGCCTTCGAGCGCCAGAAAATTGGCGGCTAGGTCTTTGGCGCCCGCATTTATGCTTACCTGATCGGCGCGTTGCCACAGCTCGTGCCCGGCCTTCACCTTGCCTTCGGAGTCGTGCCACGCGGCGTTGAATAAAAGCAAAATCGGCTCGAAAGCAGTGCCTTTCGTGAGCTCCAGTTCGTGCTCATAGGCGGCGCGATCGCCGCGCATGTAGGCCAGATCAGTGAGGACGAAGTGCACCGCGCTTCCGTCAGCTTTTTCGGCCACAGCCTGTTCCGCGATACTCTTGGCTTCATCGAAGCGGTTCAGGGCCTCGTATGCGCCAGCCATGTTGTCATAGGCATAGCGGTCGCGGGGATTGATGCGGTGCGCCTGGCTAGCCATGTCGAGGGCTTTGTCCGGCTGTCCCAGTTCAGAGTAAGCCAACGCGGCGTTGACATAGGGAGTGGTATCGCGCGGATAGGTCTGTCGCCACTGCGCGTAGACCTGCAAAGCCTTTTCAGGCTCGATCGTCACTTCGGTATAGTAATGGGCCTGGATGTAGAGCTTTTCCCGCTCGCTGGTGCGATCGCGCAGTTCGTAGGCCTTTCTGACGGCTTGAGCGCCCTCCGCATCGCGGCCGGTGTTGGTGGAAGAGACGCCCAGCGTGGCCCATGCCATGGCGAAGTTCGGGTCCAGTTCCACCGCCTTCTTCAGGTGCGGAAGGGCCGCGTCCTCGTCCATTTTTTGATGGTTTTCATTGCCTTGGCTGAAGGCCTGCAGCGCTTCCAGCGAGGAAGTGGTGGCTTCGTCCAGCGGCTTGGCGAACTGCTGCACCGAGGCCAGGGACTCGCCCATCTTTTGCCGCAGTTCGGATGCGGCTTTATCCAGCGATTTCAGTACTTGTTCCTTGCTGTCAGCCTCGACCTGTTCGCGGGCCAGGGTGTCTCCGGTTTCGCCATTGAGCGCGGTAAGGGTGACCACGTAGTGATCGCCCAGGCTCGCAATTGTGCCGGTCAGCATGGCTTTAATGCTCTGCCGCTGGCAAATCTCGCGGGCGACTTCATTGGTGAGGCGCTCATCCGCGGGCCGGCCCATGAGGCGCAAAGCCTCGCGAATCCTTGACTCGGGAACGATGTTCAAGTACGGGGACTGCTCCAGTTGCACGGCCAGAGCCTGTTTCAGGGTTCCGTCGAAAACCGCGTCGCCCGTGGTGTTCACGAAGTCGGCCAGCAGAACGCTGTCTTTTTCCCCCAGCCTGGCGGATTGCCGCGAGCGCCAGTACAGGCCTGTGGCCATGAGTATGGCCAACAGCGCCAGCGCCGCCGGAACAAGAATTTTCCAGGCTTTCTTTGCTGAAGTGATTCCACTTTGCGCGGCAAGGGTTTGTGGAGTGCTTATTTGCGCGGCGCTGGCTGCGGCTGCAATCACGGAGCCGGACGATGCGGCTGCGACTTTCGCTGAACTATGAGCGGGAGCAGGCTGCGTGGGCGCTGGCGCGGCAGGCTCTTGCGCGGCGACCGCCGATGCGGAACTCGCGGCGACGGCTCGTCCGCTATCGGTATCCCGCTTCAAGCGCTGCAGGTCGGCGCGAATGTCGGCGGCATGCTGGTAGCGCAGGTTGCGATCTTTCTCCAGCGCCTTGTTGATCAGGTCTTCGAGCTTCGGCGGCACGTCGGGATTCAGGCGCACCGGCGACGTGGGAGCGCGGTCGAGGATGGCCTGAAACATCAGCGCCGAAGTTTCCCCCCGAAACGGCAGCATCCCGGTCGACATCTCGTAGAGCACGATGCCGAAGGAAAAAAGATCGGTGCGCGAATCGAGTTCTTTTCCCTTCGCCTGCTCCGGCGACATGTAGGCGACCGTGCCGAGAGTTGAGCCGGGGCTGGTCAGGTGCTCCTCGATCACGACGCTGGTGGGCGCGGTTACTTCGGGAATTGCGCCCGCGATTCCCCCGGGAGAAGAGGCCGGCGCGGCTTTCACTTTTGCGAGGCCGAAATCGAGAATCTTGGCGTGTCCGCGCTTGGTGACGAAAATGTTGGCGGGTTTGATGTCGCGATGGACGATGCCTTCGGTGTGCGCCGCGTCCAGCGCGTCGGCCATCTCGATGCCGAGCGACAGGATCGTTTCCAACTCCATCGGACGCGCTCCGATCACGTGTTTGAGCGTCACTCCGTCCAGGAATTCCATGACCAGAAAAGCGCGGCCATCTTCCTCGCCGATGTCGTAAATCGTGCAAATGTTGGGATGATTGAGCGCAGAGGCGGCCTTGGCCTCGCGGCGGAACCGTTCGAGCGCCTGGCGATCCTGCGCCAGCTCCTCGGGCAAGAATTTCAGAGCGACAAAACGGCCCAGCCGCGTGTCCTCGGCTTTGTAGACCACGCCCATGCCGCCGCCGCCGAGCTTCTCGATGATTCGGTAGTGGGAGATGTGGTCGAGCAAGGAAGACTCCGCCCCGAGCGTTGAGCCATGCTAAGGCGCGGACAGGCGGAAGTCAAAGAATCGATCGTGTTCCCGGCTATGGAACCGAGGTTGGCTTACGAAGTTCGATTGCCCCGGGCGCTGACAGATCAATTGTGCAAGGAGCTGGTTTGCGGAAGTCGAGAACCATGTCCACCCAGCCGTCTCGTTCGTCCAGCCTCTTGGCCACGACATCCGAATTCTCGGTCAGGGTCGGAAACTTCTCCATCGAGCGCACCCACTCTGCGGAGTTATAGACGTCCCCCGGCTTCACCTCGAGATCGTTGAGCACCCGGGCCTTGGTTTCCGCATCCACACCGAGGACCTCCACCGAGCGCAACCTGAATTGCTTCCCTTCATCGACCTCGATCTCCAAATTAATGCTGTCGTTGTTCTCGTCCAATACCGTGTCGGGGACTGCCGTGAAATTGATATACCCTGCCCGGCCGTAGACGCGGCGAAGTTCCTCCAGGCCTTTGGAAATTTTCTCGCGACTAAAGATTTCACCTCGCTGTATGAGGAAAACATCACGCAGCTCTGGTTCTGAAAACGCCGTCATGTGGATGAGGCGCAAATCCCCCAGCCGGTATTGCTTGCCCTCTACAAGAACCTTGATCGCTATGTCGTATCGACCCGTGGAGTCTTCGGCTACCGGCACGGCTTTTGCTGTGACCTCAGCTTTGAAGTAACCCTCATTCTGGTAGGCAGCCCGAACCCGTTCGGAAGCTTCTTCGGCCACGCCCGTCATATCGCCTGAGATCGAACTGGTTTCGGCGCGCAGCGCCTTGGTGATCTCCTGGCGGGCTTGCGGCGGCAAGAGCGAAGCATGACGGAAAAGCACGCGGCGGATGGGCGAAATCGTGCCTGGTGAATTGTGCTTGTCAGCCGGACAGTTTTGCCCGTACGAGGAACCGAGCAGCGCAATAAGGCAGGCAGCGGATAAGAGGCTTCTCAACACGGATATACCTCTCAAGACACAGATGCAAGTATATGACGATTGGTTACTCATCGGGAGTTACGCCGCACCTTGCTGCGCAGTTAGAATGGTTCAGTAATTTCCGCTGCTAGCTATGCTGAGCATTGGTTTGTGGCGCTGGTTTTGCCATTCGAGCCATGCAGGAACGAATGAACCCAAGTGACGTTAGCGAAGCGCACCAGCGCATGCCCCACCGAAAAGGAGAGCAGGATGCGTGTTCCAAGAATGCTGTTGTTTGTAGGGCTGCCGGTTCTTTGCGTCGTGGCGATTGCCTCGAGCCATAGTCCGTTTGCGGGCACGTGGAAGTTTAATCCAGCAAAATCGAAGATGGGCGCAAGCGATACGACCACGAGCGACGTGATGCGCATAAAGTCCGATGGCAAAACCATCAGTTTGATGGATGAAGAGGTCGACGCCCAGGGGGTTCATAAGATTTCAGTCAAAAATGCACAGTTCGATGGCAAAGACTACCCGGTCGAGGGAGACCCGAACTCCGATGTAGTGGCGTATGAACTCAAGGGACCGCGCGAATTCACAGGCACAACAAAGAAGGATGGGAAGGTCACGGCGAAATATACGATCGTAGTCTCCGAGGATGGACAAACTACGACGGTACAGTACACGGTCTATTCGGAAGGCAGAAAAACGGAAGGCGGCACGTCCGTTTATGACAAGCAGCCATAACAAGCCGGCTGAAGGTAGAAGGTCGGTCGAAGCCGCCCGTTTCTTTGCAAGCTCCCCGGTCGAATAGGCATCCCCTTTAACAAAGGGGTTACGCCGCACGCCGCCTACAGCTATAATGACTTAGTGATGTCCGCCGTCTGCGATGCTGCGCAACCATCCCAATTCGCGTCGTCCCCATCTGCACCTCGTTTATGCAGATGTGTCCGAGTGCTGGCTACACTGCCTGGTGTGCCCGCGGCGCTACCGGGCGAACCTGCCTTCGCGTCTGCGTCCCAGCCTCTTCGGTAGCGACTAGTTTTAATCCACCGCCTGAATCGCCTCAGCCTACGTACGCCTGAACCAGGGCGCGTGCTTCGAGGTTGCATTGACTGTCCACTGGCCACTAACCACGGGCCACTGCTTTTCGGAGGATCCCAACATGACCACTAAGACCATGACTCTCGGACCCAAGCTCAAGACCGCTCTGCCCGGGCCCAACGCCAAGCGCGTGCTCGAAGGCGACGCGCAGATCATTTCGCCGTCCTACACCCGTTCGTATCCGCTGGTGGCCAAGAGCGGCCGCGGCATCGTCGTCACCGACGTGGACGGCAACGAGTTCTTTGATTTTTCCGCCGGCATTGCCGTGACCTCCACCGGACACTGCCATCCCCATGTGGTCGCCGCCATTCAGAAGCAGGCAGCCGAGCTGATCCACATGTCGGGCACTGACTTCTACTACGAGAGCATGGTGACACTGGCGGAGCGCCTGTCGAAGATCGCGCCCATGCCCGGACCGCATCGCATTTACTACGGCAACTCCGGAGCGGAGGCGGTTGAGTGCGCGCTGAAGCTGGCGCGCTACCACACCAAGCGCCAGAACATTATCGCGTTCTTCGGTGCGTTCCACGGACGCACCATGGGCGCGGTTTCACTGACCGCGTCGAAGCCGCAGCAGCGCCGCCGTTTCGGTCCGCTCATGCCGGGCGTGACCCACGTGCGCTATCCCGATGTGTACCGCCACACTTCGGGGGGCGCGCAGGAAGCCGACGAGTTCGCGCTGGGCTGCGCTCGCTTCATCGAGGAGAAGCTCTTCAAGACCACGCTGGCTCCGGAGGAAGTTGCCGCAATCTTTGTCGAACCCGTGCAGGGCGAGGGCGGCTACGTGGTCGCTCCGACCATCTTCATGCAGGAACTGCGCCGCATCTGCGACCGTCACGGAATTCTTCTGGTCGTCGACGAAGTGCAGAGCGGTATCGGCCGCACTGGAAAATGGTTTGCTGTCGAGCACACGGGCGTACATCCGGACATCGTCTGCATGGCTAAGGGCATCGCGTCGGGCATGCCGCTGGGCATCACGATGTCGCGCGCCGACGTAATGGATTGGGTCCCGGGATCGCATGCCTCCACTTTCGGCGGTAATCCGGTTTGTATTGCTTCCGCTCTGGCTACGCTCGATGTGATCGAGAACGAGCGCCTGCTCGCGAACTCCACCGCAGTGGGCGACCACATGCGCAAACGCATGGCGGACTGGCCTTCAAAGCTGAAGCTGGTGGGCGACGTACGCGGCCGCGGCCTGATGATCGGCGTCGAAATCGTGAAGGACAAAGTCACCAAGGAGTATGGCGCCGCCGATCGCGACCGCATCGTCGAGCTGGCCTTCGAGCGCGGCGTTCTGTTTCTGGGCTGCGGTCCAAGCACCATCCGGATCTGTCCGGCCTTGATCGTGACCAAGGACGAAGCCGACGTGGCTGTGGATGTGCTCGAAGACTGCATCAGGATCGTGGGCAAAGACGCGTAGCGGTCCGTGGATGCGATCTCCGGACCAGTCCCGAAAGCGAACCTGAATTGTGGAATAAACGACGGTTGTGACATCTGTCACGACCGTTTTTCATTCCCCGGGAGTAGATTTCCTCAACGACCGGCATCCACACCCGCGTCGAGGAGTCTCAATCCTGTTTTCCGGCCGCCTCACCCACGCTGCCATCCGCAGCCTCGACTGGCTGGCGCGGCAAACTCTGCCGCCCGACAAGAGGCCGGCGAATCAGCGCACCGGGCGGCGTGGCGAGGAGGACGCCTGCTTCCATCTTCGCCGCCTGGGCTACGTTATCGTGGCCCGCAACTACCGCACGCCGCGGCACCCCGGGGGAAATCGACCCGGATCGGCTGGAGTCCCGATGTGCCTTGTTTTATTGAAGTTAAGACGCGGACCTCGCGTGACGTGAAGACTCCCGCGGCAGCCGTGGATCGCCATAAACGCCGCGAAATAGCCGCCGTAGCGCGAGAGTACCTCCGCCGCCAGCCACCGGCGTGCCAATGGCGGTTCGACATCGTGAGCGTATACTATCGGCAGTCGTCGGCCCGCCAGCCGCAAATCGAAGTGTTTCGCAATGCCTCCCTCTCGGCGTAGAATATCGGTTTTGTTGATGGAAAGGATTCGGTAGTGCCTGAGCTGAGAAAAGATCCCATTGTGGGCCGCTGGGTGATTATTTCGACCGACCGGGCCAAGCGTCCCACCGACTTCATTCGCGAAAACATGAAGATCAAGGGAGGATTCTGCCCTTTTTGCTATGGCAACGAGGGCAAGACTCCGCCTGAGATTCAGGCTTACCGGCCGAATCAAAATGGCGGGCCCGCGCCCCAGCGCGACACCCCGGGATGGACTGTCCGGGTCGTACCCAACAAATTTCCCGCTCTCGGCATTGAAGGCACTCTGAACCGGCAGGCCGATGGCATGTTCGACCGGATGAACGGCGTGGGCGCGCACGAAGTGATCGTCGAAACCCCGGATCACGCAGCGAGCCTGGCCACGCTGCCGCCCAAGCGCATTGAAGACGTGTTGTGGACCTTCCGGGACCGCATCCTCGACCTGAAGAAAGATCGCCGGTTCAAATACATTCTGCTGTTCAAGAACCACGGGGAAGCCGCGGGAGCGTCGCTCGAGCATTCCCACTCGCAACTGATCGCGCTGCCGATTCTGCCCATCAATGTGACCCAAGAATTGGAAGGATCGAAGCAGTATTTTCTCTACAAAGAGCGCTGCGTATTTTGCGACATCATCCGGCAGGAAATGGACAGCGCCGTCCGTGTAGTGGCGGAAAACGAAGACTTCCTGACTCTGGCGCCCTATGCTCCGCGCTTTCCCTTCGAGACCTGGATACTGCCCAAGCAGCATGAGTCGGCGTTTGAGAACTCGTCGTCGCACATGTTTGAAAACCTCGCCCGCGCACTGAAGACGCTGCTCACCAAGGCTGACCGAGTGCTCGATAATCCGCCCTACAATCTGGTAATCCACACTTCGCCGGCGCAGGAACCCACCAACGACCACTACCACTGGCACATTGAGTTCATGCCGAAGCTCACCAAGACGGCGGGGTTCGAATGGGGAACGGGCTTCTATATAAATCCAACGCCGCCCGAGGAAGCAGCGAAATTCCTGAGGGAAGTGAATGTCGAGGAGCCAGCGGCGGTTCGGGTCTGACGTCTGCAATGGTTCGCGCGGGAAAACAACAACGAAATCGGCATAGGGGGACGGGTCGCCCCGCCTCCCCTGCCACACCACCGGACATGCGGGTCCGCATCCGGCGGTTCGGCGGANTAA
>JGI12712J15308_10000599_pt1 | contig 10825 bp, 13 predicted proteins | sample JacPin_JW_Ref_O2_FD_15308 | JGI IMG/M metagenome (IMG submission 15308) | reverse complement strand
CGGCGGGACCTGGAAAAGAAGATCTCCCTTCTGATTACGGGTATCACACACCCGAATTGCGAGCTGGTACCGTATTCGGATCTGGAGGGGGTAGAGAACTGGATTCGGTCCAACTTGGCTTAGAAGCATTCTTTCGGTCAAGCGGAACGCAGTTCACCCACGGGGTGAAATCTTCGTCAAGCGGTGCATCGATTGTGCCCAGTCCTAACGCCTCCGGTGGACGTCCGAAATGGTGCCGGTCACTCAGGGCAATTTGGCCGACAGGAGAAATGTGAGTGTTTCGGCTACATCCGCGGGACGCCCACACGGGAGAGGAGGTACCGACAGCGATTCAGGGATCCCTAGCTTCCATCGGCAGATTCGCCATCGTGAAAGTCCTTTCCCTCTTCCCGGTTGCACTCTGCGCGACTCAGACATGAGGCTGCCGAGGGCTGGGGCCCCGAGAATTCGAAGGCAAGAAGTCGCTGTAACTTTAGTTCGAACACTGAATCATACGAATGGTTGACGGGTTTCAACCTCGTCAAGGAGGGAGTTGGCATGGCTCGCGTCAGGCTTGCGTTGATTGGCATGGTCTCGATTGCTGTTCTCGGGGTATTGCTGCCTCTGCGCTGGGGGGCCGCCCATGGGGCCGCGCACGCTGGTAATGGCGATGGGCAACGTGTTCCTGTGCTTGTGGAACTGTTTACCTCGGAGGGATGTTCGGACTGCCCGCCCGCTGACACCCTGCTCGAAAGATTAGATCGATCCCAGCCCGTAGGCGACGCCGAGCTGATCGTTCTCAGTGAACATGTGGACTACTGGGACGGCAGCGGCTGGCGGGACCCATACTCCTCGCGCGACTACACCGAGCGCCAGGGGGCGTACGCACTGCAGTTTGGTCTTGGGAGCGTTTATACGCCGCAGATGGTTGTTGATGGCCGGTTTCAACTCGTGGGCAGCGATGAGAGAGGGGCAATCACGGCCATCGAAAACGCAACGAAGGCCGAAAAGATTCCGGTCACCGTCACTTTGATTCGTTGGGAATCGGACGGCACGGCTGCGCTGCACGTTAGCACCGGCCAGCTGCCTCACTTCCCAGCGACGTCTGCGGAAGTTTTGATAGCGGCGGCGGATGAAAGCGATGAGTCACATGTGGAGCGCGGGGAGAATGAAGGAAGGACGCTCAAGCACGTTGCCGTCCTGCGAAACCTCACGCGAGTTGGGACCATCGATGGCTCTAGCGAATTTTCGCAAGAGGTGAAGGTCAAGCTCCATCGCGGAGGCAAGGGCGGCAATTTACGGATCGTGGCCATCGTGCAAGAGGCACCAGCCGGGAGGGTGTTGGGTGTGGGATCAGCGCGGCTTTCCAATTAGCCGTTGCTGCGCGTCGTACCGAGCGTCTGGTCCGTCATGTTGCCGGCTCGGACGGGACCCGAGGGGAGCATGATGAAATATGGAATCGGAATATCGGTCATCCTTTTTGGGCTGGCATATATGCAAGCAAACTCGGCAAGCGATCAAACAGGCTCACCCGCGATTGGATTGCAGGTGGGACAGAAGGCGCCAGCCTTTGCTGCGCGGGACCAATTTGGCCATGACCAATCCATCGAGACATTGAAGGGGGTGAACGGGACGGTTCTGCTTTTCTTCCGTTCGGCCGACTGGTGACCCTTCTGCAAAGCGCAGCTGGTTCAGCTGCAAAACGCGAAACAAAAGTTCGAAACAAGTGGCATCAAGGTCGCAGCCATCAGCTATGACAGTCAGGCCATCCTCAAGGACTTCGCCGATCGGCAGCATATCGATTTCCCGCTACTCGCCGATCCCGGTTCCAAGATCATTACCAGCTTCGGCGTCCTGAACATGGAAGCGACGGGGAAGAACAAGGGGATGGCGCATCCCGGATTTTTCTTTATCGACACGGGCGGCGTTGTTCGTGAAAAGTATTTCGAAGTGAAGTACACCGATCGGTTCACGCCGAACAATGTAATGGGAAAGCTTTTCCCCGAATTGACGGAGGAAGTGAGCCAGAGGGTCGAGGCGCCTCATCTCGGGCTCACGCTGGAACAATCGGATCGTGAAGTTGTGCCAGGCAGCCGGGTGAGCCTGATTGCCGACATTCAGCTGCCCCCAGACATCCATGTTTATTCTCCCGGAGTGAAAGGATACAGGCCCATTCAGCTCGCCGTGCGCGAGACTTCGGGAATTGAGCTTGCACCTGTAACTTACCCTGCCTCCCAGGATCTCTATTTGGAGGCGATCCAGGAGCACGTCCCGGTATATGCGGGAAAATTCCGCATCGTTCAGGATGTCACGATAAACTTTTCACCCACCTCCGACATTGTCCGCTCGCTGGTCTCCTCGGGAAAAACGGTTTCGATCAGCGGAGAGTTAACCTATCAGGCATGTGATAAGACGGTTTGCTATCCGCCCAAATCCGTACCGGCGATGTGGACCTTGAAGGTCTTTCCGCTGGATCTCAGACGGTCTCCCGACGCGATCCGGCACAATTAGACCGGGGAGGGTTTTTCGGAGCGAAAGGACGCAGCCGATGCAAGATTTCAAGGAGGAGACCATGAGTGATGTTGTCTACACCTCAAAATCGCGTATTGAACGTAAGCGGGGACCTCTGCGTATCGCGCATCTGCCTGGCGAGGCCCAACCGGTGATTTATAGTGTCCACGGAGCCATCGCTGAACACTACAAGATGAATCCTGCGACGCTGACGGAGTCGCATTCATCGACGATCGACTATGTCATTTCGGCAACCGCTGGCTGAATGCTGGGCACATTCGGAGGTGCGCTGGAAGCGCGCCAAATCGACGCGAGTGATGGAAGACTGACGGCAGACGTGACCGGAGAGGTAGAAACGGAGGAAGGCTTCCTGGTGATCCGCCGGATCCATGTGATGATGCGGCTGGTAGCGCCCGAAGATGTGAAAGAGACGGTGGAGCGTGTGCATGCCATTTACGCGATGCGCTGCCCTCTCTATCGCACGTTGCACAACGCGATCCAACTTACTTCTTCTTTCGAACTTGTCGCGCCGGTGTCAACTTCCTGAGGGATGCTGCTGCATTGCGATTGAGCAAGTGATTCGCGCCCCCCGGGATACCGCGGCGCGATGTGTTGTAGAACATCGCCGTCTGACCCTGGTCTGGCTGGCGCTGCCCTGAAATATGAGTGCCCACCTCCGCTTCGTTGGCCCCAAAACCCCACCTCAGTAAGGCCTAGATAGCCGAATAAATATTTCGAGTCCGACGAAACTTTGCGGTAGGTACGGAATCATACGACACGGGTCCGCAAGTCGGTCCGTGATCTCAAGTTCCTTCTGGATTATCCGGGCGACGAAGTAGCTTCGGGCTCGGAGCGAGAAGGGCCATTTGAATCTTGCAAAACCTTCACGCTTGCATTTCCGTGTGAAGGGCATGTTGTAGTTTACATTCTTTCAAACAGGAGGAAATTTAGAAAAATGACAAAGTCAAAGAAGGCCCTCATTGCTGGCGCAGCACTCGCAGGTTTGCTGGCCGGCACCACTACAACGATCCAGGCGTCCAACCTTCTCTCCGGCATGCATTCCGCGGCCCAGTCGGACCAGTCAGACAACAAGGTGAAGGAAAAGCATGCTTGCAAGGGTCAGAACTCCTGCAAGGGCAAGGGCGGATGTAAATCGAGCGACAATGGCTGCAAAGGCAAGAACTCTTGCAAGGGCAAGGGCGGCTGCGCAACCGACGGCTCGAAACCTCCAGCGGACGATCCCAAGCAGTAATTATTTCAAAACAGCGGTGTCTGGTGTTGAGGGCCGGACTGTACGGCCCTCGATACCTTTCCGCATCATCTTTTCGGATCGTCCAGCGGAGTGAGGAATGCCTGCCAATCGGTTTAACGGCCACACGGATTACGGAATCGGAATCGGTCTGCGTTCCCCCCATTACCATCATATTCTCACGCGCAAGCCCGTCGTGGATTGGTTCGAAATCATCTCCGAAAATTTCATGATTGACGGCGGCCGTCCGCTGCGCATCCTCGATCAGATTCTGGAACAGTACAAGGTGGTGCAGCACGGCGTCTCGATGTACTTTGGTTCGGCCGAGCGCCCGAACCGGGAGCATCTGCGGCGCCTGAAAACTTTAGTGCAGCGCACCAAAACTCCCTGGCTTTCCGACCACCTCTGCTGGGGCAGCGTGGATGGCCGATACACGCACGACCTGCTGCCCATGCCCTACACTTTTGAAGCCGCGCGCATCACCGCGCAGAAAATCCGTGAAGTGCGCGACTTCATCGAAATTCCGGTCGCTGTCGAAAACGTCAGCAGCTACGCCGAATTTCACGTCTCCGAAATGACCGAATGGGAATTTCTGAACGAAGTGGCTGAGCGCGCCGATTGCGGCATTCTGCTGGACGTGAATAACATTTACGTCTCGTCGCAGAACCACAGTTTCAATCCGTTTACTTACGTCAATAGCGTCCCCGCCGAACGCGTCGCGCAAATCCACATCGCCGGACACTCAAAGTATCGCAAGTACATTCTCGATACGCACGATCATCCCGTCATTGATCCAGTCTGGAAACTCTACGCGCGCGCCGTTGAACGGGTGGGCCACACGGCCACTCTTCTCGAGTGGGACGACAGCATTCCTTCCTTCGACGAAGTGCACGATGAAGCTCTGAAGGCCAACCGTTTCCTCGCGAGCGCTTCGCTCGCCACGGCCGTATGAAACTCCTTGACCTGCAACGCCGCATGGCTCGCGCTGTCATGACGCCGCTGACGAGCTCCAAACGCATGCGCCGGGTCGCTCCCGATGGCCGCTCGATGCGCGGCGTCGCAAACCAAATCATCAAGCCCAACGACCGCCTCACATCAGTCGAACGCCTGGAGATTTACAATCGCCAATACTGGTTCCGCGTGCTCGCCGCTTTCGCCGAGGATTTTCCGGGCGTGCGCGCCGTGCTCGGAGGCCGGCGCTTCGACGTGATGGCCAGAGCCTATCTGATCGATTGCCCCTCGCGATCATTCACCCTGCGCAATCTTGGTTCGCGGCTGGTGACCTGGCTGCAAAAGCACCCGGCGTGGGCTGGCGAACGCCAGAATCTCGCCGTGGATATGGCGCGCTTGGAGTGGGCTGATATCGAAGCGTTCGACGGTCTGCGGGAGCCGTCACTCAAGCCCGAAGATCTCGCGGGCGCGAATCCCGCCAAACTGCGCCTGCGCTTGCAGCCTTACGTCAGCCTGCTCGCTCTGCGCTATCCGGTGGATGAGCTCCTGCGCGAAGTTCGCAAAGATTCGGACGATCTCGATGTAGCCAGCAACACATTCAACGAGCGCCACAAACGCAAACGCGTCACCGCGGTGGCGAAGCTCGAGCCCAGCCCTATTTTCCTGGCTGTACATCGCCTGGATGAAGACGTTTATTTCCGCCGCCTCGACCGCGAAGAATTCGCCATCCTGTCCGCCCTGCACGCCGACAAATCCTTGAACGCCGCAATGAACTCCGCTCTGCGCGGGTCGTCGATCGGGTTGGCAGACCGCGCAGCTCACGTTGAAAAATGGTTCCACACCTGGTCCGCGCTCGGCTGGTTCTGCCGGCCACAGAAGTATGTTGTTACATTCCAAGCCCAAACTGAATCATGCGGGAGAGCAAAAATTTATGAATAGCATATTGGCTCGCATGCAAAAGCTGTACGGCCTGCTCGTTCGAGTTGCTTCCGGACTGCAGTCCCCTTTTCTTGCGATCGTCCGCCTTTACTGGGGCTGGCAAATCGCTCAGAACGGCTGGGGGAAACTTCACAATCTCGCGCACGTGACCGAATTCTTCGCAAGCCTGGGGTTGCCTGCACCCGGGCCGACGGCCACATTCGTCGCCACCTTCGAATTCGTGGGGGGTGTCCTGCTCGCTGTCGGATTGCTCTCACGCATTGCTGCGCTGGGTCTGGTGATCGACATGACGACGGCCTACATCACGGCAGATCGGGAAGCATTCTTTTCGTTCTTCACGGACCCGGGCAAGTTCTATAACGCCGATCCCTTTATCTTTCTTTTTGTGGGAATGGTGATTCTGATTTTTGGACCGGGCAAGTTTTCTCTCGACGCACTCGTGCGGGAATTGCTCAGCCATCCGAAAGTCCGAGAGGCGACGATGTCCAGGACCTGAGTTGCCCGCGGCCGCATGTGCATTCAGCGCTTCGACTGCAGATTCGATTTAGACCGAGAGGAACCGCAGCTTCATTTCTCCCAGCCGGCAAGCCGCGCGACCATGACGCGCGTATCTAGGCAGATGCACCCACTATTCAGGAAAAGTCTAATTGGGATACTGGCGGGCGCAACGGCCAGCTTGGCGTTGGCTCCCGCCCTCGGCCGTCCGCTATTGAGTGTTGTCTGGGGCATCGCTGTAGGCGCGGTCTATTCTGCGAGCTTGCGCCCTACGCCTCGCGCGTATGTAGATTACCTTTTAACGGGCGCCGCTTTGGGAATCCCGCTGTGGGGATTGATCAGTGTAATCGCAGTTCCGCTACTTTCCGGACAGACGCCTGAGTGGAGCGCCGAACAGATGCGCTCGCATTTTCCCGCGCTGGTTGGGTGGGTGTTATACGGCGCTTTGCTTGGCCTGATCACCCAAGGTCTGACCGATATTACCGAGAAAGTGCTCGGTTCCAAGGTTGAGAACGCATCTCCCACGCCTCGAGAAAAGAAACAGATCGTGATACTTGGTGGTGGCTTCGCGGGCATGCGGACGGCAGAGTGCTTAGAGAAGCAGCTGCAGCGTGACCCGCAGTTTCGATTGCTTTGGTGAGCGAGACGAACGCGCTTCTATTTACACCCATGCTCGCGGAAGTCGCTGGAGGCAGCCTGGAACCCAGTCATATCAGCACACCGTTGCGCAGCAGCCTGCATCGGACAGAGTTCATCCGTGGACGGGTCGGCGCGATTGATCTCGAAGCCCGCCGTGTGATTTTGGACACGGATGACGCTCCCAGCGAAAGCAGCTCGCGGCGTGAGATTCCTTATGACCAATTGGTCCTGGCTGTTGGCTCCGTTTCAAATTATTTGGGTATGGCGAATATCGAGAAGCTCGCGTTCAACTTCAAGAGTCTTCTGGACGCCATCCGAATCCGCAATCACGTCATCGAGATGTTTGAACGCGCCGACCGCGAGCCCGATTTCATCCGTGGACAGACTCTTCTCACCTTTGTAATCGCGGGCGGAGGTTTCGCGGGCGTCGAACTCGCGGGGGCTTTGAACGACTTTGCGCATGGGATTCTGGCCGATTATCCCAACTTGCGTCGAGAGGACCTGAGCGTGGTGCTGGTTCATGCGGGCGGCCGCATCCTGCCAGAACTAAGCGAGTCATTGGCACGTTATGCACAGGGCAGGATGGAAGCGCGCGGAGTTACTTTCCGCCTGAATACGCGTCTGACCGATGTGAATCCCGGAGTCGTGTCCGTAAGCAACGGCGAAATCCGCGCGCAGACTCTGGTGTGGACGGCAGGAACAGGTCCGAATCCGCTGTTGAAGTCGCTTCCTGTGGAAAAAGACAAGCGCGGTGCCCTGGTTGTTGGGAACACGCTCGAGTTGCGCGGTTGTCCAGGGGTGTGGGCCCTGGGTGATTGTGCCGCACTCACCGATGCGAGCTCGGGAAAGCCTTGTCCGCCCACTGCTCAATTTGCTGTGCGGGAGGCGGAAGTGCTCGCGAAAAATATTTGCGCGGAACTTCAGGGCGGACCCAAAGAGAGTTTTCATTTCAACTCACTGGGAGCGCTTTGCGTCGTGGGGCACCAGTCGGCTTGTGCTGAACTGGCAATTCCGTTCGTGAGGAACAACTCCGTGCGCTTTTCCGGACAGTTCGCATGGCTCCTATGGAGAGGAATATACCTTTCGAAATTGCCAGGTCTGGAAAGAAAGATTCGGGTGCTGGTCGACTGGACGATCGAGCTTTTCTTCCCGCGCGATATCGTTCAAACCATCGATTTACGGTGAGGAGAGATCGATGTCTTCGGTTTCAGGAGTAGCCACGCAGCGGGATGATCGCGGCAAATCGTTCCATTGGGTAGACCCTCTTTGGGGTCTCGCGGTCGGGGGTGCGGGCGGCGCACTCGGAAGTGCGCTTCTTGCTACATCACCCGCTCGTGGGATGATACTTGGCTCCCTATTCGGGCTTGCCTTTGGCCATCTCTTCGCGTATCGCGCTAGCAGCTCGGGTGCGGGATTGATCTGGGGACTTGGCGCCGCTTTTCTCCTGTGGTTGTTTCTTCCGGTTGGGATTTTGCCCTTGTTGGCTGGTTCTGGCCGCTCCATGGCCAAGCTCGCGGATGCCCGCAACGAATTTCCTGAACTCGTTGCCTATTTGATCTTTCTAGGAATGCCTGTGGGCGTGACGCTGGGATTTCGCGGTAGTCTGCGGAGGAAACGAGAAATGCCGCCGTTCCTCTGGTGGCGCGCGATCATCGTTGGCGGATTTGCAGGCGTGCTTGGTGGAATGATTTTTGGACGCTGGTCGGCTGCAGGCGACTTCTTCCCTTTGATCGCTGGGCTGGGCGAGTTTCACTCTCGCATGGCGACCGTGGGTTTGCAGTTTGGCGTGGCCACGATCATTGGTTCCAGCTTTGGGCTGCTCTTCCAGCGCGACGTGCGGGGCTACGGTTCGTCGATGGGCTGGGGGCTGGGCTTTGGGATTTTCTGGTGGTTCCTGGGGCCGCTCACTCTTTTCCCGCTCATGGCCCGAACGCCTCTGGACTGGTCGGCAGATCATGGAGGCGAACTATTCGGTTCGCTGGTAGGGCATATCCTCTATGGATTGATTCTGGGCATTGCGTACGCCGCGATCGATCGCTCGTGGGTAAAGTTGTTCATCGAGTCCGATCCCCTGAATCGGGAACCCGAAGGCCCTGGCCTGCTGGTGTTGCATTCTCTTGGGTGGGGAGCGCTGGGCGGTCTCGCCGGGGGACTTGTTTCTAGCCCGGTGATGATCGCTACAGGTGTATTGCCCAAAATTGCCGGCCTTGACACTCCTCTGTCTATTTTTCGTGCGCTGGTTCTGCATCTCTTGGTGAGCGCACTGATCGGCATGACATTTGGTGTGCTCTTTCGACGCGAATCCTCGAGCATGGGGCTCGGCGTGATGTGGGGATGGCTGTTCGGAGTCATCTGGTGGTATCTCGGACCGATGACGTTTCTGCCGCTGCTGCTGACTGGCGAGATTGACTGGCGCGCGAGCACAGCGTCCGCATTGCTTCCCTCGCTGATGGCGCACTTGATTTATGGGGCTACGACGGCGCTTGTATTTCTGCTTCTCGAACGCCGCTATACTCAAGAACTGCTCCTCAATCCGCGCACCGCCGCGTCCGAACTTCGCCGCGTCCGCCCTGTGGGAACTCCAGCGCCTGCGCTGTGGTTTTTCGCGCTCGGTATGGGTGTGTTGCTGCCCATTCTCCTCGGATAGTGGGACAGACCCAGTGCGCGCCACTGCCGCGCGTGCCGAACCCGGATCGTTGAGAAGCTTCTGAGGCACTTGAGGCAGAAAAAGCACGATCTGCATGCTTGCAAGCCGGTTCAAAACAATTCCAGAATTTCCTGATCTTCATGGAACCTTGCTCTTCTTTCGTCATCACACTTGCAGCTAGACGCCGGTTTTCGAGTATGCGGAGTGCCGAGCAGGCCGTTCAAACGCGAGCTTTGAATGCCGTAAGCAGTGCTACGGGGCGGGATGGCCACATTCGAGAAAATGGAACTCAGGGATCTAGCCCAGAGGAGGGCAGCTATGAGCACCCAGGCAAAAAGCAAGACAGGTAATCAAACTGATCCGCACGCAATCGAAAAACAGACTGGATCTCTCAATTCATCCGGAGCCGACGCGCCGGCGAACGAAGAGATTCAGCTACGCGCCTACTGCATTCATGTGGAACGCGGGGGGCAGCACGGCTGCGACCTTGACGATTGGCTCCAGGCAGAACGAGAGCTAACGGACGAGCACCGTGGAGGTCCGAGTGGTAAGGATGGGGCTCGATGAGGTTGGATTACGAGTTTGGATGCGGATGATTGGCTGGAAACAACCACGGTGTTGCGAGCGGCTTCGGCGACGACAAGGATTGCCTCCTAACTCGGTAGGCGACTTGGTTGCGGCGAGGTCCAAGAGCTGTATGAATTGTTTTCCGAGGAACTTATGAGAGCGTCACAGTACAGTGTGCCGGCCTCCGCCAAATCGTCGGCCGACCTTCTAAGTACATTCGTGACCAGGATTCGATCCGTTTCTTGCGCGGATGTGATGCAGGCTGGACTCATTATCCTTAATCAAACGGTCATTCTCGCGTCGAGTATCTTCGGTCGCTAGAGTCTCTTCCTGCGTGCCGCCTTCCGGCGTGTACTCGAGTTGAAATGTCTTATAACGGAGGATGCGATGGGTCCGATGGATCCGGTCAAGGTCCTTATGGTGGATGAAAAACTTCAGGAGCCTTGCGCCTATCGTCGAATTCTGGAGCGAAACGACTGCCAATGCTTCTTCGCGAGTTCTCAAAAGGACGTCGCGCTAATGCCGGGCCTTGGCACCGTCGACATCGTCCTCAGTTCGCTCAAGATCCCGGGCAAGAGCATTCATTGGTTAATCGCTCTGTTATCGGGTTCACGCGCCAGCGCGTTTTACTCATTGCGCCTCGAAGAGAGTTACTGGTGGGTGCCTGTTCTCAAACTCGGAAAGGAGTGCCTTGGAACACCGGCCTTCCCGGCGAGCGGCTTCGCTGGTGTGTTTGACCAACTGGTGAAGGAGATCCGGAGAAAAACGATGGCGCTGTCGCAGGCAGACTGTAAAACCTTTGACTTCCTTCCGACTCCGACAAACGTGAAGTTGCTGTTCGATAGGGA
>JGI12712J15308_10000598_pt1 | contig 10834 bp, 6 predicted proteins | sample JacPin_JW_Ref_O2_FD_15308 | JGI IMG/M metagenome (IMG submission 15308) | reverse complement strand
CACATCCTCTCCCGTGGAGCGCTGGATGAACCCATATCCTTTCGCCCCGTTGAACCACTTGACTGTTCCCTTCTCTCTCACGGAAAAACTCCTTTCCCCCTAGTCGCTAAGAATTCGTTCTCCGGACTCTCGACTGAAAAACCTCGAATAGTTTGAGGCTCCCTCGGAAGACCGGCGAACCTGGTTGCGTCTTATTTGCGCGGAAGAAGCGCAGCCAAAAAGAAAAGACTCCTCAGTTCTCGTCCGCGATCTGTCTTCGCGGCGGGAACTACGGAGCCCGGTAATTGGTGCTTTTCTGCCACCCAACTCAACGTCAACCTGCCTACTGGTCTCACCACCGAACCATCGGTCCGGTTATGAGCAGAAGATAATAAGCAGTATTAAAACGATTCGCAAGAGGAATTAGAAGGGAATCGAAACATGACCATCGGTCATTTCTAGATAACTTTAACGTAGATAAAGAAACAGCTCGGTAACCACCGGCTGAAACTTAGGTTCCGGCAGGACGCGGCGAAAGCTCCGTACTCTGCTACGATTTAACCCAGAAACTCGTGTCCACTCCTCCTACTGCGATTATTCCGCCAGCCGTCGCTAAGCCGGTCTTTGTCCCGCCGGCCGGTGTCGCGCCGGCCAGTGTTGCGTCGGCTAGTGTTACGCCGGCTAGTGCTACCCCAGCGAAGAGCAGCCCGGGGTCGGGGGATCCTCCACCACGAAGGCCGCGCCGCTCCGGCCTGGTGCTGGCTACCACCAAGTACGTGTTACGCACCGAGGTGCACACCTTCGCTTTTTCCGTGGCGGCCAATGCCATTCTTTCGTTCTTCCCTTTTGTCGTCCTTTTGATGACGCTGATCCGCCGCGTGTTTCACTCGCGCGTGATGTATGACGTGGTGGTGCAACTCTTGCGCGATTATCTTCCTGCCGGACAGGAGTTCGTAATTCGCAACCTCAACGCCATGGTGGAGACGCGTCACCAGGTTCAGATCGTTTCGCTGGTCATTCTGCTGGTCACTTCCTCGGGTGTGTTTATGCCGCTGGAAGTGGCTCTGAATCGCATCTGGCGATTCCCGAACAACCGGTCTTACTTAGGGAATCAGCTGGTCTCGCTGGGGTTGGCCTTTGCCTGTGGAGTACTCGCCCTGGTCTCCATCGGCATGACCGCGGGTAACGTGGCGCTGTTCGAGTTTCTGCTGCACGGCCACGCCACCGGCCTGTTGCGGTTGGTGGGCTTTTTGTTGATGAAAGTCTTCGCCGTTGCCGCCAGCATCACCATTTTTTTCTTGATCTACTGGCTGCTGCCGAACGGGAAAGTTCCGGCGCGCGCTGTTGTGCCCACGGCCATCATCATGGGCTTGCTCTCCGAAGCGCTGAAATACGCCTACATCATGGCTTTGCCCCGGCTGAATTTCCAGGAAGTGTACGGCCCCTTCTCGCTCTCGGTGAGCCTGATGTTCTGGGCCTTCCTGTCAGGGTTGCTGCTGCTGGCGGGAGCGAATCTGTCTGCGGAAGAACATCTCGGCCGCGCGCTGTGAACTCCGACGGCAGCGTTGTAGGCCTCGCTCACTCTTGACGCCAGCGCAACCGTCCCGTTTTCCATTCCCGGAAATCCACAGGGATTGTGACATCCATCACATCGTTCCCCGTTCGCACCGACTAGCATAATCCCAGGTTTCCCCGGTTCCTCCGAGCAGACATTCTGACCAGGTGACTCTCCATGCATGGGAGAAGTTGTGGTTCTCTGCTCGCCCCAAGGGGCCTGGACAGTTCGGCGGGCTAGGCTCTAGGCAGGCTCTCCTCCCAGCGGCCGACCTACCTTCACTCAGCTCGCCAGAGCCACTGGGACAATCTCCGCCGGGACGGTCACCAGGATCGCACCCGGCCCTGCCGCCGGAGGTTCAGCCGTCCCGACGGTAGCCATCACCTTCCACGTCGAACCACCCCCTACGCGGTACCGTTCCGGCGGGGAGTTTACGATTCTGGAGTGGCTGGGCCTGTGGTCAAGCGGGCAGCGTTACATAAGTGGGGGAACACCTGCTTCTCTTTCTCTGCATCCCCCGAGCTCTGTATCCCCCGAGCTGTATCCCCCGAGCAAGCTTGGACTTAGCAGTGCGGCCGGAGAGCGCTGGGACAGTTCGAACTCGACTCGCGGCGGGAGCAATCCCTGCCCTCCCAACAGCAATTTGCTGCTTTCCAGGCAGATCCGCTCTGCGCAGGACGATCACGCATCGCTTTCAACGATTTTGTCCTAGCGCCGCGCCCGTCGGTTGCAGAGCAGGCGCCGGAATGATGGTAAACCTAATGAACCGTAAACCCAATGATGGCAAAGACTTCGGCGTTATGCCACGTTCGCTCCCTGGTCTCCCGACAGGCGATCGCCTTGGCAATCATCTTTTTTTCACTCTTCGGTCTCGCGCTGGAAGCCTAAATACGTCGCCGGAACCAGCTACTTCAGTTCCACGGTCACGGGCCAGCCCTTGAGCTGGGAGCGGGGACAGATCACCTATTACACCGATCCAGGCGACCTCAGCCCGGTGCTTGCCAATGCCGAAGCAACACCCTCGTCGCGAACGCCTTCGGTATGGAACCGCCGTCCCCACATCCACCGGCGGACTTTCCGGTCCGCTGGAGATCCAGGTTGTGGCGAGGGCGGGAACCACAGCGGCGCTACGGGACGTTTTGCAGGCGTTTCCAGCCGCCCCGAACTGAGGACAGCCCGAACAATCAGCCTCGTCCGCCCGCTGGGCGGCGTGGGCGCTGCTTCGCGGAAATCGCTTTGATGATGAGCTTGCGGCGCGCGCCGGCCGGCATGGGCACCTTCGCGCGGTTCAGGGCGACGTTTATCAGACTGAGCACCTCGGGATCATCCAGCACTTTGGCATCCGGATGGCCCAGGTCGTAGAGGCGGACGTTCCGGACCACGTGGCCGGTTCCCTGAAGACGCTTTGCCGGATCTGGTAAGCCCGCTCCCTGCAAAAAGCACAAAGTGACGCGGCCCGGAGGCATCACGATCGAGAAGATCGCCTCCGAGGGCCGCTCCGTGGGGCTGAATCCGATGACCAGCCAGTTGTAGTTGTCATAGACCATTTCGATCGCGCCCTTGACCAGCTTGCGCATCTTCGTGAGCGCGCGGCGCGCGAAAGCCTCAACCTCCGGGTCGTATTTCGCGAGGAAGGAGTCGAGTTGCGTTGCCGCGTCTGACTCCGACGCGGCGGGTGGTATCCCTATGGCCCGAGTTCGCCGTCTAGGTGCAGCCATACCTACTTCAAACCTCGCAATTCCCGCAGGGGTACGTTGACAGACCCCTCGCTGCGCTGGCGTGGACAGCCGAGGCGGCTCTCCCCAGATGAGCCGTGCCGGAGCCCGATGGCCGAAGCCTGAAGCCTCAGATCCGAGGTCCGCATCCGCTTCACTTCGTCCACTGATCCACCCAGTCGTTCACCGTCTTGTACCAAAGCTGCGAATTCTGCGGCTTCCCTACCCAGTGGCCTTCGTCGGGGAAATACAGCATCTTCGAGGGCACGCCTTCCATTTGCAGCGTGGTGAAAAGCTGCAAGCCTTCGCTCACATCCAGACGGTAGTCACGCTGCCCGTGGATGACCAGCGTCGGCGTCTTGAAATTCTTGGCGTACTGGTGCGGCGACCACTTCTCGTAACTCGCGCGGTTGTCGTAGGGAGTGCCTTTGAACTCCCAGTCGTTGAACCAGAGTTCTTCAGTCGTGCCCCAGGCCGACTCGGCGTTGAACATGCCGTCGTGCGACACCAGGCACTTGAAGCGGTCGGTGTGGCCGAGGATCCAATTGATCATGTATCCGCCGTAGCTGGCGCCCAGGGCGCACTCGCGATTTTTGTCGATGAACGGGTAAGTCTTCTCGGCGTAGTCGAGGCCCTTCATCAGGTCTTCATACGGAGCGCCGCCCCAGTCGCCGTTGATGGCGTCAATGAATTTCTGCCCGTAGCCGGTCGAGCCGTGGAAGTTGATCATGATGACGACGTATCCGCTGCTCGTCGATGAAGTTGGCGCCGCGAACAGTTCGGCATTCCAGCGATAGCTCCAATCGTCTCCCCAGGCTCCCTGCGGCCCGCCGTGGATGAGGAACTTCACGGGATATTTCTTCGTGGCATCGAAGTTGGGCGGCTTGACCAGGAAACCTTGCACTTTGTCGCCGTGCGCGCCGGTGAACCAGAAGGAATCGAGCTGGGACATTGCGACTTGGGAGAGGACGGCATCGTTTAGACGTGTGAGCTGCTCTCCTTTCGGGAGATCGTACGGATCAATCTTCTTGGGCAGGACAATCTTATAAATCTCGGTTGGACTCGCGATAGACATGCGAGTAAACAGCAGAACCTTGCCCTCAACGGAGAAAGTCAGATCGTCGTCGTAACCACGCGTGATTCTTTCATCGACTTGCATCGTGATCCCAGTCGGTCTCCCAGTATCGGAATTAACGACCTTGATCTGATCGCTCGCGAGTTCAGTCGACCAGATCACGTTTTGTCCCTGCTTCTGCGCTTCGTCGTCCGTATCGACGAAGTAGATCTTTCGCGAATCTGGAGACCATACATAGGTCCCGATCCAAGTGTCACGGTAGTCCGGGGTGAATTTCTTCTTCTCGCCCGTTTTGCGGTCGTAGAGCATCAGCCGGAAGCGGTCGCTCTCGTATCCCGGTCGCTGCTGGGCGCGGTAGGCGATGTAGCGGCCATCGGGCGAATAGAGCGGCGTCGAGTCACTGGCGGGATTGTCGGCGGTGATGTTTTTGGCCGGGCCTCCGCTGACCGGGACGATCCACAGGTCGTTGTTGGTGGAATCCGCCGGATTCTTGTCGTGATTCGAGGTATAACAAACCTCCTGCCCGTCGGGCGAGAAGGCATAGTTGTCCTGCCCGCCGAGAGAAAACACGGGAGCGTCGTAGTCTCCCGGCGTGAGATCGCGGGGAAGGCTTAGAACGTGTGTCACGACGGTCACATCTGCGTTGCCCCTGGGAACCTCGACCACGAAGATGTGAGTACGCTTTCCTTCTTTGTAGGCATTCCAGTGGCGATAGAGCAAATGATCGAAGATCTGCGCCTTAACCTTGCCGTTCTGCGCCGCATCGAGAGTTAGCTTATTGCAGTTGGCTTCTCCTCGATCATCGAAAGTGCAGTTGGGATTAACGTCCGAGGTGAAGAGCATATTTTTGCCGTCGGGCGACCACAGCTCACCGCTAGCTTCGGTCACGATGTCGGTGAGCTTATGGGTCGCCGTGACCGCGCCCGCGGCCCCATCGAACTCCGCGATCCAAACTTGCGAGCCGCCTTCCTTCGTCGAGGTGAACGCAAAGCGCTTCCCATCCGGCGCCCAGCGCGGACGGTCGCCGTCTTGATCCGAGATGAGCACGCGTTCCTTGCTTCCCTTGTCTCGCAAATTCGGCGAGACATGGGGCACCCCACTTTTTTCTCGGCTCCCGCTTTCTGGTTCTGCGACGAGAGGCACGATCCAGATGTGCGGCGTCTTGGTGTTGGCCTCAAGATCGACGTCGACCACGCTGAAGATCACCCACTTGCCATCGGGTGAAATTTCAGGCTCGCCCACGCGCTTCAGCTTCATCATGTCTTCGAACGTGAAGGGATGCTTGGCCTGGGCAACGGCGGGAGGGGCAATAGCGATGAGGGCGAAAAAAGCCAGGAAGAAATGGCGCATGAGGGAACCTCCTCGAAATCGACCCGTAGAGACGTAGCCTGCTACGTCTCTTCACGCCACCAGCAGCCTGCCTCTGGCGGGAAGGCGTTGCCAGCAACGTCTCTACGGCAAACGGAAAAGTGTAGCAGGGTTTCCGCTGGGCCGGCTGAGCACGGGTGGCGCGGAGCTCGGAACCCGCCGGAGCCCGAAAGCCAACGCCCGAAGCCGGCATTGTCCCCGGCAACCCATTCCGCTTTCCGGCATCCAACTAACTGGCAGAGAACTGCAGCATCCCTCCTCCGGTCTTGGTGAGCGGAATGGACCGGAGGCGGGGCTGCCGCAGCTTTGGTGTGGATAGCGACCTGCCGCGTTTCTCCGGGGAAAGCTACGTTTTCAAAACGTCTCGCTGCCATTCTGGCGGCAAAGCGATAGACTATAGTTCATGAAATCCGCGCTTCGGAATCTGCTGTCTTGTCTTACCGTCCTGGCCTGCGGGCTGGCCACGCTGCCGCTCGCCGCCCAGGAGGGCCAGCTCGATACCGCGCCTCCCGCCAACGTTACCCCGGAAGAAATCATCACGCACTTCGCGGCTAACGAAACGGAATTCGCGAAGGCCCGCGAACAATACACTTATCGGCAAGATGTGAAGGTGCAAACTCTCGAGGGCGACACTCCGGATGGTGGGGAATATCACGAAGTGTTCGACGTGATCTTCGACGATAAAGGCAAGCGCACCGAGAACGTGGTTTTCGCTCCGCAGTCGACCCTGACCAAGATTTCCATGACGCAGGAAGACATGGAGGACATCCGCCACAAGCTGCCCTTCGTGCTCACCACGGCGGAACTGCCCGAGTACAACATCCTCTACGTGGGCCAGCAGCAGGAAGACGACCTGCACTGCTACGTGTTCGACGTCGCTCCCAAGAAAATCGAAGGCAAGAAGCGCTACTTCCAGGGGCGCGTCTGGGTCGACGACAAAGACTTCCAGATCGTAAAGACCTATGGCAAGACCAACGACATCCGCAAGAAGCATGGCAACGGCAACGACGAGAACCTGTTCCCCAAGTTCACCACCTGGCGCCAGCAGATCGACGGCAAGTATTGGTTTCCCGTCTACACCAAAGCGGACGATGAACTGCATTTCAAGCTGCAGGACGTGCACATCAAAGAGATCGTGAAGTACCAGGACTACAAACGCTTCGGGTCGAACGTGAAGATTCTGTACGAAGGCAAGGAGTTGCCGAAGGATCAGCAGAAGCCGGCTCAGACTCCGGATCAGAAAAAACCGCAGTAACCAGGTTTCAGAGTTTCAGCGTTGATTGCTTGCCGAACCCGTAAAGCTTGTTATGCAGAGCGGCGCCCTTTGCCGCGAAGGACCTATGCAACTGGGCGCAAATTGCCTAGGTCCTTCGCCTCGCTCCGGATGACAGGGCGTTTTCTTAGGCTCGACTTCCAAACCTCAGTAGAACAGATACTTCCTCCACTTATCATCCGACCGGCCCATCAAACGCATGATATGCCGGCTGGTGTGGAGGTTGAAGGCGCGGGGCTCGCGCATCAGTTTCATGCTCGCTTCGGCGGCGAACTGGTTGCCCTTGCGGCGGTTGCAGGGATGGCAGCAGGCCACCAGATTTTCCCAGGTGGACGAACCGCCGCGAGAACGCGGAATCACGTGGTCGAGCGTGAGTTCGCTCGAAGGCAGCACTTCCCCGCAATACTGGCAAGTGTTGCGGTCGCGCAGCAAAATATTCTTGCGCGACAAGGCGCGGCTCTGATGCGGGATCCGGCGGTACTCGAGCAGCCGGATCACCGAAGGCACGCGCATGGCGATGCGCGCGGCGTGCAGGAAATGTCCGTTCTCTTCCTCGGTCATAGCCACGCCCTTCAGCACCAGCACCAGGGCGCGGCGAGCGGCGCAAACATTGATGGGCTCATACGACGCGTTCAGCACCAGGACAGGAGCAAGCAGGGCATGACCATCGCCCGCCCGGTGCGTAGCCGCCGGCGAGAACAGGCCGGCGGCAAAGCGGCCGGGTGGTCCGAATTCCTGTTCCATCCTCGGTGACATAGAACTCTGCTCGGTGATTCCCTTTAGGCCCGTACCTTCCTAGCTTACAGCTTTCGCCAACGACGCTTCCGAAACGTCCGCGCTCACGCCGACCGCCGGCTTCATCTCCCCATACTTAGATGCCAGTTTAAGCGTACGCGCGACCGTGGCGACCCACACTTTGGTCGCTCCCGCGCGGCGCCGCACCCGGGCGCATTTGGAAACCGTTGCGCCCGTGGTACAGACATCATCGACCAGAAGCACCTCGCGGCCGTTAACTTCCTGGGCACGCCTCACCGCAAACGCTCCGCGCACGTTCTCCTGGCGCTGATGGATGGTCAGCCCGATTTGCGATTTCGTTTCACGTTTCCGTTCCAGAACGTTCTCGCCGAGAACCATTTCATTCCGAAGCATTCCGTTTCGAACCACACGCCGATCGGCCTCAGCCAGCATGCGTCCGAGAACGCCTGCCGCAGGCCGCACGCCGCCACACTTCAGCAAGTGGATGAGTTCCCGCAGGCCGCCTTGATAGTCGCCGTAAGCCACAGCGTTCGCAAAGGGCTGTTCCACGCGTTGGCAAACAGGACCAAGCGGTTGCCCGTCAGACGCAGCCGGAACCTGAGGCGAAAGCATCCGCTCGCCGCGGACGGAACACAGTTGGCCGTAAACAGGAAGGATCTGCTCCAAGCACTCGGAGCACACCGGAAGCCGTGAAATCTTGACCAGAGGGGCCGCGCAGATGCGGCAGTCGGCAGGAAACAGAACGACGAAAAGACTCTCGGCAGCGCGGCTGGCCCGGGAGGAAGTCTTGCGCGGGACAACAGATAGCCCTGCCTCCGCCACACTGCCCTGGCTAGCCCGGATTTGGTCCTCACTACTGCTGAAGACGGCCTCCTTGCGCGCCGCGCCGGGTCAACTTTACCCGGGCGGTTCCTTTCCTAAGCCTTTGCTTCCTGCATCTTCGGTACCCTAGCAGTATAACAGCAGTATAAGAGCGCGACCGGCCGCTAGGCAACGTTGCGACTAGGCGGCGCCGGAGGTTTTGCCAGTGGATGCAATCCGCTGGCCTCCGACAACCGGTTCTTGACCGGCATAGAAATTAAACGATAGTCCCGGCGGAAGCATTCCCCGCAACGGACCGGCTTCAGCAGGAAAAGCGGCAGGATGAACCGTTCCGTGAAAGTCCGGCGGCGCGAACGGAACCCCACCTCGCAGCCGCAATCACTGCAGTGGAACGTCGGGGACAAGAGAGAGCGATCAACAGACATGCTGCACCTCGGGGGATAAGAAGCAACGAAGGGGCAGAGCAAACCAGTAAGCGTATTCTACGCTGTCCCTCCAGAACTAGCTAACAGCGCTAACGGCGCAGGCGGACGGCGCAGGGCGTTCAGGGCGCTTCAGGGCGCAGGCGGACTTGTAAACCTGCGCCCCGCGTGCTAAGGTGCGCCGTTCCAGTGTTTGGAATGAGTTAGAGTGAATTCCGCAAGAAAGTTGCGCCCATCCTAAGCGGCACAAAGGATTGGGCAAAAAGGATGGAACGATGAGCGATCCCGCCCCCAGCGCGCCCGCAAGCGGCCCCAAGAAACACCAGCCCTACGTTCCCGAAACCATGGAGATGAAGGAGTTTACGCTGCGGGCCGTGCTGCTCGGGCTGGTGCTAACGGTGGTCCTGGGCGCGGCCAACGCTTATCTGGGCTTGCGAGCCGGCATCACCATTGCGGCCACCTATCCCGCTGCGGTGATCGCCATGGCCGTGCTGCGCGCGTGGAAAGGCACTCTGCTCGAAGAAAACATCGCTCGCACGGCGGGCACCATTGGCGAGGGCCTGGCTGCGGGCGCGATCTTTACTATCCCGGCATTCGTGATTTCCAAAGCGTGGCCGTCGTTCCGTCCCGCCGACGCCTACTGGAAGTCCACGGCGTTGATGATGGTGGGCAGCATTCTCGGAGTTCTGTTTATTTCGCTGGTGCGGCGCGTCATGGTCGAGGACCCGGAACTGCCTTTTCCGGAATCTGTAGCTGCTGCGGAAATTCACAAAGCCGGACGCCGCGGAGCCCAGGCCGCGAAATATCTTTTCTGGAACATCGGCGTAGGCGGCGTGGTGTACCTGCTGGGCCGGTTTGGATTGTTCGCCGCCGACAAGGACATTCATTTCACCGTGGGCAGTCTGGGCCGCAGCCAAGTCCGCCTGGGCACCACGGGCAGCACCAATCTGGTCGCAGCGGGCGGAACCAGTACCTTCGCCGCGCCCAGCGTCAGTCCCGCATATCTCGGCGTGGGTTACATCATTGGCTTGCGCTTGGCATCGATTCAATTCGCCGGCGGCGTGTTGGCCTGGGGATTGATGGTTCCCCTGCTGATTTTTTTCCTGGGCCCGCAACTCAAACATTATCTTCCTGCGGATACGCCTGACGATTGGGCCACCATGGCCATCGCCGTGTGGAGATTCATCGTACGCCCCATCGCCGTGGGCGGAATGCTGGTGGGCGCGGCTTACACCTTGTTCAAGATGGGCCGGAGCCTCACCGCGGGCATTGGCAGGGCGTTCAGCGATCTTCGCCAAACGGCCGACCAGCGAGCCAAGATGTCGCGGACCGAGCAATACATGAGTTCGCGAGTCGTGTTCAGCTTGATCGCGCTGATGTTCATCCTCATGTGTTTTCTTTACATCCAGATATCAGGCTTGATTTGGCCCGCAGTGTTAGCTGCGGTCGTGATGCTCGTGGTCGGTTTTTTCTTCGCCACGGTTTCCGGCAGCCTGGTCGGGTTTATCGGCTCGTCGAACAATCCGGTTTCCGGGCTGACGCTTTCGACCTTGTTGATCGCTGCGCTGCTGATGGTTTCCCTCGGCGTCTCGGGGACGAAAGGCGTAGCGGTGGTCTTGGGAGTAGCCGCGGTCGTATGCGTTTCCTCGTCGGTGGCCGGTGAACTCTTGCAGGACTTCAAGGTCGGCTACATCCTCGGTGGAACGCCGCGGAAGATTCAAATGGCGGAATTGATTGCCGTGGTCGTGGCCAGCCTGGTCATGTACTGGCCGCTCTACCTGCTGGATACTGCGTTCGGGTTCGGCAGCCGTCAGCTTTCCGCTCCGCAGGCAGGCCTGATGGCAACGCTCGCCATCGGCATCGTCGGCG
>JGI12712J15308_10000594_pt1 | contig 10851 bp, 10 predicted proteins | sample JacPin_JW_Ref_O2_FD_15308 | JGI IMG/M metagenome (IMG submission 15308) | reverse complement strand
CGATCCTCGGAGGGTGAGTTAGAGGGAGGCGGTTCGCGGTCGGCGGTCGATTGCAGTCGGCGCTGCAAACTGGTGCGCGCCCGCTTGAGGGCGCTGTTGACCGATTCGACAGTCGAATCCAGCATGTCCGCCACCTCATTCGCGCGGAATCCGAGCACGTCGCGCAAGATGAGGACGGCAAGCTGGCGGGGCGGCAAGACCTGAAGGCCCTTCACGAAGGCCAGGGAGATGGATTCGGTCTGCACGTAGCGCGCCTCCGGGCCGAGCGGTACGTCGATCGCACCATCGAGGAGGGTGTCGGGAAATGGCTCCAGCCATACGACCTCGCCGAGCCGGGTCGGTTCGGGCGGTACAACTCCGGGCACATCCCATTCCTTGGCGGGTCGTCGGCTGGCCGAGCGAAGCGCGTTCAGGCATCGGTTTGTGGCGATCCGGTAAAGCCAGGTACGGATCGAGGCACGTCCCTCGAACCCCGCTAGACCTTGCCATGCGGCCAGCATGGTGTCCTGGAGGGCGTCCTCGGCATCCTGAAAGGACCCGAGCATCCGGTAGCAGTGCACCTGCAGTTCTCGGCGGTGTGGCTCGGTCAGCGCTCGGAACGCGTCGCCGTCCCCGGCCAGCGCCCGGCTGATCAGGTCGTCTGTCACCAGCTCCACTCTCGCGTCACCTTTCTCCCACATCTTGTCGCACTTCTAATAGTGCCTCAGTTTGAACTCGGTGAGCGATGGGGTGTTCATTGCCCCGCGCTCGGTGATGACATCTTGTTCCCGCAGCTCGAGCAGCGATGCATCAGATTACACTTTCGGTGATGCGGACGTGCGCATCAGTGATGTGAAAACCATGCTTTTCGATGTCTTCCAGACATTCGTTGGCATCCACCCCGGCCCTTGCCTCTGCATCCCGGCTCAGTTCGATCGATTTAAAGAACGTCCAAGGAGAAAACTGCGAGGGGAGGTTGCCTCCCGTCCCGTTTTCCGTAACACCAAACACGCGGCCTGGACCTCTGAAAATATGCACTCGCACTAGTTTTGCTCCGGGACTACCTGTCAAATCATATAGGCGCAGTGGCATCCCGCAAGCGGGGTCAATCCCGCTCATCCTCACACTGGGACACTACCCACTTCTATCCGATATAGACACCTGCCGAGGCGCGAACTGGGCGCCTGATGAGCGCCCATTTTCGCGACGTCGTGGTGTCTGTATCGTTGACGGCTCTGACGATTCGGACGTCGATGGATTGCAAAAATGGCAGCCACGAGCCCAGATGCGTTTTTATCCGTCGGTCTTAACTCATGAAATGGGCGGGTGCGAGCACTCGGACCCAGAAAGGAACCAAAGATGTTGTTGAAGAACAAGGTTGCGGTGATCTACGGAGCCGGAGGTGCGATCGGTGCTGCTGTCGCACGCGCTTTTGCCGGCGAGGGGGCCAAGGTTTTTCTCAGCGGTCGAAAGCAAGCACCCCTAGAAGCTGTTGCCAAGGAAATCCGATCGGCTGGTGGATCGGCCGAGGTGGCCGAGGTCGACGCGCTTGAAGAGAAGGCCGTGGACAAACATCTGCAGTCCGTGATCGATAAGGCGGGCCGAGTCGATATCTCGTTCAACGCGATCGGCATCCCGCCTGAGAAGATTCTGGGGGTTCCTCTGATCGAGATGGATGTCGAGCAGTTCGCGCTCGCCATCGCGAGTTATACGAGGTCGTACTTTCTAACGGCGCGCCTAGCTGCAAGACGCATGGTTCAAAATAAATCAGGGGTGATCATGACGATCACCGCGCTCCCCTCGCGGAAAGGTACCCCATGGAACGGAGGTTACGGTTCGGCGCAGGCTGCCAAGGAGGCACTCACTCGAGATCTCTCCGCCGAACTCGCGCCTCAGGGCATCCGCGTGGTCGCTCTGCGACCACATGGCATGCCGGAGACAAGCACGATCAGGGAAGTCTACGAAATGAAAGCCAAAACAACGGGCATAACTTGGGAACAATTCCAAGGTTACCTCGCAAGCACGACCCACCCGCAACGCGTCATGGCGCTCGAAGAGGTGGCAAACATGGCAGTTTTCATGGCTTCCGACAAGGCGAGCGGGATGACTGGAACTACCGTCAACTTGACCATGGGCAGCCTAGACGACTAACGGGGGCCCGTGGATACGGATGTGACCCGCTCCGGCGCCAGTTTGCGGCGCTGGTTATCGCTGAGCTCGTCAACGCATAAGGCAAAGAGAGGGAATCTTTTCTATTTGGTCTTGTCGAAATGAATTTCCTTCGCCCGTCATCCATATAGAAGTGACCCAGAAGTCACAGTTCGCTACCGAGGAGGTGAACGATGTGTCCATTCTGTTGGACAACCATGGGATTAGTCGTTGCCGGAACGGTTTCTACCGGTGGGCTGACAGCGTTGGCCGTGAAACTGTCTCGCATGAGTAGGACCGGAGAAGTGCTACCGAACTCAGAGGAAAGGAAGAATCACAATGTCGACCAGAACAAATGAGAAGCCGAATCTCGCAATGAATACTCCTCCGATCGTGTCGCAGCAGGAGTGGGAGGCTGCGCGCCAGGAGCTCCTTGTGAAGGAGAAGGCGTTTACCCGCTCCCGCGACGCGCTCGCCGCCGAACGCCGGCGGATGCCTTGGCTGAGTGTGGATAACAAGTACGAGTTCGATGGACCCAAAGGCAAGGTAAGCTTGCTCGATCTATTCGAGGGCCGCCCTCAGTTGATCGTCTATCGCGCCTTCTTCGAGCCCGGAGTGTTCGGCTGGCCCGAGCACGCCTGCCGCGGCTGTTCCCTGGGGGCCGATCAGGTCGCGCACCTGGCCCATCTGAACGCGCGCGACACCTCCCTCGCTTATGCCTCCCGCGCCCCGCAGGCGGACATCGCGCGCCTGAAGGCGCGGATGGGCTGGGTAATGCCCTGGTACACCATCACCGACGGCTTCGACAGAGACTTCGGCGTCGATCAATGGCACGGCCACAACGTATTCTTCCGCGACGGCAACCGGGTGTTCCGCACATACTTCATCAACAACCGCGGTGACGAGGCGATGGGGACTACCTGGAGCTACCTCGACCTCACCCCGCTCGGTCGGCAAGAGATTTGGGAAGACTCGCCAGAGGGTTACCCCCAGACTCCGCCGTACAAGTGGTGGAACTGGCATGACAACTACGACGCAGGGGCCTCGCCTGACCCGAAGTGGGTCAAGGTGTCCGACGCGGGAGAAGCCGCCTTCCGAAAGCCCGACGCAGCGGCGAAAGCGAGCTAAAGAATTGCTCTTACATGGGAAGGTCATCCAGAGGTGCCATGTCGGCGGCCGCAGGCGAATCGCGGATTGTCGACCACGCGGAAGTCGTTCTACTAATCGCCGAAGAGCAGGCGGTTTGCTCAGGCCGCCTCAAGCGAAAGCGCGACACCTTCCTCCCATTGCTGGAGCATGCGATTGCCTATCTCCATGAATTCCGCGTGCGCTTTAATGTAGGCATGCAGATCCTGTTACCGCGGAGAGGGGGCCGGACTGAGCCAGAGGCAGGTAAGGCAACTACATTTATTTTCTACATCTTTCCGGCTGGTATCGTAACCGGAGGCGGCTCCAGAGCTGCCATTGCAGAGTCACCGAAATTTGTGTAGTCAAGGATCGCCAGTCTTCCCAAGGACTTAAGCCTCAAAAATCGGCTGCGTCTGCCAGTTCCCGGCTCGCTGCTATCTTACCGGATGCCAGCTGCCTAAATTCAACTGATCTCTGACGCCGATCGCACGTTCGAACCACCCTGCCGGCCTGCTCGTGGGAGAATGAAACCGGAGGGCTTTCTACCAACACTCTTCTATGAACACTCCTTGCAGATCCTTCGCCCGCACTTGGTTCCTTGCGAGCCTTGCGGCAACCCTGTTCACCACAAGCTGCACGAAGAAGTCGATCGGACAAACCTCCACCACCGATTTGCAGCTTACGGTGAGCGCCCCGTTTCGCTTCGTCGTCTATGGCGATAGCCGCTTCCACGATCCCAAGGATACCGACGCCGCGAACCCTCCCGTGCGCATCGCGCTCGTCCGCGCCATCGACGCAGCCAATCCCGCGTTTATCTGCTTCACCGGCGACCTCGTCTACAGGGGCGACGACGCGGACGACTGGAAGGTCTGGGACAGCGAGACCACCGTCTGGCGCGAGAAAAACATTCCCGTCTACCCGACCCTCGGCAATCATGATCTGCATGGAGAGGAAAGTGTCGCTCTCGGAAGTTATTTTCAACGCTTTCCCGACCTGAAGAACAGCCGCTATTACTCGTTACGTGCCGCCAACATCCTGCTGCTGGTGCTCGACAGCTCTTTGGAGGAAACAACCGGCGCGCAAGGCGAATGGCTGGCCAAGAAACTCGACAACATTCCGTCAGACGTAGATTTTGTTCTCCTGATGCTGCATCATCCGCCCTACACCAGTTCTTCCGACTCGAAAATGCTTGGTGGCGGCCACTCCGCCCGTTCACAGGAAAGGCAGCTGGCGAAGATGCTCGAGACTCGCCAGGAAAAAGCTCGTCAGGCAAAAGCCCGCGTGCGTTTCATCGTCTTCTCTGGCCACGTGCACAACTACGAGCGTCACGAGCACGGCGGCGTCACCTACTTCGTTTCCGGAGGCGGCGCGGCGCACGCCTACCCCATCGACCGCGCCCCGGATGACCCCTTCCAGAGCAAAGAAATCAACTACCACTACCTTCTGGTGGAAGTGGACCACGGACAGCTGAAGGTCACCATGAATCGTCTGGAGCTAACCGACGGAAAGGAAGTTTGGACGCAGCCCGATTCGATGAAGATTACAATTCCGGAAGCGGCCGCCGCCAAAGCCGCCGCGCAGTAGGTGCTCAAATTTACCTTCCTACGCGGCCGCCCAGCGCCTCGTAACGAAAGCACCGCACAAGATGGTCGTTGACCACGCCGACAGCCTGCATAAACGCGTAGCAGATCGTCGAACCGACAAAATTAAATCCCCGGGCTTTGAGGTCTTTGCTCATCGCGTCCGATTCCGCGGTCTTCGCCGGCACCTGCCTCGGCGACTTCCGTGAATTTACCCGCGGCTTGCCGTCCACAAAGCGCCAAATGTAGCGGTCAAAACTGCCAAACTCCTCGGCCACGCGAAGAAAGGCCTTCGCATTCCCGACCGCCGAAGTGATTTTCAACCGGTTGCGAACAATGCCCGGATCTTTCAGCAGCCTCTGCATTTTGCGGCGGTCGTAGGCCGCGACCCGCCGAACATCAAACTGATCGAAGGCAACGCGATAGTTCTGCCGCTTGTTGAGAATCGTGTTCCAACTCAACCCCGCCTGCGCGCCTTCCAGAATAAGAAACTCGAACAGCGTGCGGTCGTCATGCACCGGCACGCCCCATTCTTCGTCGTGATAGCGAATGGTGAGTTCATCGCCGCTCGCCCAGTGGCAGCGGACAATGTCAACCGCATTTTTCTTGTCTCGGTCCACAGGATTCACGCGGCGTACGACTCCACTCTATTCCAGCGACTTCGGGTCCGACTTGTTGGTGGGAGATTTAGCATCCAGCAGAGAAACCAGTTCCTGAGCGCACGCCGGAATTCCGACCTTCCCACCGCGAATGATTTCCTTGGCGGTCAACTTTTTCCCGTAGAGTTTTTCGTTCGCTCCTCCATCGGAACGCAAAGTGGATCCCTCCAGGGAAATTCCCGCGAACAATCCTTTGTTTCTGGAGTAGGAGAGAATCTCCGCCTGCATCACAATGTCGGTCGCACCCTCCGCCGTTCGCCCCTTGGGACCGGCGGCAGCAGAAGCATCCGCCCCCAGCTTCACCTTGCTGTAGAGAAGAGATTCCGCGCCCCTGGGATTCATCACCAGCAGCACGAAATCGGTAGCCTGACCGCCCACCTGGAAACCAATGCTCGCGCCTTCCAGTGCGTAGAGTGCCGGAGCTCCCCATTTTTCCGTGTAGTGCGGGCCGCTGCGGCAAATCATCACGCCGCGCCCGTAACTGGCGCCCACCCCGAACGCTCCTTTCTTCACCGAAGGCAGCACCACCACACATTCGGCCTTGTCCAGCAAGTCCTGCGGGATGTCGTCTGGAAGGTTCAGCACTTCCTTCATCACCAAGCCCGCGTCTTTCACGCGATCTTCTTCCCGCTGGTCATTCTCGTTGGCCGCAAACGCCGACGCCGCCAGTAACAGCACCAGGAAACATCCCATCGCCTTCTTCATGCATTCCCTCCGAGCGATTTCATAGTCACTAGAAAAATAAATATCGACAGCAAAGCGTAAATTATCATCTTAAACCTTGCAGGAGTCGCAGCAAGAATCGGCGATGCACACGTTGGTTCGCTCGCCAACGTGAAGCACCGCAAATGCCGGAATCTGCAGGTGTTTTGCTATGACCAAACGTGTGCTCCTTTTGTAACTTGGCTTCTGCGCCCTGTACCCCTAAAGTCAATGAGTATCGCCTCGCCAGACGGCGAGTTCGGCACGTGACGTGCATGTATTTAGTCGGGAAGGACCGTTTTGTCTGCCGGATGGCTGCGTTTTGGCCAGGCATGAGTGAAAAAATTGGACGCTAAGGGCACGAAGTACACGCATCTCGTCTTTCGGTTGGTGGCGCTTCTGCTGGCCGTTTCGGCCGGGGTCGGCCGCTCCCGGGCTCAATCCGCCGCAGATGCGTCCGCCGCGCCCAATTCCGTTTCCTACGTGGCATCCGTTTCCGCTGCTTCGGACGATCCACAGACCGGCATCGTCACCCTGCACAAACGCGTCGACGAAGTAAACCTCCTTTTCATCGCGACCGACAAGCACGGGAAGTTCGTGCGCGACCTGACGCAATCCGACTTCACGATTCTCGACGATCACAAACCGCCGCAGGCCATCTTCAACTTCCGCCGCGAAACCGATCTGCCTCTTGATCTCGGCTTGCTCATCGACGTGAGCGGCTCGGTCAACAGCCGGTTCGATTTCGAGCAGAACGCTGCCACCAGCTTCCTGCAACACACCATCCGCGCCGGATTTGACCGCGCCTTCATCGTCGGTTTCAACAGTCAGAGCCAGATGGCACAGGACTTCACCGACAATGTTGGGCTGCTCTCAGTGGGCGTGCACAAGCTGCACGACGGTGGTGGCACCGCTCTCTACGACGCGATTTATCGCATCAGCAAAGAAAAATTTCTCAAAGACCGCCCCGACCATCCGGTGCGCAAAGCGATCGTGCTGGTCAGCGACGGAGAAGATAACCAAAGCGAAGTGACGCGCGCGCAAGCGATCGAGATGGCGCAACGCGCCGAAGTGATCATCTACGCCATTTCCACCGACGACAGCGGCCTGGTCCTGCGCGGCGATAACGTTCTAGAACAACTTGCCTCAGCCACCGGCGGACGCGCCTTCTTCCCTTTCAAGATGAAGGACGTGACCCACTCCTTCGCGGCCATTGAAGACGAACTCCGCAGCCAGTACGTCGTCTCGTACAAACCCGCCGATTTCGAAACCGACGGCCGCTACCGCTCCATCGAAGTTTCCACTCTGAAGAAAGACCTGCAAGTCCGTTCCCGTAAAGGCTATTTCGCCCCGCAACGGTAAATCACTCCCCACCAGAAAATCCTTTCCTGCTACTTCGTGCCCCTTTGGGGTGAATGGTTTTCTCCTTCGTCAGCAACGGACGCAACCGGACTCAACCGACTCAACCCACCCGATTTTGCCAATCGCCAGTTCTGTGTTAACGTCCGATGGAATTCCATTCCAAGTCCGGGAGAGACACATGAGTGGCATCATCTTCCTGGTCATCCTGGTTGTGATCGCCGTTGTGTTGATCAGCAGTTACAACGGCCTCGTGCAGCTTCGAGTGCGCTGCGATTCGGCCTGGTCCGACATCGACGTGCAGCTGAAGCGGCGGCATGACCTGATCCCCAATCTCGTCGAGACCGTCAAAGGTTACGCGGCGCACGAAAAAGGCACATTTGAAAACATCGCCAAATTTCGTTCGCAGGCCATGCAGGCCACCTCGCCCAATGACAAAGCGGCCGCCGAGAACCAACTGACCGGCGCCCTGAAAAGCCTTTTCGCCGTCGCCGAAAACTACCCGGAACTCAAAGCATCCGAGCAGTTCACGCAACTGCAGGACTCGCTGAGCCAGACGGAGGATTCCATCCAGAACGCGCGCCGGTACTACAACGCCGTGGTGCGCGACCTGAACACGAAAATTCAGGTGTTCCCCACCAACATTCTGGCCGGCATGTTCGGCTTCCAGGCTCGCCAGTTCTTCGAGACCAGCGAAGCCGATCGCGAACCGGTAGCCGTGAAGTTCTGATCATGAGCGTCAAGCAGAAGACTGCAAAACAAAATGCCGTCGTAGAGACGTTGCTTGCAACGTCTCTGGCAGCGTCTCCGGCGCTCTTGAGGAAAGGACGCATTAAAGCGCGTCTCCACGGAATCCTCGCCGTAGCTGCGATCGTTCTCGCCTTCGGGTCTCCGCTCGCCGCCAAAAGCTGGCGCATCACCGACTTTCAGGACACCATCGCCGTCAACCCCGATGGCAGCGCCGTAGTCACCGAACACATCACCCTGACCTTCGTCGGCGAGTGGCACGGCATTCACCGCATCGTTCCCATCGAATATCCCGGCCCCAATCGCACCAACTACGAACTCTTCATCGACATCACCAGCGTCACCGACGGCGTCGGCGGCAAGCTCAAATATGACTCGTCCACATCCGGGGGTAATCGCGATCTGAAGATTTATATCCCCGACGCCGTCGACGCCACCAGAAGCGTGGAGATCGTCTACAACGTCCGCAACGGCACGCGCTTCTTCGACGCCTACGACGAGTTCTACTGGAACGCGACAGGAAACGACTGGCCCGTTCCCATCGATCACGCCGCTGCCATCGTGACGTTTCCTGGCACGGCCGCCAGTTCGCTGCAGGCGCAGGCTTTCACCGGCGTCTACGGCTCAACCGAGCACGACGCCACGGCCACCGTCGAGGGCGCCGTGGCTACCTTTGAAACCACCAGCCGCTTGCCCATGCGCGGCGGCATGACCATCGACGTCTACATCCCCAAAGGAATCCTCCATCAGCCCAGCGCTCTGACCAGATTTTTCTGGTTCCTCGGCGGCAATCCGATTATCTTTTTTCCAGTGGTGACTCTGGCCGTGATGTTCCCCCTGTGGTGGTTCAAAGGCCGCGATCCCGATCCCGGCATGTCAGTCGCGCCCATGTACGAACCGCCCCAAGGCGTTTCTCCCGCCGAGTGCGGCACCCTGCTCGACGACAAAATCCATCCCCGCGACATCACATCGACCATGGTCGATCTGGCCGTGCGCGGCTACATCAAGATTGAAGAAACGGCTGAGAAAGGTCTCGTCTTCACCCACAAAGACTACGTGTTCCACCTGCTGAAGCCGCGCGAACAATGGACCGATCTCGCGCCGCACGAAAGCGTAATGCTCGAAAATATCTTCGCGGCAGGAAGCGAAACGAGCCTCTCCAGTCTGAAGAATCGCTTCTACACCGCGGTTCCCATCATCCGCGCAGACATTATGTCGGCGCTGAAGAACAAAGGCATCTATCTGCTCGACCCCGAATCCGCGAATGGTTACAGCATCGCCGCGGCATTCGCAATTCTGGTCCCGTTTGCACTATTGCAGTACTTCGGCTGGGCCAACTTTTTCAACTCCGCGCTGCTGCTGGGAGTGTGCGTGCCCCTCTCCTTACTCATCTGGTGGCTGTTCGCCCGCGTGATGACCGCCAAAACCCTGGCTGGGGCGCGCACCCACATCGCTGTTCTCGGCTTCCAGGAATTCATGAATCGAGTCGACGCCGAGCGCCTGAAGGTGATGCCACCCACCACCTTCGAAAAGTTTCTCCCCTACGCCATGGCTCTCGGCGTGGAGCACCACTGGGCCCAGGCCTTCGCCGGCATCGTGAAAAATCCGCCGAGCTGGTACGTCGGTCCTGGATATATGCCGGGCATGGGTTTCAACCCGATTTTCTTTTCCAGTTCCATGCAGAGCATGACCACCGATATGCACCAGGTCTTCGTCTCCGCCCCCCGTGCAGCCTCAACCGGCTCAGGCTTCGGCGGAGGCTTCGGTGGTGGCGGAGGTTTCTCCGGCGGCGGCTTCGGCGGTGGCGGCGGCAGCGCCTTCTGAGATGCTCCGGTGCTGATCCCTCCCGCTAATCCCTCGGACTGATCACCACGTCACTCTCCTCACGCGTTCCCTGCTCCTGTCATCCTCTTCCCCGCTCTTTTGTCGCTCCGCGAAGCAAGAGCCTGCCTTGAGGCGAAGCCGAAGGGAATCTGCCTTTCTCGCGCCACGAGCACATCCGCGTCCATGTCTTCCTCGCCCACTACTCCATCTCAAAGCTCAAATACAGCAATCCTCCATCGCGCTCCACTTGCAGCACCACCGGATCGCCGGCTTTAAGATCGCGCACGGCCGCGCGCAGCGCATCCATGGAGTCGATGGAAGTAGTATTCAACTGATGAATCAGATCGCCCGCCTGCAGCCCCGTGTCGGGCAGAATCAAGTCTGCGGCGCGCCCCACCACGATCACTCCCGAAGGCAGCCGCAGCGAACCTAACTGCCCGCGCAATTCCGGAGTCAGATCCACTCCGAGAATGCCGAGGCGCGAGATCAGGCTATTCTCGGGTTTAACCGCATCGAGCAGCTGATCGATCTGGTCGTGATGCTCGATCGCCGGGACATAGAGAGTCTTCCTGTCACTGCCTCGCAAAATTTCCAGCTTCAACACCTGATCCACGCGATGCAGATACAGCGCCGCCGTCAGCGACGGCAGAGTTTCAATGCGCCGGTCGTCAGCGAAGAGAACAATATCCTGAATCTTCAGCCCCGCCGCTGCAGCCGGACCGTCC
>JGI12712J15308_10000585_pt1 | contig 10914 bp, 9 predicted proteins | sample JacPin_JW_Ref_O2_FD_15308 | JGI IMG/M metagenome (IMG submission 15308) | reverse complement strand
GTCGGTTTTTGCGCGGACTTCGCTTTACCCCGATGATCCGAGAGCGCTTCGCTTGTTGAATCTTCCGCTTTTTCGGTGACTTAAGAATTTTGCGTTTCATCGCCCCGCCTCACTCTAAGGCCCCACCTGTGGGGTGCCGTGGGGTCAACTACCCGGTAAGCAGCAGAGAGAGCTAGGGATAAAAATCTATTTGCTAGGACAAATAGAGGTTTTCTGGGTAGAAGGCGTGGGGTGATGGGAACTAGAAATCTGGTTTGGTTCTGGCGCGGTTGGCCTTGCGCTTTTCGCTTGAACGAAGCTGTCCGATTTTTCTATCCACAGCCTTAATGTGCTCGTGGGCGGTCTTGCGGTCAATTCCCATTCGTGCGGCGAGCTCGGCGGGACCCACCTGATATTCGTACTTCAAGGAGAAGGCCAACTCCTGTTTTTCTGTTAAGCCCTGCTTGAATTGTGACAAATCAGCCCTGAGGGTAAGTCCCTTGATACCCTTTGACCAATACTTCGGCTTTTTCGGTATTCCGGTCGATTCTCCGCCTGTCACTTGCGCTGAAGTCGCACCGGCGGCGGCCAATTCTTCATTTCGGACGGTCTCGATAGCTCCTTGCAACTCCCACAGGAACACGCGTCGAGCTCCCTTGATAAATAGCCGGGTGTGTGCGGCTCCCAATTTCTCTTCGGAATCCGTCTGCGGAACGTGCTTATTCTTTAGCAACCCTATGCCGAAGAATGCGACCGAGAGTTGAAACAACCAAGCCGGGACGCGCCAAGATCGAGGTAAATCAGAGGGTGACGCTGTGGTGGGTATGGATATCGAAGCAGTTTGTCCCGGGACGAACGAGTCCGAACCTACACGTCGAACCCATTGATTTTCACCGTCACACGCCAGAATGTACCAACCGCGAATCCATTCGAATGTTAGATTTACAGCGGGCTGCAGCTGCTCCAGTGTCCACTCATGCGGATCGAGTTTGGATTCACCCGGATTCATCAAGGCTAATTTGAAACATCGCCGGTATGCTTCAACGAGCAGCGCTACTGCTTCCTGACGCAAAGGGAGGAAATGCCGATAAAAGATTCCGGATTTTCCTGCGATGCTTGCACTTTGTATTTCAGCATTTGCGACAAAAGCAACGGTCACAGCAGCGTTTGTTAACTGCTCGAACCCTCGTACCCACAGTTTTCCGCCAGCCTCCAGAGCTTGGCTGAAGCGAGTGTCTTGTTTCTGTAAGGCGGTCATAACCAGATGTATAATTGAGTTATGTCATAGTCCAATGAAAGCGGGCCTGTCGCCTGTTAGTAGCAGACGACAAGCCCTAACCACCATAGGAGGAGTGCTCCAATGGCAGCTTCGGCACGGTATCTCAACTCCCGCACTCGCGCAATTTACTCACTCCTCGAAATGGAGTACTGACCCTGTTCGGTTACGGGATCACGATTCAAGTGGACCGTGGTCACTTGATACTCAAAGATGGCATTGGGAGTGTCCGGCGCGAAGTCCGTTTATCTCGGGTCGGACATCGGCTCCGGCGTGTTGTTGTAATTGGTGCTGATGGAATGGTCTCACTCGCAGCGCTTCGTTGGCTTGCCGATCAGAACGCAGCGTTCGTCATGCTTGATCGAGATGGATCTGTGCTCGCAACCACCGGCCCGGTCCGCCCTTCTGATGCTCGACTGCGACGGGCTCAAGCGCTGGCCGGTAAGTCGGGGGCTGCTTTAGAGATCGCGCGTGAGTTGATCGGCCAAAAGGTAGCGGCACAGGAAAAACTCGCCCGCGAGAGTCTGCTGGACGAGACAACAGCAAAATTGATCGCCCAGATTTGTCCTTTGATCTCAACCGCGCAAAGCATTGAAGCGGTCCGCTTGCTCGAAGCACGGGCAGCGCACGCTTATTGGAGTGCATGGAGGATTCTTCCGATCAACTTCCCGAAGAAGGACCTTCACCGTGTTCCCGATCATTGGCGAACTTTCGGGACCCGTGTGTCGCCGTTGACCGGATCGCCTCGGCTCGCTGCAAGCCCGCCGAACGCGATTCTCAACTACGTTTACGCCATCCTCGAATCGGAAGCCCGACTAGCAGTAGCCGCGCTTGGGCTCGATCCCGGACTGGGAGTGTTGCATGTGGATTCACAAGCGCGGGACAGTCTCGCCCTCGATGTCATGGAACCAATTCGGCCACAGGTAGACGCTTATCTCTTGAACTGGATTCGCCGCGAGACTCTGAAGCGCGAGTGGTTTTTCGAAGAACGGGACGGGAACTGTCGTCTGATGGGATCGTTTGCGATTCGGCTCTCCGAAACCGCACCAACCTGGGCTTGTGCTGTCGCGCCAGTAGCCGAATCAGTTTCTCACACGCTTTGGGCGACAATACCTACGTATCGCCGACGCGACCGACCTGCGACCCATCTAACTCAGACCACTCGACGCGAGGCGACGGGGATTACAACCGGTCCGCCGACGAAATCACCACCCCGCCCAGAGAGCTTTTGCAGGAATTGTGGTGCGACCATTGGCCGAGGGCGATCCTACTGCACTACCTGCAGCAATGCTCTCAATAGTGCCGGGTTGATAAAAGCAGCACAACTCGGGCGCGTAGCATCGCACACTGATCGGGCTGAAAACAGACGGTCTGAAACGCAACGCCGACACGCCACCGCAAATGCGGCTTGGCGAACATCTGAACTTCCGGCATGGCTCACTAAAGACTTCTATACTCGCGAGATCCAACCAAAACTTAAAGAAATAACTCTCTCCACCCTGGCTTCAAAACTCGGAATCTCGATAATGTATGCCGTGCAGATACGGTCTCGTAAGCGGATACCACATCCTCGGCACTGGCATAGTTTGGCTCAACTAATCGTCGGAGAATTAAATCGATCTGCCGTGACTAGTGGTGGGCCCTCAGTGGATTAGTGCTGGAGCGTTTCGGGGAAAGGTTGCCGCCGGGCTCACCACGCCTTCATTCTGAATAGCCGACCTTGCATGTTTTCATCATGGAGAGTGAGGACGATTTCCTCGGCAGCGAACACTCCGTCTTCCTCTTTAGAAGATTCGGGAGAGTCTGAGTCAATCAAAGTAATGAGGGATTGAATCCCCATCTCAGTATATTTACGAATCTCTGCCAATAAGTTTTGCTTTTTCCGCGGATCGAGCGATTCGAAGACTCCATCGTGATAAACGAACCGAGGGAATTTGTGGTCGAGATGAGCTCTAAGGAGCGCCATGTCAAAGGCTATACAAAGCAGCTTGCGGTAAGTGTGACCCAAATCGGCACTGGTGGTGTTGCCGGATTCGTCCAGAATCTCAGCCTTGAACTCAAGGTGGCCTTCTTTGTTCGGCGATACGCTTAAAAGAGCCTTGCGATCAATAACATCTTCAACGATCTCACTGAAAAACAGTCTAATTATCGAGAATAGGCTATTGTTGTCTGAGTTTTGACGCTCGACATCAGCTTCGATCAGAATTTGAAGCCGTCCGCGCTCTTCCGTAATAGCGCGAATTTCCGCTCGGTGTTCTTGCAATTTAGTCAGAAATCCCCGCTGTCGTTCGAGCGAGGTGATGTCAGCTCTTAATCCAACCATCTCGTCCGATATCTGTTTGTATTTGCTGAAAACATCGGTCGAGCTCAGGAAAGACAGCATGTCAGAACGACGTTTTCCGAGTGTGTTGAGTTCGCCGTTGATGCGCTTGAGATCGGCCTCGATGTCAGCTCGTTCTACTTGCAGATATTGACGGCGTTCGTCTGTTATAGCCTTGTTGAAGGATATGAGTTGCTGGAAGTCTTTTTTGATTTGATCTTTAAATAAAACTCCGACTTCCTGAAACAGTCTCTCTGCCTCGTCTGGATTGAACAGAATTTGATCATCTTCCAAGGACGCGAGAATTTTCTTTTTGTTCTGGTTCAATGAATAGCGCTCGGAGTTTAGCTCCGCAATACGTTCATCAATCTCATCGACCAATTGTTTGGTGCGTTCCTTATCCTGAGCCCTGAAGTCGAAGGCATCAAGCAGCTTTTGTTTTCTCTCGGCTTCTTTATGCTTAAGGAGCAGAATGCCTTCGATTTTACTTATATCCTCAACTGAACCGCCGAGTTCGTTCATGATCGTCTGGACGACCTGTTGTTTTTCTTCTAGTTCCTGCTCCTTCCTGTAATGCAATTCAATAATTTCAGCATTGAAGCCCAGAGTATGTGCCAAAAATGGTTTCCAATCCGAATGCCCGGAGAGAAATTTGTGAAGTTGAAAAACGTCGCCATAGTCGTCCTGGGCACGGAGCAGATAGCCAAGTTCCTTGCGATAGTCCCATGGTTTCAATGCTCGCCAATCCAGCAGGCTATCGAGCATTTCACGAGCTCTATCGAATGGCAATTCAAAGTGATCCCATCCACCGTCGCCCATCGTGGAGAAGTCCTGGTGCCGAGCCTCGTGTTTCTTGAAACTGATTTTGGTCGCTTCTGCCATGCCGCGACGCACTGTTAGGTAAGAGGCGTCGGTTAGTTCAATTTCGAGAAAGAAAATGAAGTCCTGAAACAAATCAATGTATTTGAAGAGGAAAAATTTGGGGTCGCGGCCAGCCAGGAAGCCAAAGTCAAGAATGCGACCGAGGGTCGTTTTGCCAAGATTGTGGGTATCCTTGTTACGGTTCTCTGGCAATCGAATTTCGGCCATAACAACATTGAGACCCGGTACGAAGTCTATCGGTCCAAAGACATCAGGTTTATTGCTATAAAGCCTAGACAGCTTCATGGGTGCCTAAATACTCCACCGAATCCGTTTTGGGTCGATAGTCGATCAGTCCCAGTAGGTATAGAAAATTCAGTGCGGGCAGAAATAATACGTCACCGCCGATGACCGTTTTCTTCGCATACTTCTGGAGGCCATAATAGTCGTCAAGCCGTCGGGTCTTTAGACGAGCCAATAAAACAACTGATAGATTGATGATAGTGCGGTCAGGGTGCGAATGTTTAGTTGGCCTTAGCATCGCCCGTTTCCCCAATATCGCAATTCCAATACATATAAAATAACATCGCTCGCGTTAAGCGCTTGTGGGCGTGCTGCCGAAGTATCGGATCGCGTTCGAATAACAAATCTATCAAATAATTCATCACAGCGTCGAAGGTTTGGTAGTCCTTCCGCTTCGAGATTATTTTTGACTGAAATTCCTCGACGACGGACTCGTACATATGGAGCAGGTCGATGTTTTCGGGAGCCGCAAGGAATCTGCGAATTTGCGGCGTTTCCTTCAGGTACCTCTTGAGCTGGTAGGCGGCATATTCCTTTGTCATGTTGTTGACCTTGTTCTTGTCCGTATAACTTGTTCGCAGTGTCGGAGGATCGTCGATGAGTGCTTTCATCACATCCTTATGCCTGGCAAAAGCCTGTACGACTTCTGAGAGATCGTCAGGGCTGAAGATCAGAGGTGAATCGACGAGATCAAGGTTCGCCAATGTGGCAACAGTTGGAAATCTCTTGAGCCAGATTTCCAATTGTTCGAGTCCGCATAAGTAGATCGATGCGACCGGCACGCCAGTGGGTGTGGAAATGTACGAAACGATTTCGCTTTCAGCGTTGGCCGCCAACCGACGGTTGGCGAAGAGCATGTAATGATCGAGTTGCTGCTTGTTGCGCAAACTTGTGATTTTGGGAATCTCATCGCCGATGATGCTCTTGGTATTTGGTTTGGGGTTGTAAAAATCAGTTTCCGAAAAGTTTCGGTTGTAACCGTTAGTATGCTTCGCTTGGATGATCGTAATTCCAATCCATGGATCCGTCTTACTGGGATGCAACTGGGCTTTCCCAACAAATTTGGCGTCACGACCACCATCAACTCCCTTAGCAAATCCCTGTGTCGCAACTCCCAGAATCTCATGGCACAAAAACACAATCAGTTTCTCAAACTGATCTTCACCAAGATTTTCGTAGGCGTATTTCATAATAGAGAGGCGCCGCGCGCCTGACATTACAACATATCGCCTGTAGAAACGTACTCGTCACTTGATCAAAGAGTTTCTAAAAGTCGCACGAAGGAAGCAGCGTACCCCTAAGATCATATCATTGAGAGCGAACAAAAGGCGAACAGTACTCTACCCGAGATTTACCATCGAAGTTCACTTCAGCCGTAATCACGAACGTAATTCTACACGCGCAGGCGACTGAAATTTAAATTCACATTGTCATCGCGCCAAAACAGGGTGTATCACTTTTCCCCGCCTTGTAACCATACCCGTCAAAGACCGCGCGGGATAGGAGATAGGAGCGGGCGAAACTGCCCTATTTGCACATTGTGGTGCGATTTGTTATCGGCAAGTGACGGTGTCCCAATCGCGCGTTTGTCGAACCCTTATCGCTGTTGTTGGCAGAAAACGGCGAGGTAGTCAAATCGCGTGGGATTCATGCGCGGGCACCTTAGGATTTAGCGACGCTATGTCTTGCTATTCAGACGCGTCAAGAAAATCTGTTCCGACGGTGAAACGACATATCGTAAGTAACGTCCATCATTGTCATAAAAAACTTTCCACCCGCTAGCTAAACGATCTGAAAGGTTACTTTTCCAATCCCAGCAATATTGGATACCATTTTTGTCTAAATCAGCATAGATACCTTTAGCTTGCAGATCTCCGGGCGAAGACATTTTTCCCAACCCATGACCGGAGTCCCCGTTATCGCTTTCGGGGAAAAATCTCCATCGGTTTGCCATTGTTACGAATTGAACCCTTCCAGATAGTTCAAGTATTGCGGGGCTCTCATTGGTCTTAGGAAGTATGTCTATGACTCGGCGCAAGGGAATTTCCACAGTTTGTTCATTGCTGGCCTTCAATAGTGACAACACATCTTTATCAAGCTGATGCACCAAGAAAGAATCTTGTGCTGAACTAAGAGGCACAATCGGTATAACGCAAACACGCGCTTTCGTCTCCGCTAGGCGTCGAACAGTATTTTCAACCGCAGACGATGAGCTCTCCGGAACAGATCCATGTATGCGTCCGAGCTTTGCGATGGCACGGCATGACCACATTTGGGGTTCAGGGAGTTAGAGATGGAAGCGAACTATTTTATCTATTCCGATCAGAGGAGGGTTTTTTCGTGCCACCCGCAAATATCACGCTAACACGGGCCGAACTCTACGAGAGGGTCTGGACAACCCCGATGCGAACTCTAGCAAAGGAATTCGGTTTGTCGGACGTAGGGCTCGCAAAAGTTTGCCGCCGCCACAATATTCCGACTCCTGGCCTTGGACATTGGCGACTTGTGGAAACAGGTCATCCGTCGAAACGGCGGCCTCTCCCAATGATTCAGGCAATAGGAACTGAAAACATTACCATTATCTCACGCGAACCGAGATCGTACGAAATACCCAGGAAAAGTGATCGAGTACCGGGCCCCAAGATTCAAGTTACAAGTGACAGGGAAATCACACACCCACTCGCTATCCGAACGAGAAAAGCTTTCGAACCGACATCCAAGGACGACCGAGGTGTGTTTGTTCCGCGAGATCTTAAGGCCCCGCAACTTAGGGTTTCGAAAGATGCCATTTCTCGGGCCTTGCGGATTTTGGACGCTCTATTTTTTGCGGCAGAGGCACAGGGCCATTCAGTTGAGTGGGGATCCGAGTCTGGCGCTAGACTTTTTATATCGGTGGACGGGACAAAGCTTCAATTCTGTCTGGCGGAGAGTTTCTCTCGCAAACCTCATTCTTTAACACCAAGCGAGACGGTACGCAAACAGAAGGGACTCTACGTTTACGCGCCGCAATGGGACTACGTGCCATCCGGACTGTTCCATATCTCAATTGAGAATCTCCCATACGGCCTGACGAATGTTCGCAAGTCCTGGAGTGACGGCAAGGCCCAACGTGTAGAGGATTGTCTGAGCGACTGTGTGGCAATTCTTCCTCATTTGGTTAAAGCGATCAAGGTCGTCAACAAGGAGCGCAGACTTCAAGATTTACGCTGGCAGGAAGAACAGAAACAACGTGAAGCGCGAGAACGCCGTCGCGAGGAATATGATCGAAAAACGAAGGTCGCGGAGCAGTTTCTAACCGGATGGAGAGAAAGCAAGGCGTTTCAAGAATTAGCAGACTCGCTTAACAAGCAAATGGAAATTTCGACAACGGGGGATGAGGAAAAGGAGAAACTCCGTAAAATATCCAGTTGGATTGCCCGTCACGCAGAAAACATTAACCCCCTGTGCCATTTCGACTGGATGATTCGTAAATTCAACGAATCTCCGTGGCAATACTGAGGGCCGAGGACCGATTCATTTCGGTTCCGTGCGGGCGGTTCTCCGTTAAGGAGAACTCATCATTGCACCCCAATTGTGCAAATAGGGCAGTTTCGCCCGCTCCTATCTCCTATCCCGTCAAAGACCGCGCGGGTTAGGGATAGCGGGGCGCGAAACTGCCCTGTTTGTACAACCGTTTTTATGGCGTTCTCCGATTCAGGGCTGAAAGCATATAAACCCGCGAACGCAGCGCTGGCAGCGGATCGTCCGACAGCTCGATTCCATCCGTAAGATTTACGGGGTCAAACGCGATCGCTTTCTGGACCGCGTCGCTATCAGCGACGACAGAAGTAACCGAAATCATGCCCAGCTCGACGGTTTTGCGATCGTCGGGCCAAACCACAGAAGCGTCACTTGTAGCGTCACCCGGCCCTGGAAGCTGCACCACTAACCGAAACTTCGCGGACCCCTGCTTTAGCCGTGTTTTGATTTCGTCGAACAGAAAATCGTTAGGCTTGGCTTTGGCGTCCGCGTCGCTCAAGTAATGATCTCCGGCAACCGGCAGAATCTGGTAACGTCCCGCCTGCTTTTTCCCCCCTTGTTCACGAAAATAAAAGCGTTGTTGCCGAAAAAAGATTCCGTCGCAAAACTTTCCGGCATCGGCTTGGGGTCTTGCACGAATTTCAACGCGCGAGGGTGACTGCCCAGAAATGCCTCAACCGGCCACGGGTGCGGTTTGCTCGGATCTGTCGCTACCACGGACTTCTGCAGCGCAAGAAAGTCTTCGCCGTTTCCCACCACAAAGCCGTTGTGCGCGAATGCAACGATGTCCATTTTTTCGCTTTTGGGCAGCTTGAAACGGATAGCCATCCCGCGCGGCTGCGCGTCTGGTGAGTTGTCCGGAATCGTAGGACTTGGCGCTGCGTCGGAAAAACGAATGATCAGCGGCACTGCGGCGCCTTTGAATTGGGCTGCGCGCGAAAGACTGGCCGCATCTTTGGACGCGGTGAAAGTTCCCTGGCACATGATCCCCTTCGCATGCACCAAGCGAGTGCGCGGCTGGTTGCCCGGCAGCTTCACCATGGTGTCAAAGATTTCCTGCGCCAGATCTTTGGATTCCTGCGCGAAGCCCAGACCCGCTTGCGCCACGAAAAACGCCAGCGCTAGACCAACCAGCACGAATTTTTTTTTCGGTTTTGCTGCGAAAGACCGCATTTGCCTATGGCTTGCCTCACGTTTATGCATTGCCACTCCCTTTATCTTTTGAGCTTTCCACGTACGAGCTTATCGTTAGGTTTTGTCTAACTTCTTCCGCGCAAAATAGAAGAGCGAAGCCGCAAGTAGGATAAACATGAAGAGCCCAAATAAATTGCTGGTAGCCAACGACCCGAGAATCTTCGGCCCAAACGCAAACAAATCCGCGCGCCACGGCAGATGAAATGTTGACGTCACCCATTGCGGCACGTGCGTGGAAATTTCCGGATCTTGCAACAGATTAATCACGATGCCGAGCAAGCCGAATACTCCTCCGGCCGCGATCAAACCGCTCGAATAGAGCGCCCCAGGGCTGGCTTCGCCCTCTTCCGTTTTCTTCGACGAGGCCTCCACCAACCATCGCACCAGCCCGCCCGCAAACATCGTAGCCGTCGTCCCAATCGAAAGATAAGCCCCCACCGCAAATGCCAGCGACCGCACGCCCAAAATTTCCACCGCCAGCACCAGCGCCACACCCATCAACACCAGCCGCCATGGCAAACGCTGGTTGAGAATTCCATTAATCACCGTCGCCATCAGACGTGCCTGCGGCGCCGGAGCCTTGTCGCTGCCGATCCCCTGCACCCACTGAATCTCAATTTCTTTGGTCGCCGGATCGTAGAGATATTCGCCGTCGGGAACTTGCGCCGAACCCAGCGCGTTGATCAGCACGTAATTTTTCCCCTGATACGTGATCGAACTCCGCTCCACTTTCACGCCGGTAGCCAACGCTTCCACGTTCACCGGAATTTTTACCGGCAAATATTTTTCCAGCCCCGTGTTCATCAGATTGAGCGTGGCGCCGATAGCGATCGTCGATACCGTCACGCCAATCAACAAAGCCATTTGCTGCTTGAACGGCGTCGATCCCACCAGGTAGCCGGTTTTCAAATCCTGCGAAGTAGCTCCCGCAATCGCCGCCGCGGTACAAACCACGCCTCCAATCACCAGTGCGAGCACTGCGTAATTCGGGGCAGTCCAGCCAGCCACAAAAAATATCGCGCAAGTTGCCATCAACGTCGCGATGCTCATCCCGCTCACCGGATTAGAAGAATTACCCAGCAGTCCGCTGATGCGCGACGCCACCGTCACAAACAAAAACCCAAAAACCACCACGAAAAGTCCCGCCAGCAAATTCTGATACCAAGTCGTGCTCGCGCCCTTGATCGGATCAAACGTCAGCATCACCCACATCATCACGATGATCACAAACGAGCCCACCACTACGCTGCGAATCGACACATCATCGTCCAGCCGGTTTTTCGCCGAGGCTCCTCCAGCTCGTTCCGCGCGAACATCCTTCAGCCCCGCGCGCAGCGCTGAAATAATTGTCGGCAGCGTGCGCAGCAGCGTAATCAGTCCAGCCGCAGCCACAGCGCCCGCTCCCATCGGACGAATGTATTGCCGCCACATATCGTCCGGTGTCATTTGCGGAATCGGAATC
>JGI12712J15308_10000584_pt1 | contig 10921 bp, 8 predicted proteins | sample JacPin_JW_Ref_O2_FD_15308 | JGI IMG/M metagenome (IMG submission 15308) | reverse complement strand
CGTACATTCGCAATTTCACTGGTCCCGCGGCCGTCGATCCCGCCGCCATCTGCGCTTCCGGATCGCCCGAATGATCCTGCGTCCAATGCCACAACGACAGATCGCTGCCGTCCGGCAAAAACGCCGCGGTGAAAAACTGNTCCTCGATTCCCGCGTATGCAAGCGGCCCATACTGCACCGCGGGCTTACTTTGATTCCCTTCCACGCCCAGCTTCTTGTATTGCAACAGGTTCAATTTCCCGGCCGCGTTGTAATACACAGTCACCAGCGTCGCCGCTTTGTACACCGCCTTGTCGCCGAATCCCCCGCGCCAGGCAATCGCCACCGGCAGCGGCTTTCCATCCAGCGCCGCCGTCACTTCCACGCTCAACTCGTAATTCAAATCGAATTTCAGTTTCTTGGTAACGTCCAGATGCCCGTCACTCCAGTGCATGTCGACTTCGGTCGGCGCGTCGGCCACATTGTCCGCAGCCGAAGCAACGGGAGCGGGAGCAACCGGCTTCAATTTCGCCGTCGATTTCAGCGTCTTCTCGTCGACCGTCGTCGACGCCTGGCGAGTTTCAATTTCGTACAGCCCCGAATTCGCGCTCGCTTCCAGTTGCGGATCCGCCAGCACCAACGAAAACGGCCAGCCAAATTGTTGCGCCACCGCGTCATTCACCAGGTCCAAAGGCTGCGGCGGAGTCTGGTCGTTCATGTAGCGATTCAGCTTCCAGGTTTTCACCACGCCGCCGCGGTTCGATATCTCCACGTAGTACAGCGGGCTGGACACCACAATCGTTTTTTCGGCAGCGGCTTGCACCACTCCCGGATTCACCACCGGTTTCGCCGCGGTCATCGCCGCAGCGCTACCGCCAGCACTCGACGACAATCCCGCAGCGTTGCCCGGCGCCGAATTCACTCCCGGTTGCTGCGTTGATGTTGGTGCGCTGCTATTTTGCGGCGGAACGGCAACGGGCGCCGGCTTATAAAAGCGTCCAAACGCAAATAAAATGATGAGCGCGACGATTACAAAAATGATTCCGCGCACCTGATCCGACAATTCGTTCACTGCACCAACTCCTTGTTCACGCTACGCAACCACTCCGCATCTGAATAATCATGAAAATCGCGGCTTGCCGCGACCAACCCGGCTTCAGCCCCTGAAGCCACGCCGTGCTCGTACCCCAACAAAGAATCCGGCACCGGATCGAATCCGCCTTTGGTAAACGGCCGGCAGCGTCCCAATCGTTTCAATGCCAGCCAGCTTCCGTGCTTCGCCCCGTGCAGGGCGATCGCTTCCTGCGCGTACTGCGAGCACGACGGATAAAATTTGCAGGCCCCGCCGAGGAACGGCGAAAGAAAAACTCGATAAAGGTGTACCAACGCCAGCAGCAACCACTGTTCCGTCGCGTGCGCGCTGAACTTTTCCGATGATATTTCCGCCGGACGCACGTCTACTCCGCCACTTCGGCTGGGCTTTTCTGCGCGGGAACCGGTTTCGGCAATGTCAGCAACTTCAACAGCTCCTGCGCCAGCGCCGAAAATTCCGCCGTCGCCACCGTCGTTCGCGGATGCACCACGATGTCCCATCCCGCCGCGATTTCCCGCCGGTGCAGTCTGAAAATTTCCCGCAGGCGTCGCCGGATCCGGTTGCGCTTCACCGCGTTTCCCAGCGCCTTCTTGATGCTCCACCCAAACCGGCTCACGTCCAGCCCATTTGGGCGCACGAACAGCGTGAATTCGCGGCTGCTGCGCCGACGCCCTTCTCGATACACCGCGTCGTATTCAGCGCGTCGTACCAGTCGAGTTTCGCGGGGCAGGTCCAGCCGCGGCAGGTCAGACGCGTGTGATGGCGTGGCGCCCTTTTTTGCGGCGTGTGGCAAGGACTTTCCGTCCACCCTGGGTCTTCATGCGTTTGCGGAATCCGTGTTTCTTGTGGCGGCGCCGCACGTGCGGCTGATAAGTGCGTTTCGGCAACGAAAATCTCCCTTAATTTTTTCTGCCCGCCTGCCCACTCGTCCGCTCCGCGTCCGTGGGTTCTATTCCAGCAAGCAATCTCTCTCCGGCTCAGGCGCTCTCGCACAATTCGGCGCAGCATGCACCCGCACGAAACAAGCAGTTTAGACGACCATTGCCACCACGGTCAAGGAATCGCGCCGCGACGAATCGTTCGCGGGCCGCATTTCCGAGCATCCTGGTTTTAGCTAAACTCGTTTTGGTTAGACTCGACATCTGCCGATGTTTTCGCGGCCACGGAGGGGAGCATCATGGAACAACGCGTGAGTCTCATCACTCTGGGCGTAGCCGACTTGGAACGCAGCCGAAAATTCTACGAGCGGCTCGGATGGAACCGGTCCATGGACAAGGCCGAAGGCGTCGTGTTTTTCCAGACGGGCGGCATGGCGTTGGCCTTGTTCCCCAGGCACGATCTCGCCAAGGACATGAATATCTCCGACAATGGCCGCGGTTTCAGCGGAATATCGTTGGCCTATAACGCCCGGACTCGCGAGGATGTCGATTCTGTACTGGCCGAAGCGAAAGCCGCCGGAGCAAAAATCCTGAAGCCCGCGCAAACCGCTTTCTGGGGCGGCTACTCCGGATACTTCTCCGATCCCGACGGGTTTCCCTGGGAAGTTGCCTGGAATCCATCCTTTCTTATCGCCGAAGATGGCAGCATCAAACTTCCCGACTAGCTCGTACAGCTTTCCTGTGGCTAGGGCGAGCTATTCGTACCGCAGCGCCTGCATCGGATCCACCCGCATCGCGCGCCGCGCCGGAATGTAACTCGCCGCCAGTACCACCANCATCAATCCGCAAGCTCCTACAACATAGGTAGCGACATCNGTCGGCTGCACGCCAAACAACTGGCTGCGCATCACCTGAGATAAAAGCAACGCGCCCGCTACTCCNATGGCCGACCCGATCAGCGCCAGCNTCATNCCNTGTCGCACCACCAGCATCAGCACGTTTGTGCGGCTCGCGCCCAGCGCCACTCGNATCCCCATCTCATTCGTCCGCCGCGATACCGAATAGCTCGTCACGCTGTAAATTCCCACCACGGCCAGCAACAAGGCCAGCCCGGCAAACGCGCCCAGCAGCAACATGGTGAAGCGCTGCGGCGAAAGCGACGCGGAAATCATCTCGTCCATGGTTCGGACGTTTTGCACCGGAATTTCCGGATCCACCTCATGAATCGCCAGCCCAACGGTGGAAGCCATGCTGACCGGTGCCGCACTGGTCCGCACGGCCAGATTCATCCCGAAAGAACGGTACGCCTCGCCTCGCGGAGCGCTGAACTGACCCAGCGGAAAATAAAGTGTCGCTTTCCGCTGAGTCTCGTTAACCGCATAGAGCTTCACGTCGCCCACGATTCCCACCACCACCCGAGCCTGGTTGGGAAAGAAATAGAGCGTCAATCGTTTTCCAATGGCGTCTTCGTTCGGCCAAAAAAGTTTCGCCATCGAGTCACTGATCAGCACCGCTCCCGGCCGGCCCGCGACGTCGCTCTCGTCGACGTCGCGTCCTTCGATCAGCGGCAAATGCATCGCGCTCAAATATCCGGGGCTGATCATCCGAACATCCACTTCCGGCATGTCGGCCATCGGCGCCGGTGGCCGGCCCTCCACCGCGATCGGCTGCATCGAGCCATCGTCGCTCAACGGCAAACTGTCGATCAATCCGGCCGCTTGAACTCCCGGCAACGTTCGGACACGGTCGAGCACCCGGTCAAAATATCCAATCTGTTGCGCCGGCTCCGTGAACTTGCCGATGGGAACCGAAACTTGCATCGTGACCACATGGCTCGCTTCGAAGCCCGGATTCACTCGGTGTAGCATCCACAAACTGCGGATCAGCAGCCCCGCGCCAATCAGCAGCATCAACGAAAGCGCAATTTCCGATATCACCAGCACGTCGCGCGTCCGGCTTCCTCCTGAATCGGAAGTCGCCCGCCCCAGCCCCTGTTTCAGCGCTTCGTTAACATCGGTTCTTGCCGCGCGGAATGCCGGCAGCAACCCCGCGGCGAATCCTGCCGCCAGCGAAATTCCCGCGGTGAACGCCAGTACCCAGCCATCCAGCCCAATTTCTGAGGAGCGCGGCAGCCGCTGCGCCAGGAACCTAACGATCAGCGCCACGCCATAGTGCGCAAACACCAAACCCAGCGCGCCTCCCGCGAATGCCAACAGCAGCGTTTCCGAAATAGCCTGTTGCAACAGCCGTCGTCGCGTCGCGCCCAAAGCCACCCGCACCGCCTGCTCTTTGCGCCGCGTCAACGATTTCACCAGCACCAGATTGGCCACGTTCGCGCAGGCGATCAGTAATACCAGCACTACCGCCCCGAGCAGAATCAGCAGCGCCGGCCGCACGTCGCCCACCAGGTCCTCGTGCAATGGAACCGCAACTGCTCCCCACCCTTTGTTGTCGTCGGGATACTGCTGCGCCAAGCGGGCTGAAATCGCATCCATTTCGATCTGCGCCTGCTTCACCGAAATTCCCCGCTTTAGCCGCGCGATCGCTGCGTAGTTGTGATTGTCGCGGATCGCCCGTTCCTGGTCGGTCCACGCCAGTGGCTTCCACATTTGCGCTTGTAAACTCGGATCGGTGGAAATGGGAAACTCAAAATCCGGTCCCATCACTCCGATGACCGTGAACGCTTGCGCATTCAGCGTAATGTTTTTGCCCACAATGTCGGCATTGCCGGCAAAGCGCCGGCGCCACACCCCGTAACTCAGCACCACTTCGTGCTCGTGTCCCGGTTCGTCTTCGCCGCTAACGAACCCGCGTCCCAGCAATGGCCGCGCGTGCAGAATAGAAAACATGCCATCGGTCACCGCGATCATTCGAAATGTCTCGGGTTCACCGCTTCCCGTCAGCGTGTAACTGCCTCGTCCGTACGCCGACATACCCTCGAAAGAGCGCGCCTGGTTGCGCCAATCCAAAAAATTCGCAGGAGACGCCGGAAACTCCGCTACGCCTGGAAAAGTTGCTTGCGGCGGCACATGCCAGACCTGCACCAATCGGTCCGGCTGGTCGTATGGCAAAGATCGCAGCAGTACCGCATTCACTACGCTGAAAATCGCTGTGTTCGCTCCGATCCCCAGCGCCAGAGCCAACACCGCTGTGGCCGTGAATCCGGGAGCGCGCATCATCGTCCGCACTCCGTAACGCAGATCTTGAATCAAATTATCCAGAAAACTCGCGCCCCGGGCCTCCAGGCATTCTTCCTTTCTGCCTTCCATTCCCCCGAATTCGAGTCGCGCCCGCCGCAGCGCCTCCTCTCGCGGCACGCCGCTTTGCATCAACTCCTCGCTACGCGCGTCCACGTGGAACTGTAATTCCGCTTCCATTTCGTTTCGCACCTGGGACCGCTGGAAGATGCCTCGGACCCATGAGCGAGCCCGGTTCGCCAGCCTCATACTTCCTCCGGTGTCGCGTGCAGAATTCCTGCGATCATTTCCGCCATGCGGTTCCATTTTTCGGTTTCACTCTGTAGCCGGCGTTTGCCCGCGGCCGTCAGCCGGTAATACTTGGCCTTGCGCTTGTTTTCCGATTCGCCCCATTCGCTGGCGATCCATCCCTGATGCTCCAGCCGATAGAGCGCGGGATACAGCGACCCTTGCTGAATCTCCAGCCGGTCTTTCGAAATCTGCCCAATGCGCAGCAAAATTCCATAGCCATGCAGCGGCCCCAGCGAAGTCGCCTTCAGAATGAGCATATCCAGCGTGCCCTGCAGCAAATCCATCTGCTTCGCCATGTCTCTCCTTTTCCGTCTAGGAGAACCTAACAAACTCTCTCCTCGACTGTCAAGGAGAGCGCGCCGATCAACGTTTAACTCTTGATTTCAGAATTTCCGGCTGGCCTCTATCTTTGGCTTTGCGGGTGGCCCATCCTTCGCGCCTTCTGCGAAGGGTGGGAGCTGTTGTTGTTGAACTTCCAGGTGCCCCACTCTTCGCCGCATCTGCGAACGGTGGGAGCCTTTGACTTGCCGGGGCCGCAATTCCCACCACTTTCTCGCCCTTACTTCCCCAACTTTGTTGCAAAATATCTACACCAGCGGCTGCCCAGCCAGGTTCATCAAATCCGCTTCACGCGCCGTATCGGTTTCGCGGCGCGCTGCACTACCAATTCGTCGCGATTCGTTCGCCAAGGGTAGGATGTTGAGATGGCCACGGCTGCCAAACAATGGGTGGGCCAAACCGTCGACGGAAAATTTCGTCTCGGCGATTTTGTCGGCGCCAACGAACGCAGCGCCGTTTTTCTTACTGATTACCAGGCGCCCGGGGTTCGGAAAGCCGCCATCAAACTGGTCGCCGCCGATTCTCCTGAAGCCGCAGGTTTACTCGGACGCTGGCACCACGCCGCGGAACTCTCCCATCCGCACCTGATTCGCATCCTGGCCATGGGCCGCTGCGAATTCAACGCCACGCCGATTCTTTATGTCGTCATGGAGTACGCCGACGAAAATCTTTCCGTGGTATTGGCCCGCCGTCCGCTGGGCCCCGCCGAAGCCCGCGCCATCCTCGGCCCCGTGGTCGACGCGCTCTCCTACATCCACTCCAAGGGATTCGTCCACACCCGCATCAAGCCCGCCAACATCATGGCCGAAGAAGATCTCCTTAAAATCTCCAGCGACGGCCTGTGCCGAATCGGAGAATCGGGCGGCGCACTCGGCAAGCCCAGCGCCTACGATCCTCCCGAAGCCGCTGGTGGCAGAATTTCTCCAGCCGGTGACGTCTGGTCGCTCGGCATGACCCTGTGCGAAGCGCTCACCCAACGTCTCGCGTCGTGGGAACGAACCAACCAGGCTGAGCCCGCGCTGCCCTCCGGCCTTCCGCCCGAATTTGCGGATATCGCCCGCCATTGNTTGCGCCGCGATCCGCAATTGCGCTGGAGCATCGCCGATATTGCCGCGCGCCTGAACCCAAACACCGCTGCCGCGCCCAAACAGATTCTTCCGAATCCGCAATCTTCGTTCGACGTGCGGCGCTACGTCCTTCCCGCCGTCGTACTCCTCCTGCTCCTCGCCGTAGGTCTCACCGCCGCGCGCATGTTTTTGCGCCACGCGCCAAGTCGTCCGCCGGCTTCAGTCGTAGCCGTGCAGCCCACGCCGAATCTGGTCGTTCCACCAGCCACAGTCGCGACGCCAAGGCCCGAGCCTGCGAAAACGCAACCCGTCCCCGCGCCAATTCACCCCGCGGCGAAAACAGTTTCGCCTGCCACAAAAACAGTTCCGCCCGTCGCAAAGCCGCTTTCACCCGTTCAACAGCCGCCTGCGGCGCAACCAACCGTATCCAGCTCGCCGCGCGTCGTCACGCCAGCTCCGGCGACGACGGCCCCCGCAACAGCCGCGGCACCGAGCGGCGCCCCTGGCGTTATCCACGGAAAAGTTCTCCAGCAGGTTCTGCCCAACGCGGCGCAATCGGCCCGCGACACCATTCGCGGCACCGTCCGCGTCTCGGTCAAAGTAAGTGTCGACGAATCTGGCGCCGTAACCCAGGCCGCCATCGACTCCCGCGGCCCCAGTCAATTTTTCGCCGACCGCGCCCTGCAGGCCGCGCAACGCTGGAAATTTTCTCCCGCCCAGCGAGACGGCCGCCCCGTACCCAGCGAATGGCTCATCCACTTCGAAATCGACCCCGCCAACATCAACGTCCACTCCACCGAAACCGCGCCGTAGCTTCACCGGAAACTCTGAAGTATTTCCGGCCTGAATATTCTTGTGGAAGGCACATCGCGCCACTATCATCGATGTCGCAATTTCTATCGAGGTGCGCCATGAAACGTTTCGTAGCAATAATAATATTCGCCGTCGTCGCCATCGCCATTGGCGCGCAGACCGCCGCCGCGCAGGAATGGTCTCAACCCTGGGCCCGCGAACGCATCGTAAAATCCCCGCGTCACAGCGAGTGGGTCACCATCAAACACAATGGCCGCAGCGTCGAGACCCTCGTCGTCTACCCCGAATCGAAAGACAAGCGTCCCGTCGTACTCATCATTCATGAAATTTTCGGCCTCAGCGATTGGGCCCAGGAACTCGCCGACGAAGTCGCCGCCGCCGGCTACATCGCCGTCGCCCCCGATCTGCTCAGTGGCATGGCCCCCAACGGCGGCCGCACCAAAGATTTCCCCACGGGAGTCACCGAAGCCGTCAGCAAATTGAATCCCGACCAGGTCACCGCCGATCTCAACGCTGCCGCTGACTACGGCCTGAAACTCCCCGCTTCCAATGGCAAACTCTACGTCGCCGGATTTTGCTGGGGCGGTGGCCAGGCTTTCCGCTTCGCCACCAATCGCCCTGATCTTCTAGCCGCGTTCGTTTTTTATGGCCAGCCGCCCGCCACTGCCGACCTGCCGCGCATCAAAGCTTTGGTGTACGGTTTTTACGCCGGCAATGACGCCCGCATCGACGCCACCATCCCCGACACCGTCGCTGCTATGAAAGCTGCCGGAAAAACTTATGAGCCCGTTACCTACGAAGGTGCTGGCCACGGTTTCATGCGCGCCGGCGAAGCTCCCGAGGCAAGCGAATCCAGTGTCAAAGCTCGAAACGCCGCCTGGGCCCGCTGGAAATCCCTGCTCGCGAAATAACAAATAATTTCGTACGCGGAAAATTTATCAGCCCGGTGCGAGCCAGCTAACTCAGCACCGTAACCTCGCCCTCGAACGCTTCGACCTTGAAACTCGCGCTATTTTCCCGCGGTCGCGCCAGCGCCGCCCGGCGCGGCTTTTTGCGCTGCGACCCACTCGTGTATCCGCGTCGACAGCACATCCAAAGGCAACGCCCCGGCTCCCAGCACCACGTCGTGAAACGCGCTCAAACTGAATTTGTCGCCGAGCTGTTCCTTCGCGTATGCCCGCAATTTCAAAATCTCCAACTGTCCCATTTTGTATGCCAACGCCTGCCCCGGTACCGCCATGTACCGGTCCGTCTCCGCCTGCACGTCCGATTCGTCGATCGCCGAATGTTCGTGGAAATAATCCACCACCTGCTGCCGCGTCCAGTGCTTGGAATGCAATCCGGTATCGACCACCAGCCGTATCGCCCGCCACATTTCCTCCTGCAAATGACCGTAGTAGCTGTACGGATCCTGATAGAAGCCCGCCTCTTTGCCCAGCTCTTCCGAATACAGCGCCCACCCTTCGATGTACGCCGTGTAACTTTCATGCTGCCGGTACGGCGGCAACTCCGGCAGCTCCTGCGCGATTGATATCTGCAAATGGTGTCCCGGCACTCCTTCGTGATATGCCGTACTCTCGAAATCCGTCGTCGTAACTTTTTCGTAATCGCGCGTGTTCACCATCACGTGTCCCGGGCGTGACCCGTCCGGCGGGCCCTGCACATATTCCGTCGACGCTTCCTTCTCTCGATATTCCTCCACCGGCAAAATTTCCACTTTCGCTTTCGGCAGCCTGCCGAACATCGTCGGCAGCTTCACATACATCTGGTCGATGTACTTCTGGTACAAATCCAGAATTTCTTTTCGCGAATGAACGTGCACTTTCGGATTCGTCGCCAAGGACGCGCTGAAGCTCTTCAAATCCGCGTAGCCCAGGTCGTTGATCACCTTCAGCATCTTGGCCTGAATGATCCGCACCTGCTCTTGGCCGATCTCGTGAATTTCTTCCGGCGTCAGGTCCGTCGTAGTCATCTGCTTCACGTCGAACGCGTACCGCGCCGCGCCATCCGGCAGCGCCCATTCTCCCGCTTCGGTCCGGCCCTTCGGCGCGTACTCGTCGCGCACGAACGCCGTGAACTTCACATACGCCGGCAGCACCGCATCGCGGATCGCTGCCAGGCCCGCTTCGCGCAAACGCTTCTGGTCCGCCGCGGGAATCGCCGCCGGAAATTTGTCAAAGGGCTGCGCGAAGGGTGACGCCTCCGCCGGCGTAGTCGCGATCGTGTTCGCCTGCGTCGCCACTTCCTGCAGCAGCAGCTTCGGCGGCATCAGGTTTTCCGCCATTCCTTTCCGCATCTGGATTTCCACTTGGTCGAAAAACCGCGGCATCTGCTTCAATCGCGAAATGTAATCCTCGTAATCCTTCACGCTCTCGAACGAAAGAATGGTCACCAGTTGCGGCAAATCGATCTGCGCCCCGTTGAATTGCGAAACCGGCATCTCCCACTCCTTGAATCGCGCCCCCTCCAGTTGCATCTGCAGGTCGCGCACCATCAAGGTCTTGTTCAACTTCTCCTGTTCCGGAAATCCGATGGTATCTATGGCCTCAAATCGCGCCACATCTTTCTTGGCCTGCGCCAGATCGTCGTCGATAAATTTCTGCGAGAAGTCGTCCAGCTGGTCGTTCCACCGCTTATCCCCGAAAAACGACGCCGCAATCGGGCTGCTCCGCATCGCATACTCCCACCGCTCAGCCAGCAAATCGTTCAAAGCCTTCCGTCGCGCAGCCAAATCCCCCTGCGCCGCCGTCTTTGTCGTCGCAGCCTTTGTAGCCGCGCTCGCCTGCGGTCTCGCCGCAGCCGCAGTAGCGCAAAACAAAATCGCACCACAGCAAACCAAAGTTCTCATGGACCACCTTCCCCTTTTCGTCCCAAACGCGTGCGATTCTACGCTATCGCCGCGCGTTTCCCGTAATTGCAGCGGATACCAAGCCAGCTTGCACGCATTAACCCAAGTGGCGCATAGTTCAAACCCAGCAATTAACCAGATGTAAAAAAAAGATATTATCAGCGGACGGGCTGTCTTGAGATTTTTCGCAATGACCCGGCGATCTTGATGAAACTCGTTTCCGACCAACTACGCCTCGCTGCTACCGATCTCAGCAATCATCTCGCCTGCCCGCACCTCACCAATCTTGAGTTGTCTGTGGCTCGAGGACTTCGCACGGCTCCCGACTGGGCCGCGCCCGATTTACAAGTCATCCGCGAACTTGGCCTAAAACACGAAGCCGACTACCTCGCATTCCTTACCAAGGCCGGCCTGGA
>JGI12712J15308_10000583_pt1 | contig 10926 bp, 8 predicted proteins | sample JacPin_JW_Ref_O2_FD_15308 | JGI IMG/M metagenome (IMG submission 15308) | reverse complement strand
GCGAACTAACGCGGCGAAAATCCGCGCTGGATTCGAGTGGATTGCCCGGGAAGCTCTCCGATTGCCAGGAGCGCGATCCGGAGCGCTGCGAGATCTTTCTGGTCGAGGGCGAATCGGCCGGCGGCTCGGCCAAGGGCGGCCGCGACCGCCGTTACCAGGCCATCCTGCCGCTCAAAGGCAAAATCCTCAACGTCGAGAAAGCTCGTTACGACAAGATGCTGGGCCACGAGGAAATTCGTTGCATCATCACCGCGCTCGGCACCGGCATCGGTAAAGACGATTTCGACGCCAACAAGCTGCGCTACCACAAAGTGATTCTGATGACCGACGCGGACGTGGACGGCAGCCACATTCGCACGCTGTTGCTGACGTTTTTCTTCCGGCACATGCGCGAGCTGATCGAGCGCGGACATATTTACATCGCCCAACCGCCGCTGTATCGCGTGAAGCGCGGCAAGATGGACCGCTACATCCGCGACGAAGGCGAATTCGCGCGCGAAGTGATGAAACGCGCCACCGAAGAACATTCCGTCAAAGGCAAGAACGGCAAAGCCATCGAGGGCGGCGACCTCACCACGTTCCTGCTCAATATTCAGGAATACGATCAAGTGGCGACAAAATTTGGCCGGCGTATGCGCGAACCGAAACTCGTCGAGCTCCTGGCGGAAAGCGAACTCGACAAGAAGGCCGACTTCGGCGACAAGAAAAAGCTGCAGGAGCTCGTAAAGGCGATCGAGAAGTCGAAGCTCGAAATGGAAACGAAATTTATTTTCGACGAGGAACACAGCCTGCACGAACTCGTGCTCAAAAATGGAGCCGAGCGCCGCATCAATTGGGCTCTCGCGTCCACTGCTGAATACAAGCGCCTGCGCGCGTTGCACGCCGCCATTGCCGATTTGGACCGGGGGCCGTTCACGGTGGCGCACGGCAACGAAAAGGTGGTGAAAGAAGATTCGACGGACGTGCTGAATTACGTTCTAGAGGATGCCAAGAAAGATTTCACCATCACCAGGTTCAAGGGGCTGGGAGAAATGAATCCCGAGCAGCTCTGGAACACGACGATGAATGCGGAGGTGCGCACGCTGCTCAAAGTGCGCCTGGAAGATGCGGTCGCCGCCGAAACGATTTTCTCGACGCTGATGGGCGAAAACGTGGAAGAGCGCCGCAAATTTATCGAAGACAACGCGCTCGACGTAGTCAATCTGGATATTTAACCTTTGAACTTTCAACTGGTGTGGAAGATTTTGCCGGGGCTGCGCGGGCTTAGTTGTTCGGATTTTCGCGCCACGCCTACGCAGGAGCCGAACAACGAGAAGGGCGTGGCGTTTGAGTGTGCGACGCAGGCGACGTGCGATGCGTTTATGCACGAATTGGAAGCGCACTTCGGGCCACAACGGTTTTCGAACAACGCCACGGCGTTTGAAACCGTAAAAGCTTATGTGGCTGGGCGTAACGTCTAGAACCGCGGCGCAAGTCAAGTGATGATCGCGTCGGCGTTGGAGAGCGAACCTTCGCGATAGCGGCGCGTAACGAACAAGTAAAGCAGCTTCACAAATTACGGACGAGGGACGAATGGCGGACGAACTGAATCAGTCGATTACCACTCCGGTTGACATTGAATCGGAGATGAAGAAATCGTATCTCGATTACGCGATGAGCGTAATCATCGGCCGCGCGCTGCCCGATGTGCGCGACGGCTTGAAGCCCGTGCACCGCCGGATCCTCTTCGGCATGTACGAGCTGGGGCTGACCTCGACCAAGTCCTACCGCAAATGCGCCAAGATCGTCGGCGAAGTCCTCGGCAAGTTCCATCCGCATGGCGATACGCCGGTGTACGACGCGCTGGTGCGCCTCGCGCAGGATTTCAACATGCGTTATCCGCTGGTTGACGGCCAGGGAAATTTTGGTTCGGTTGACGGCGATCCTCCGGCCGCGATGCGATACACGGAAGCGCGCCTTTCGAAAATCGCCGAGGAAATGCTCTCGGATATCGAAAAGGAAACCGTAGACTTCGTTCCGAATTTCGACGAAAGCGAACAAGAGCCGGTCGTACTACCCACGCGCATTCCCAATCTTCTGGTCAATGGTTCGTCGGGCATTGCGGTAGGCATGGCTACCAACATTCCGCCGCATAACCTGAAAGAAGTGGTGGAAGGCGCGATTCTGCTGATCGAAGAACCGGATGCCACGCTGAAAAAAGTGATGAAGCTCATTCCAGGTCCGGATTTTCCGACGGCCGGATACATCTATGGCCGCGACGGAATCGAGCAGGCGTACAAAACCGGCCGCGGATCTTTTCAGGTTCGTGCGAAGGTTGCCGTTGAGGCCCGGGGCAAGGACCGCCAGGACATCGTGGTCACCGAGCTGCCGTATCAGGTCAACAAGGCGCGGCTGATTACGCATATCGCCGAGCTGATCAACAACAAGAAGATCGAAGGCGTGGCGGACATTCGCGACGAGAGCGATCGCCAGGGCATGCGCATCGTCATCGAAGTGAAACGCGATGAAGAGCCGCAGATCATTCTCGCGCACCTCTTCAAGCAGACCCAGATGCAGGAATCTTTCAGCATGATCCTGCTCTCCATCGTCGCCGGGCAGCCGCGCGAGCTGGGCCTGCTGGACATGCTGCGGCTGTTCATCGAGCACCGCATGGACGTGGTGCGCCGACGCACCCAGTACGAATTGCGTAAAGCCGAGGAGCGCGAGCACATTTTGCTCGGCTATCAAATCGCGCTGGATTATCTCGACGAAGTGATTCGAGTGATCCGCGGATCATCGAGCCGCGCAAATGCCCGTGAGAATTTGCATAATTTCTTCGCCAACAAGCAAATTTCGATTTCCGAAGATGGGAAGGCCAAAAGCATCGCGGGAGTGAAACTCAGCAACAAGAAATACGGATTGGCGACGGAAGTAGTGGGATTGAGTTTCCCGCAGATTGACGCAATTCTCGAATTGCAACTGCACCGCCTGACGCGACTTTCGATTGATGACATTCTCAACGAGTTGAAGGCCATTCGCGATCGCATTGCGGAACTGCGCGAAATTCTGGCCAGCGAAAAGAAACTGAAAGCGGTGATCGTCGCGGAGCTACGCGAAATCTTGAAGGATTACGGCGACGAGCGCCGCACGCAGATCGTGGACCGCGTCGAGGAAATCAAGCTCGAAGACTTGATCAAAGACGAAGAGATGGCCATTACGGTGAGTCATTCGGGATACATCAAGCGCACTTCGGTGGATGTGTATCGCCACCAGTCACGCGGCGGCAAAGGCCGCATCGGCGCAAAGACGCGCGACGAGGATTTCGTCGAGCACCTGTTCATTGCTTCGGCGCACAGTTACATTCTGCTCTTCACGTCGAAGGGCCGCGTGTACTGGTTGAAAGTTTACGAAATCCCCGAAGCGGCGGCGGCAACGCGCGGAAAGGCCATCGGCAACCTGGTGCGCTTCCAGGAAAACGAAAAGCTGACGGCAGTGGTTCCGGCGCGCGACTTGGAGCAAGCCGACCGTTACGTGTTTCTCGCCACGAAAAACGGCACGGTGAAGAAGACGGGCCTCGCGGAATTCTCCAATCCGCGCCCGTCGGGAATCATCGCCATCAACCTGGATGGCAGCGACGAGCTAATCGGTGCCAAACTCACCGATGGCATGCAGATGATTTTCCTGGCCAGCCACGATGGGCAGGCTGTTTTGTTCCGCGAAACCGAAGTGCGCTCGATGGGACGAAACGCGGGCGGCGTCAACGGCATGGATCTGGGGAAGGGCGACTACGTGGTCAGCATGGACGCGGTGCAGCCCGACTTCGGAATCATCGAGAAGGAATTCAAGACGGCGACGCGGAATCTTGATGATCTCGAAAGCGATCAGATACGCGAATCGCTGACTTCGTTGATGCTCACGGTGGCGGAGAAGGGTTACGGGAAGCGCACGCCGCTTGCCGAATATCGCGTTACCTCGCGCGGCGGCAAAGGCGTGATCAATCTGAAGTCCACCGACCGCACCGGCCCGGTAGTCGCGGCACTGCAGGTTCGCGAAGATTCGGACGTGATGATCATCACCGGACACGGCAAAGTGATTCGCGTGCATTCCGGCGAAATTCGCGAGGCGGGCCGCTCGACGCAAGGCGTGCGATTGCTACGCCTCGACGAAGGCGACCGCATCGCAGCCGCAGCGTCAATCCTGGAAGAAGAGGAAGCTGCGGAGGGTGGGACCGAGCCCGAGAAAAAATAATCACGATAGGAGGAATCATCATGGCACCGAAACTGAAATACATTATTGAATTTGTGGCGGACATGAATCGGGCCGTGAAATTCTATCGTGATGTCGTCGGGCTTACGCTGAAGTTCGAATCTCCGGAGTGGAGTGAGTTCGCAACCGGTGAGACTTCGCTGGCGTTGCACCGTGCCAGCGACCGGAATCCCGCCGGAACTTACGACGTGGGATTTACGGTGAAAGACTTGCCACAATTCTACGAGCAGATGCAAACGAAGGGCGTGAAATTTCCCATGCCGCCGACCAAGCAGGATTTCGGCGGGACTCTCGCGCAGTTTGTGGATTCGGAAGGCGCGCACCCGTCGGTCGGCGCTGAGTAGTAATGGGAAAGATATTTGGGAAGTGTTCGAATTGCGGCGGCGTGATGATCGGCACTGGAACCCGCGAAGGCGAGCTATCTTTTTGCTCGGATGCCTGCCAGCGATATTATCATTGTCCCGGTTTTTGTGAATCGTGCCTCTCGCAAACGTCGCCCGAGCAGGTAGGCGGCGTCTTTACTTTTAATCTACTCTTGGGCACACGCTTGCTGGGGTTCGGCGAACATTGTAGTCAGTGCAACTCGGTCATTAAACGAAAGTGGTTCTTCCTGATTCTTCCCCTATTTCCAGTCAGTGCAAAATACAGGGTGCTGTACCTGTCTCGCAGGCGTTATTACAGCCGAAAACTTAAGATCGATTTGTCCTGACTATCCCCAGCAGAATAGACTGCACTGCCCTACTCCAGCGGCGCGATGTAATAGCCGGGTCTGGCGCGCACGGTTACGTTGGGGCGGTCCACCAGCACTTTGATTTCGTGGTAACCCTCGAGGTCTTCTTCGCCGGAAGGGCGGTAGCTGATCGTGTACTGCGCGTGCAGCTCTCCGCCGATGGCGTCCATGCCTTTTTCGATCGAGCGATCCTTCACCGGATTCGTGTGCAGGCCGCCGGTGGCTTTGCTGGCGATGGCGAGCGAATTGGGAGTCAGCGCATTTTTTCCGGTTTTCACCAGCCATATCGCCAGAGCCAGTAAATCCGGATTTTCGTTCACGTGGTCGGGTTTCGCGCGCAGCTCGGCCATCGCGGTACTCAACCCAATCGAGTAGATGGTGACATTCGAGAGCTGCGCCTGACGCAGCACCTCGCCCAGGCGCGCTTCGCTGCCTGAATCCCGGGCCTCGCCTACGACCAACATGATGCGCCGCCGCACAGCGGGCCGTTCGTTGAGCATAGAGATTCCGCGGGCCATGGCGTCGTAAAGCAGCGAATCATCCACGCCTATTGGGAGATGTTCGATGATGTCGCGAACGCCGTCGGTGTCAGTGGTGAATTTTGACCGCAAATCGACGGTGCTGTCGTAGCTGATTACTGCGGCTTCCGAGGTCAGGGCCATCACCGTTTCCGCGAAAATAATTCCGGCGCGCTTCATGGTCGGAAACATGGGCGCGATGTGCGAGCTGGCTTCCATGACCAGAACAATAGAAAGTGGATCACCGCCAACGTCAAAGTGGTCGATCTTCTGTTCGGTTCCGTTGTCGTAAACCTTGAAGTTGGGCTCATTTAAATCGAGCACCATCTCGCCGGCTGTGTCGCGGACAATTACCGGCGTTGTGACCTGGTTTACGCGCACACGAATTGCGTGTTTGAGTTGCTCGGCGGGTGGCATTGGTTCGGGCTGCACGCCTGGTTTCGGATGTAGCGGCCCGGCCGGCGCATCCTGGCACCATGCTGGCGCTGCACCACAAGCGGCCAGAGCCAGAATCATGGCGGCGAAGAGTAGGAGGATGGTTCGCCGCGGAATTCGCGTGGAGGTCGAAAAATAACGGTGCAGCAATGTGCGTTTCATCGAGTACTCGTAGACATCCAAGGGCGGCAGTGTATCTGATTCGCGGGCGCGCACGAGCGTTGCTTAGGCAGCACTAATGGCTGCGGCGCGCCACTGGCGTTGGGCCGATGGGTTCTCCTAAAATGTTACGTTCGAATGGGCGCGAAGGGAGATGAAGTGGAGAACAGGAACCGAGTGGCAAATGGATCCAAGAAATGGCGATTGAAACCAGGCAAAGGGCAGCCGGTGCCCAAGCTCATGTACAAAGATCCGGCGTTCATGGAGAGCTTGCCGGCCAGACCTCTGCGCATTTTGGCCGAATATCTGGATCCGCTGGCACGCCTGCGACTCGAGAACATCGGCGACACCATCGTGATGTTCGGCTCGGCTCGCGTGCAATCGCGCGAAAAGGCACTGGCCCATTTACACGCGGTCCAGGCCAAAGCTCCCAAGAAACGCACACCGGAATGGCGGACGAGAATTACCGCCGCGCGGTCACTGGTTCAGATGTCGCGCTACTACGAAGATGCGCGAGAACTTTCGCACCGAATTACTTCATGGGCGATGACGCTTGGCAACGAGCCGCGGCGTTTCGTGATCTGTTCCGGCGGCGGCCCAGGCATTATGGAAGCGGCGAATCGCGGCGCGTCTGAAGCGGGTGGCCCTTCGGTGGGATTAAGCATTCAACTGCCTCACGAACAATCGTCAAATCCGTATATCTCGCCGGAGTTGAATTTCTATTTTCATTATTTCTTTATGCGCAAGCTGTGGTTCGCACAGATGGCCAAGGCGCTAATCGTTTTTCCGGGCGGTTTTGGCACGATGGACGAACTGTGGGAAATGCTGACGCTGCTGCAGACCAACAAGCTTTCGTCTCATCACCTGATTCTGATTTACGGGCGGGAATATTGGGATAAGGTGTTGAACTGGCGGCAGATGGTGCGCACCGGCATGATCAACGAAAAAGAATACAAGCTTTTGCAGTTCGCGGATTCGGTGGACGAAGCCTTCGACCACGTGCGCCGGGACCTGGAAGCGCACCATTTGATTCTCGATTCGGAAGGCGACCCTCCGAAGCATCCCCACCAGCTGATTCCAAACGTGATGCGGCCTTAGCAACTTTACAAGCTGCAGGGTGTTTCTTAGACAAGCGGCGGATCAAACAAAATCCGCAGCCGATGCGCGCAGCTTCCCGGAAAAAGCAGGTTTCCGCGCTGCCGCGGAGGTCGCCATGGTGAAATCATTCAGGAAGTTTTCATTCAAGAAAGTGTTTTATGGAATTGCCTTGGGTGGTTTGATGTTGCTGGGAACGGGCGGTGTGGCGCAGGCTGCGAACGGCCCGATTTGTGACCGGCGGATCGCGCACGAGCGTTTCGAGCTAAATCGCGCCATTGCCCGCCACGGGTTCTACAGCGGCCAGGCGAATTTTGAGCGGCGCGAACTGGCGCGGGTGCGCTACGAATGCGGGTACCGAGATCGCTGGCGTTAGGCCCACGCGTAATTGAAGTGACAGCAAACAAAAAAAGGCGGAAGGAGTTGAACTCCTTCCGCCTTTTGCTTTTATTGCTCGGGACAATCACCGATGGCAATGAGGTTCACAAATGTGTTTATGGGTTAGTTGTTGGATACCGGCTCGAGTTCGAACACGGCCTTGAACCGGCGGGTTTCATCTTGGTCGTGCAACATCACTACCGGAGCAACGCGCAGCGAAAGTTTGCAATCGCGGCAGGTCGCTGCTTCACCCTCGAGATCCTGAACGAATCCGTCGGTGAAGTGATACGCCGCGCGCGGACGCCGAGCGGCCTTAGTGCCCTTCGCTCCGCACTGCGGGCAGGTAAATTCCACGCGATCTTCCAGCGGATCGCGGTTCAACGCGGCCCACGCGGTGTATCGCACCCCAATCGTTTCCAAAGAATTTCTGCTCATAATGTCTCCCCCAACCTTCCGAAAAAAGACTGCACCACATTTAAAATCACATTTCTTTAGACGCGTAACGGGTGTGAACCGATGCATCATTCGCACAAACTCGTAAGTATAGAAAACGATGCCAGTTAGGTTGTGCCGCAGCGACATTTCTGGCATTTTCCGGATTTCTCCCCTTTCCGACGGGAACCGCCTTGAATCTCCGGTGTCTATCACTGCAAGAGAGATTGCTAGCTTCGAAACGCGCAAGTTGAAGGACAACCAACCTCGGAGCTAATCGTCCGAGGCAGCTCGACCCGGACCAGAACAGCAAAATTTGAAAATGTTCTCCATCGCTTGGCGGAGGTGTGTCCATGAACGAGATGGGAAGCTTGTCTGGTTGCATCCTGGAAAACGACCCAGAGACGCAGGACCGAGCGCGTTGGCTGCGTGGCAAGGCGCTGGCTGTTTCTCTCGCGCTCGAAGTGACGCTCTTGAGCGCGATTCTGATTATGCCCCTGCTCCATCCGGGCGCGCTGGGCGGCAGGCTGGTGGTCACGCCGCTGCCACCCTATAGCGGCGGCAACAATCCTGTTGAAGAGCACCGGCGTACGGTCAGTCGTCCGTCACCATCGCGGATATGCCTGGTCTGCGCTCAACCTACCCACCCTCAGGTTTCCAGCAACACTGGCGGGAATGGAGACGCCCCGGTTATCGGCTCAGGTTTCGATTCAAGCGCAAATATAATCGGGCCATTCATAACCGGCGGAGACCCCAATGCGCGCGCGCCGATGGAACCGAAGAAACCAGAGCCAACCCAGCGCAGCGGGCCGCAGCACATCAGCGAAGGCGTGATGGAAGCGGCCTTAATTCACAAAGTGCAGCCGCAGTATCCGAAGTTGGCGCAAATCACACACGTTTCGGGCACGGTACAACTACGGGCGATCATCGGCACGGATGGCAGAATTCGGGAACTCGAAGTTCTGAGCGGCAACGCCCTGTTGCAGCCCTCCGCGGTGGCAGCCGTGCGCGAGTGGCGCTATCGTCCCACACTGCTGAATGGCCAAGCGGTTGAGGTCGAAACGCTGGTTACGGTGAACTTTGTTTTGGGTCAGGAATGATTTCTAAAGCAGCGACTCGCCGGAATTTCGTGCAATCGTCTCGCGGATGATGTCACGCAAGCGGACGATCTCATGCCAGTCATCGGCCGGCGAAGCATGTGGAAAAATAAGCGGGCCGAACGTGACCGTCACCTTTCCTCGTCGAGGTAGGAATGTCTTGTCGCGCAGAATTTCCCGCGCGCCGCGCACGGAAACGGGGCAAACCGGACGTTGCGTATCCACCGCCGATTTGAATGCGCCCAATTGAAAAGGCCGGATACCGGCCATCGCGGTGAATGTTCCTTCCGGATAAATCACCACCGAGTCGCCGTTTTTCAATGTGGCGTTCACCTGTTCGGTCTGCCTTATGCGCGCCTGCGGGTCGTTACGATCGAAGGAGAATTGACCGCTGCGCGCCGCCAGGGTGCGGATGAGAGGCATATCGCGGACTTCGCCCTTCATTACGAACTTCACGTCGGCGGGCAGAACGGCTAGCGACACGAGAATGTCCACGTAACTCGAATGATTGGGGGCAAAAATCCACGGCCCCGACGCGGCACGTTCACGCAGTATTTCTCCGCCCTGCACGTCAACTGGGACGCGTGCCGCGCTCAACATCCAACGCGCACCGGTGTGCACGATTCGTGCCGCACGGTCCACATCGCGAACGAAAAAGACCAGGATCCACATGGGAATCAAAACCACCGAAAATACGCCGAGCGCGTAAACGCCATACAACGCTTCAGCCGCGCGTCTAACCACGCTTTTGGCCCAGGCCCAGGCAGCAGGTGCTGCCCCGCGCACGGCCAGCTTCGCAATTTGCATCGAGGCGGATTGTTGTTTTTTGCCGAGCTTTCCGTCCAGGTATAACCGCCGCGTGTCACTGCGCCGCAATTTTCCACTCGAGGTTTTCGGTATGGATTGCGGCCGAAGCAACGCGATCACGTCCGGCGGCATGCCCATGGCTTCGTCCACGGCGCGTGAAATTTCCGCTTCGATTTGCTTGGCGTTACCCGGATCGCGAATTTCCGCGGCAACGATCAATCGCTCCGTTCCGGTTCGTTCATCCGGCGCGCCGAATGCCACGACGCATCCGGTCCGCACGCCTTTCACTCGTCCCGCAATTTCCTCGATCTCGTGCGGGTAAAGATTGCGGCCCGCCTTGATGATCACGTCTTTCGCGCGTCCGGTGATGTAGAGTTCGCCTTCGCCCCAATAGGCCAGGTCGCCAGAATCGAGCCAGTCTCCGTCGCGCATCAATTCACGCGTCGCTTCCGGATTGCGATAATAACCGCTCGTCGCCGAAGGGCTACGAAACCACAGCTGACCTTCCTGACGTTCGCCTAGATTGCGCCCATTCGTATCCACGATGCGCACTTCCACCGATGGCAAAGGCCTCCCGGCGTTGACGAATTCGAGCGCTGCGGAATCGCCGGTGCGGGCGGGAATGGCACGGCCCTCCGATTCAAATGTCGCGCGCTCGATGCGATCCACCTTGTAGCCATCGCCGAGCCGCGGCACGGAAATCGCGAGCGAAGCTTCGGCCAAGCCGTATACCGCCATGAGCGCTTTGGGATTGAAGCCATAAGGAGCGAAGCGCTTTGCAAATCGTTCCAGCGTTTCAGCGCGAACCGGCTCCGCGCCGTTCGTTGCCGCCCGCCAGGAACTGAGATCCAGTCCCTCCAAATCCTTGTCCGCGATTTTGCGCACGCACAATTCGTAAGCGAAATTCGGCGCGGGCGCGATCGTCGCGCGATGCTTCTGAATCGCGCGCAGCCAACGCTCCGGCCGGCTGAGAAACGCCAGAGGTGACATCACGATCAGCGGAATGCCGATGAACAGCGGCACGAACCAA
>JGI12712J15308_10000582_pt1 | contig 10931 bp, 11 predicted proteins | sample JacPin_JW_Ref_O2_FD_15308 | JGI IMG/M metagenome (IMG submission 15308) | reverse complement strand
CGGCTCCATCCCCGCCTTCCGCGCCGACCTCTGCAAACTCGTGTCACAGTTAAACTTCGCCGGCCAACAAGACCATCTCTCCAGCCCTACTGTGAGAGCGCTTCGGGATTGAGGGGGGACAAGTCGACACCGTCCATCGCATAACGGGCATATAGGAAGTCGTGGATCGAGACCAAGCGATCGCCATCGAAATCCAGGGCGACAAAATAGGCAGGCGTCCGGAGTGAAATCTCGCGATCGTACACGAGCATCGCGGCCCGGCCATCGACAACGCCGGCCGCGTAAGCCCACCGTTTGGCGGCTGCATAGGCAGCGTAGTATTCCCCAACCTCGCTCTTTCCTTGCTTGCGCAGCTTCGCGACGAGGTCGAGTTTGACCTCGTCAGCCAGCATCGCGCGGACAGTGTCAAAGTCTCCGATCTTGAACCCCTCTACATACGTGGTCAGTCGAGCGCGCATTCCATTGGACAGCGCGGGCAGTGAGGCGTCGGCGGGTTCCCTGGCAAACTCGCGCAAGCGGACACGCCCCCGCTGCAGCGCGGATTTCGCGGCGGCCTCGCTCGCACCGGTAATCGACGCAACCTCCTCCAGTGAATGGCCAAGCACATCCTTCAGGATGACCGCGCTGCGCTGGAGCGCCGGAAGCCGCATGAAAGTGCGCAGACTCATCGTGGCGGCCTCGTGGTCCTGATCCGGGGAATCCGGCGCGGCAATCATGTCGAGGGCCTCGTCATGGTGCATCATTGGACCGCGCGCGCGACGACGGAAAAAATCGAGCGCAGTGTTGTGGGCGATGCGGAACAGCCAGCCTTCAGGGTTGTCGATGACACCGACACTGGGCAGGGCGGCAAGGGCTTTAATCAGTGCGTCCTGGACAATATCCTCGCCATCGACAGCAGAGCCGGTCATGCGGGCGCAGTATCGATGGAGCTTGGCACGAACCTGACCCACCAACTGCTCGAACTGATCGCGCGCATCAGCGGTCATTGACTATCGCGTCCTCGGAATAGCAGTGCTCGTTGGATCATACGTTACGTCGAGCGGCAGGATGTCGCTTTCGCTGCGAAAGCCGTAGGCGACGCCGTATCGATAGCGCGGATCGCCGAGCAGTTCAGCGACTTGTTCTCCAAGCTGCGCCGGGCGCAGGATCGAGCCATAACGGTGCATGACATGCTCCTCGATGCTGACACCCTCGATCTCCGCGCAGGCAGCCGCAACCTGATGGCCGAGCGTGGTACCGGGAATCAGCTGCATTGGCACGAGGACCTGAAAATGGATCCCGAGGTCACGTTCGCGCGAGACCGCGTTTGCACTGTGAGCCATGAACCACAGCATCCGTTTGGCGCCTATATAGCCTCCAGAGAGGCTCAAGCTTTCGGGCGCGATGAATGGCACCGCAAGCACCATGGCTGCTCCGCTCGACATGACCAGAACACGGCCACCTCGCTTCATCGGAGTGTGGAGTGCGGCCTGAATGCCGACCAGTCCTGCCTTCACATCGGTGTTCCAGACGGTCGAGAACTCGTCCCAGTTCTGCCGGTCGATCGGCTTTATCGGCAGCCGCGCGCCGGCGTTGAGGATCAGCACGTCGGGCACCTCCTCGCGGACCACCTTGTTCATAAGGGTTGCGTCGGTTGCGTCGCCGGCAATCACCGCAGCGCCGGCATGCTCGGCGGAAGAGAGGTTCGCTCGATCGCGGCCAATTGCGATTACGTTCGCGCCACAGGCAGCGAGCTCCTCCACCATCGCGAGCCCCAGTCCCTGGCTGCCACCGGTAATGACCACACGTTTTCCGTTCAGGTTCTGCATATTCATTCTCCTTTCCCCGGGCATCAGGCGTGGTGGTTGTAGACGACGTCGCCAGCGAGGCTGTCGAACGCGGCGAGCGCGGCGATCCTCGGGAAGTAAGCGACCATATCGGCGTTGGTTTGCATCGCTTCTACCGATGCGAGGTCGCGCCACTGCGAGTAGATGAGTACATGACGCTGATCCGTGGCGGCGATGAAGCTGGTCGAGATCCAACCATCGAGCCTGCTGACGACACTTTCAGTATTGTCCCGCAGGAGCCTGATGAGCTTTTGCTGGTTCTCAGGCTCGACGGTCAGGATATTGACAAGGGTGGTGACTTTTTTCGTCATCTCTATGGTCGTGTTCATGATGTTCTCCTCTAAAAGTGTTGTTCTGTGCCCTTACACCGTGAAGACGATTTTGTTAGTTACAACGGATCGATCAGGCAAAAAAAGATGTCGATTCTTTAGTGTCGGCAAGCACAACGACGTGTGAACCTTGTCCCAACACATTCTGATATGCAGGGTGCGCGCTACTATTCAAAGCCTGGATTTGATCTGGGTGCAGTGTGGAAGGATCGAAATCTTGCCCAGCATCAGTCCAATCCGGGCCAGATCACTGACCTGGGCACCGACCTGTTCGATGGCCGCATCCACTCGGCAAATTGGTAAAGAAAAAGCCTTGAATCATCCTGCCTTGAATCATCCTTGACAAGAAAAATTGTCAATGGTACCGTCTCTTCGTGCTCGACCTTCAAGTTATCGATGATCCGGCAGTGGCCGCAGTGGCTTTGGAGCCCATGCGGGGGCGACTCCTCTCCGAGCTACTGGTGCCAGCCTCGGCGGCGACGTTGGCCACGCGGGTTGGCCTGACTCGGCAGAAAGTCAACTACTACCTGCACGCACTGGAGTCGCACGGGCTGGTGCGGCTGGCCGAGGAACGCAAGTGGGGCGGGCTGACGGAACGGCTGCTCGTGGCGACGGCCGCTTCCTACGTGGTTTCGCCCAGCGCCCTGGGTCCGGTCGCAGCAGATCCCAATCGCGAAATCGATCGACTGTCTGCGAGCTATCTGATCGCGCTGGGCGCGCGGGTCGTCCGCGAGGTCGGCGAGCTGGTTCGTCGTGCCAAAGAGACCGGCAAACGCCTGGCGACCCTGGCGGTGGACACCGAGGTTCGCTTCCGGTCGGCGACGGACCGTGCAGCTTTCAGCAACGAACTCGCCGAGGCCATCACGAAACTGGTTTCGAAGTACCACGATGAATCCGCCCCCGGCGGCCGCGCGCATCGCCTGGTAGTCGTGGCGCACCCTCTGCCGCAGAAATCCCATCCCAAAGCCGATCCCAAGGAGCCATCATGAGCGTGAAGAAAGAAGCATCCGGACGCCGTTCCGTCCAGGTCGAAGTTGAGGTCCCCGGCACGCCGGAGGAAGTCTGGCAGGCCATCGCCACCGGGCCGGGTATTTCGTCCTGGTTCGTGCCCACTGAATTCGAGGAGCGCGACGGCAAGCCCGTTGCGGTGAAGTTGAACTTCGGTCCAGGCATGGAGTCCAGTTCCGTCGTCACGGCCTGGGATCCGCCGCGGCGTTTCGCCGCCGAGGCCCCTGGCTGGGTCCCTGGCTCGCCGGTCATCGCGGACGAGTGGAGCGTCGAGGCGCGCGCGGGAGGCACCTGCGTTGTCCGCATCGTGCATAGCCTGTTCGCCAGCACGGACGACTGGGACAACCAGTTGGAAGGCACCGAGTCCGGCTGGCCTGCCTTCTTCCGCATCCTGAAGATCTATCTCACGCACTTCCGCGGCCGACGCTCGGCGATGATGCAGTGGATGGCCCCCGCCCCGGGAACCGAAGCCGAGGCCTGGGAAACGCTGACAGCGGCATTGGGGCTGAAAGGCGTGAGCGCCGGGCAACGTTGGGTGGTTCCAGCGAACGCCACGGCGGGGGTCCCAGCACTAAGCGGGGTGGTGGAGCACGTCAGCCAGAATCCGTACAACGCGCTGCTGCGGCTCGATAAGCCAGAGTCGGGCACCGCCGCCCTTGGCGCCGTCAACTTCGGCGGCCAGAGCATGGTCACGCTAAATTTCTACCTCTACGGCGATGAGGCGGCCGCGACCGTCGCCCGCGAGACACCGCTCTGGCAAGCCTGGATTCAAGAACGCTTCCCGGCGCCGTCGGAGACGAGCAAGAGTGAGAATGAGAATAAATGATCGCGCGGTCATGCTGTGAAGCAGTCCGCCTTCAACGCGAGGCATCCTTTCGCCGTCGCTCCTCGCTTGCCTTCACTATGTCGTTCAAGTCCGCCGCTGGCCGAATTTCGAAGATGCTGCCGTACTTCAGGGCCGGATGCTGGGAGATGAGCTGTACCGCATGGTTCATGTCCCGCGCCTCAAGGACGAGAATGCCGCCGAGTTGTTCCTTGGTTTCCGCGAAGGGACCGTCCGTGGTTGCGACTTTGCCGTTCTTCCAATATAGGGTCAGAGCGGTTTCCGCAGGCTGGATCGCTTCTCCACCAGCCCAATGCCCGTTGGCGCGAAGATGGTCGTCATATTCAGAACATGTTGCGAGCATTGCCCGTAGCTCGCCCTCGGTCATGCGGTCGTTTTTGGCTTTCTCGTAGTATCCGAGACAAATGTATTTCATTGTTTGTCTCCTCCGGGTAAAGGGCGGCCCACTCAAGCGCGCTTTTGGCTTGAGTGGGGATTGCCAGCAGCCCCGCTGTCGCTGATTTTTTCGGTTACTGTTTCAAGTAACGAAGCGCAACACATCCTGATTTAAAAATCTTTGACTCAACAAGTTTTAATCGCAATTTCTCCGGCAGGCTGACCCCTTCGCACAATCGTCTCCCTTCTCCTGCGATGACTGGCACAACCACAAAACGATATTCATCCACCAGGCCAAGCGCTATCAGTTGGGAAGGAATGCTCACACCGCCAACTAAAATATTCTTGCCTTGTTCGTGTTTCAATTTAAGTATTTCGTCGCGAAGGTTCGTACGAACAATTTTCGTATTTTTATCTTTAGCGCTCTCTAATGAATGGGAAAAAACAATTTTGGGTTTGGAGACAAATGTTTCCGCAAACTCGATCGACGCTTTTGTCTCAGATGGGTCTTTTGCGACATCCGGCCAATAAGGAACCATCAATTGATAGGTTTTGCGCCCATAGACAAAAAGGTCCACCTCTCGTATGAGGTGCGTATAGTGTTCGAGCATTTCTTCGTCGGCAATCATTTTGGTGTGGTCGCAGCAGCCATCTAGAGTAAGGTTGATTGCAAAGATTACATTCCTCATTGGATTATCCTGCCCCCTATTTTTGTACCGGCGCTTATGAGAGTTTGAAACCTGGCGCGCTTGCATCGTCCACCCTCTCGACTGTTCATTCTATAGTCGTCGCGCACGCCATAAATCGACAGCAGAGGCGAACTATTTTTCTAAGTCCGCCTGGCAAAGTTACATGAACGGTGATCTGGGGAGAGGCTGAGGCTACATTCCATCTCGTGCGGATCGAGAGGCCACTCAAGCCCGGGTTTGGCTTGAGTGGGGGCATTGGACGTGACATGTCCATTCGTCACGGACAGATCTCTGGTGCCCGACGCTTTCAAATCACTCAATCAAGGCGCGGGACGGGTGCCGACCTTCGACGATGTTTGTCTGCGCCATCTATAGTTGCGGGACCGGAAGTTGGCAGCGGCTCGGAGGCAGTGCCAGCTCCGTCGCCAGCAAGCGGCGTCGCTACAAGCTAATCTTTGCTCGTAGGTAGACTGGCAGATGCCGATTCGCAGGTCGCGATTTGGTCTAGGCTTTTATTGACCATCCTTCACTCGCTCCAACTTCCACGGCTTAGGAGTGGGGACGTCGGGTGGCGCGAGTATCCGAAGCTCTGCCTGATCGGGTCCAGTTGGTTTCATCTGAAATTGAATAGTATCGTCCGAGTCTTTTTCCTTTATAGTGATCCGCAGTGTCCCGCTCGCAAGCGTGGCTTCCACGATAGGGTCAGGATCGCTACTGTCGATTGCATGCGCGCTTGTAAGTTCGCCGTCTTTGTCCACTTCGATGTCGGCGCCACGCACGCTCCCGGTCAGCTTGCCCTGTTGTTTCTCCAACTTGATCGTTTCGAAGACTTTGCCTTTGAATCTTGCCTGCCAAATGCCAACAAATGGCTGCAGATTAGCGTCCGTGTTGTGGGGTTGAGTGACCTGAATGGAAAACCCCGACACTCCGAGACAAGTCGCGATTAACAGTCCCGAGGCTCCCAGGGCCGAAGCTCGTGCCCATGTCTTGCGGAAGCGATTGGCTTTTGCGAGTACATTCATGATGCGATCCTCCAGTGTGTTTGTGTCGAAAAGTCCCAAAGAATACCCAACAGTTGCCGGACGCTGGTTCGCGGCCATGGACTGGGCGATGCTCAAAAGGGAGCGCGCGTATTGCGTGCGTGTGGATAGGCATTCCGCCGCGATCTCGTCGCAGGCTAGTTCCCGTGTTTGATCGATGCGGGTCTTGATCAGAACCGCGGCAGGATGAAAGGAGATGGGCAAAATTAAGAGTTCGTAAACCAGATTCAGAAAAAAATCGTGCCGCCGGATGTGCGCCAATTCATGACCCAGGACGGAAGAGAGCTCATCCTGCGATGCTTGCGAGAAGAACCACTCCGGCAAAACCAGAACGGGATTGCGGATTCCCAGCGTTGCTGGCCCCTTTCCTTCCGGTGACAACAATATAGGCACGGGTTTCATGCCCAGCAGCGAGTGACATTGCTCGACCACCCTTCGCATCGCCGGCGGTATCTGCGGCTCGCTCGACTTGCGTAACATTGCCCGGAGTAACTGGCATCCGCGATAGAGGCGAACTGCTCGATAGAAAATGAAGCCTAAGTAAAGCAGTGCGACAAACCCAATTCCGAGCGGGCCGAACTGTACCGGATGGCCGCCATGCCGCATTCGCCGCCAGAGTGCCCAGGAAGAGTCGCCGCTAAAATCTGTTTCTCCCGGCTCAACCGCGCTCGCTGCAGCAACAGACTCGGAACTTAGCTTGTCATTGTTTCGAGAACCACGCAAACTCGCAAAGGGAAGCAACACAGTAAGCAGCAAAGCCGCAACCCACAATGCATGCCGATGCGAAGAAGGGCCACGACGCAATGCTCGCGAAAGAAGCACTGTTACTGCCGCGATGATGCATGTCATCCAGAGGGCGTTCGTCAGATACGTGACAGTCATCTCACTAATCGGATTCATTGGGGTTTTCCCTCCTTGCCGCGCTCGTGCTCCTCTACCAAACCGCTCAACTCCTGAAGTTTTGTGGGATCGAGTTGCTCGTTCTTGACGAGGCTCATGAGGAGACCGTCCACCGAACCGCCAAAGAGTCGATCAATCATGTCCCCGATTGCGTTGCTTGCTGCCTTCTCTCGGGTCAACACTGGTGCGTAGTCGTACGCCCTGCCCCGCAATCTTCGCCGTACCCTCCCTTTCCGATGAAGAACGTTCAGCATCGTCTGCACGGTGGTGTATGCCAGTCTCGGCGATCCGGCAAGTTTCTCTTGGACCGATTGGACGTTGGAAGGACCGCAGTCCCATAGCACATTCATGATCTGCAACTCCAGAGGCGTGAGTTGCTGCTGGGATTTTCGTTTGCCACCCATTTCGATCTCCTAACGTGTTAGGACAATAGCTCCATGAATTTGGCCTGTCAACTAAAAAGTTAGGAGATACAGTGGAGCGGCCGTCGAGCTACAATACCTCGGCCATGTCAAACGGAAGTGGGCACTGCAGGAATGCAACCATGCAGAGGGATAGCGTGGCGGGGCTCATCGAGCCGATGCTTAACGGTGCGGCAGTTTGTTCTCTCGCACCGATCAGAGAGACCGGACGATAGACCCCCAATGACTTGAAAATCGACGCTCCGAAGGGGCGGAGCCTACACTAACCGAGAGCGTTGCCCCTCCATTTCAGGCTGAGCCAGCACACATCTACTCCCACCGCCCATAGCATTCTTCCCCTTAGTATGTGAAACAAGCCTAAATTTACGAAACTGTTTCTAGAAATGCAATTAGAGAAACTGGGAAACTGGGAACCGAGGAAAAGGTTTTCCGTTTTTCCTGAAGGAAAATTGGGAAACGTTCCGGGTGGGAGGAGAAAATTCGGCGGAGCGCTGGCTGAGGGTTGGTAGGATGTCGGCGAAAAGCGCCACTTCTCGCAAAGAACGCGAGAAATTGGCACCCGGCTATTTGATCTCGTCGTCGACACGTGGGGCGTAAATGCTTAACGAGGTGAATCCTGCGCCTGGAAGTAGACGCCGAGTTGATTTATGGAGGTGAAGTAGCCTGTGCTTCCGGGCTGGCCGATGATGCGCACGCCATCTCCCCATGTGTCCGGCAGGTTGAAGGTGTAGGAAGTAAAGCTGCCTGCATTCACAGTATAGGGATACGAGGGCGTTACGGTCACGCCCGGAACATCCTCCCATTCAAAGTTCCGCCGCACCTGAACGCGCAGCTTCGCCTCATACCATCCACCATTCGGGAACATGGTCCCGGTCGTGTAAACCACCTGGTTGATGTTGTAAACCTGCGGCCAGATGTAGCCCCACCAGTCCGACGTTTTCACCTGCTCGTCATAATCGTCTTCGCTCACGGTCGCATCTCCGCTATTCAGCTGGTCGGAGCAGCCGCGGCCGCAGAGGGTTCCGAAATGCGTGCTCTTGCTGATGGCGCGCGTACCAGGAGACAGAGCCAGATTACCAGTCGATGGGCCATTGCCGGGTGAGGAGCGCTCGGCGGGCTGAAGGTAGACTCTGCGCAAAGAAAACCGATAGGAGTCACCACCGCAGCAGACGTTGCTCTGCAACCACAGCGTTTTCCCGTCAGCACTGATGAACTTCGAGGGGATGCTGGTGCCGTATTGTCCTCGGTTCTGCTTCAGACGAAGCGGGCCGAAGTCGGTCGACTGAAAATGCTTCCAGGGACCCCAGGGCTGACTTGCTTCATAAAGCTCATGCGTGCTGCAGGACCATGATGCAAAAATATATTTCTGCAAAGGCGCGTCATAGGTGACGCCGCCCTGCGCAATCACCTGCTGGTAGGGCGGGCAATCCGGTCCAAACATGACGGGATAGAGCAGGCGCGTGTCGGTGAGCACGGGCATTTTCTGGGTGATGTCCGTGGTCCAGACGGGCGCTCCATCTACATTTGTGCCCGCATAAAACTCCCAGGCGTTGCGCGTCTGCACCTTGTCGGCAGGCACGCGGCCGAGGAACATCGCCTCCTGAGAACGCCAATTGTTGTCGAGACCGTAGGCATACACGTAATCATCGATCGCGTTCGCAGAGTCTTCGCCATAATCGAGGAAGAAGATGGTGGTGAACTTGTAGGCTTTTGGGCTTGCGGCGTTGGTGGGCGCGCCGAACATAGGCGCGTTTGCGTTCCAAGTCCAGGTGACTCCGTTATCGACGGATTTGGCGATCGAGGCAGCCGGCGCGTCATCGAAGGTCGATTCATTCAGATTCTGAAACGCGAGATAGATAGCTCCCCCTCTGCAGAGCATACCCGTCGGCTTGCGGGTATAGACATCGCCGCTCCAATTCGTGCCGACGTTGGTCGCGATCGTGGTGCCGGTCAACTTTCTCGGCGTACCGCTGATGCGACTTACCGCCATGTCGGTGTAAACCGTGCCAAAGCCTGTGCCATCGCCATTGGCGGCATACAGGTTGTTGTCATCTGCCCAGCATGAGGGCCAGAGATCGCCATTTCCCTTCATCTGGTAGGTGGAGAAACGTTCCTCCGCGATAGTGGAGAAAAATTTGCTCTCCGGCGGAGTCTGGGCCGGGCATGACGGAAGAAACAGCAGGCCGGAAAAAAAGACGCAAAAAGTGCGCAGAACGAAGTCGCAACCCATGGTGAGGTTCTCCCCGAGAATGGTAGAGAATAGCCTGCAGGGATTGGGGATTCAATCCTTATAAAAAGAGAGTGAAGCGGTCGAGTTTCAGGCCATCTGATTTTGCTTCATTTACGGGCCTCCCCGGTTTGATGAGCCCGGTTTGTGATGAGCCAGATTCGCTGGGTGGCCCAAGCAAGCCCGGTGTTGGCTTGCGTGGGGATCTAGCATGCTCAGCTCGGTCTCGCTAAATCAGAAACGACTCCAAATTCCCACACAACGAAAACCGCGTTGTGTGGGCCACCCGGCCCGTGGATGCAAGTGCGGCTATTTGTTCGCGGTCTGATCTGGCAGGTGAGCTCGTTTCGCTACTTTGTGCTGGATCTGCTCTTCGGACAGGATGGGGGCGAATTCTTCCATCTCAAAGATCTGGCGGATTTCGACTTCGTAGTCGCCGCCGGGGTTACAGTTGGGGCCACGCTTGACCCACTCGATGGCCTCTGCAAGGGACTTGACCTGCAAGATCGAGAAGCCGGCGATGAGCTCCTTGGCCTCGGTGAAGGGGCCGTCGATGACGGTACGAGACTTGCCGGAGAATTTGACGCGTGCGCCTTTGGAGCTCGGGTGGAGTCCGTCCAGGGCGAGCAGGACACCAGCCTTGCTGAGCTCTTCGTTGTACTTGCCCATCTCGAGCAGCAGCTGTGGATCGGGGAGGGCGCCTTCTTTTTCTGACTCTGGGGTTGCTTTGACCATGACCATGAATCGCATTGTGAAATCTCCTTTGGGTTGAGCGATGGTTGGGTGGCTTGCTTTCGGGTTTGTTCCTGTAACGGCTTGGGGCGGGCCGGTTGCCCTGCCCTTCACGATATAATCGAACACCCGATCGGAATTCGACAAATCGTTTCCAGAAATTTTTCCTTTTACGAGGGCATCCGATTCTTGATTTTGAGCGGATCACCACGGAAGAGGCTGCTCCACTCGTCGCGGTTTTCGACGAGTGGGGCAGCCTGTCGTTGAATGGCCCAAGCTAGACGAAATCTATGAATGTGCCAGCCCCCGCGGAGAGTTTTTGATTACTGGCGCATCTCAGCCGCGACGTCGTCGCCGAACTTGTCTTGGATGTACTTTTGGGTCTCGGGATCGAAGTCGGTCATGTCAAACATCCGGCGAACTTCGACCATTTCGTTATCCTTTCCGGGGATGCGCGAGGCCCATTCGAGCGCCTCTTCGCGCGACTTCACCTGGATGATCCAGTAGCCGCCGACCACTTCCTTCGCTTCGGTAAACGG
>JGI12712J15308_10000579_pt1 | contig 10939 bp, 5 predicted proteins | sample JacPin_JW_Ref_O2_FD_15308 | JGI IMG/M metagenome (IMG submission 15308) | reverse complement strand
CGACGACTACATTCCCCGTTAGCGAGAATGCCCCGACCCCCCCGACACCCCGGTAACTTTATGGCTCCGCTGGCTTTGCAGTATGATGGGGCGTTCCGTGGCCATCTTTCATTCTCCCCGCGGTTATCATTTGGAGAGAGACATCATGCGTCGTTTCCCTGCCTTCGGATCAGTACTGCTCTGCTTTCTCTTGACCCTGTTGTCGACCGGGTGCTCGCGCGACCCCAACGTCAAGAAGCAGAAGTACATGGAGAGCGGACAGCACTATTTCGACCAGCAGCGGTACCGCGAGGCGGCGATTCAATTCGGCAACGCCGTGCAGGTGGACCCGAAATTTGCCCAGGCGCATTACCAGCTCGGAGAAACCCTACTCAAGCTGCAGGACGTGAACCACGCTTTTGGGGAGCTCTCCCGCGCGGTCGAACTCGACAACAACATTTTCCCGGCGCATGCCGAACTGGCCAACCTGTTGATCGCCTCCCGCCAGCCGGAAGCGCTAAAGCAGGCGAAGATCCATCTCGACCTGCTGCGCGAAAAGCTGCCCAACAGTCCGGAAACATATACGGCGTGGTCGAATTATTATTTCGCACAAAACAACCTGCCCGCGGCCACGCAGGAGATGCAAAAAGCGATTGACGCCGATCCTACCCGGTCGGATTCGTACGTGAGCATGGCTCTGCTCCAGACGCGCGCCAATCTGCCCGACCAGGCTGAGAATAATTTCAAGAAAGCTGCCGAGGTCGCTCCCAAGGCCATGAACGCGCAACTGGCGCTGGGAGGCTTCTACCAGTCACGCAACCGCTTCCCCGAAGCTGAACAGCAATTCCGCCAGGCCATTTCGACCGACCTGAAAGATCCCGCGCCCCGCGCCGCCCTGGTCCGGCTGATGATGGCCGAGGGCAAGCGAACCGAAGCCGAGACCCTTCTTAAAGAAACCAAAGCCGCCCTGCCCAACGATTCGGAAGGCTACCGCATGCTCGGCGATTTTTATTTCGCCACCGGCGATCTCGACAAAGCCACGGCAGAATACGGTTCACTGTTCAACGACCATCCGCGCGATATGCAGGTTAAGAAAAACTATATTCAGCTGCTGATTCTGAAAAATCGCCTCGACGAAGCCACCAAGTTGAATGACCCAATTCTGAAGGCAAGTCCGCGCGATGTTGATTCCCTGGTGTATCGCGGCCAGATTCAGCTGCGCCAGGGCAATGCCGGCGGCGCGGTCGAGTCCCTGCAAGACGCTCTGCGCAATGATCCCAACAATGCGGTGGCGCATTACCAGCTGGGGATTGCATTGGACCAGCAGCACGAAGACGATCGCGCCGAGGCGGAATGGCATGAATCGGTCCGCCTGAAGCCCGATTTGACCGACGCGCAAGAGGCTCTTGCCAGAGTTCAGCTGCGCCGGGGTGACACCGCAGGCCTGCTCCAAACCGCGCAGCAGCTCATCAACTCGCAGCCTCCTGTGGCAGACGGATTCCTGTTGCGAGCCGTCGTCGAAATCAGCCGCCAGCGATTCACCGACGCGGAGACAGATTTGCGCAAAGCCATGGAACTGGCTCCGGCGAGCCCGGCCCCTTACGTCCAGATGGGCGCCATGCGTTTGGCGCAGAAGCAGTTTGGCGAAGCGGAAAAGTTCTACCAGCAGGCTCTGGAGAAAGATCCTTCCTCGGCGGAAGGACTGCGCGGCCTCATGGCCGCCTATATTCAAGACAAGCAGGTCGACAAAGCGCTGGCGGCGGCCAATGAGCAGATCGCGAAATCGCCCAACAACAGCAGCTTCTACGACCTTCTCGGCACGGTTCTATTCGAATCCAAGAAAGACACGAAGGGCGCTGAGACCGCGTTGCGCAAAGCCGTCGAACTCGACAAGAACAACAGCAACGCTCTGGTAAAACTCGGCAAAGTGCAGATCGCCGAAGGCGCGGCCGACCTGGCCCTCGCCACCTACCAGCAGTCGATCAAGGACAATCCGCGCGAAGTCACTTTCTACATTCTTGCCGGAGAACTCTACGAAGCGAAAAGCCAGTGGGACCAGGCCAAGGCGATGTACCAGCAGGCGCTGAACGTTCAGTCGGACAATCCTACGGCGTCGAACAATCTCGCCTACCTGATTTTGCAGCAGGGCGGCAACGTGGATCTCGCGCTCGCCATGGCCCAGACCGCGCGCCGCGGCATTCCCGACTCACCCAACTTTGCCGATACGCTGGGCTGGGCCTACTACCAGAAGGGCGTGTATCAGTCCGCCATCAATTTTTTCAAGGAGTCGCTGCGCTTGAATGAAAAGCAGGGCGGCGCCGACGATGCCGACGTCCACTACCACCTCGGCCTCGCCTATCAGAAAACGAATCAGCCCGCACTCGCCCGCCAGCAGTTTGAACGCTCTCTGAAGATCAAGCCCGACAGCCCCGACGCCGCCTCCGCCCGTAAAGCCCTGGCCGAACTGCGCGGTTAGGAAGAAGGGCCTTCGTCAGTCCTTGCTGCCGCGTCGCTGACGTGGTGATCCGTGGACCAATCGGAAATTTCGATCAAATTGGTCCTGCAGCAGTGGATGATAGTACTTGCGGTCAGGGGTGTAGAGACGCGTGTCGGTGTGCCCGCTTTCATCGCCTTTGAACTGTGCGTTGGCGCAGGCCGTGCATTCTGACTTCCAAGGGGATGTCGGAGCGCCAGCCACGCCACTTGGTAACACGCATTTGAGGCTCTGTTGTCCGCACGATTCGCTCCCTAGAGTTGAGGAAGCAGTCTCTATTGAAGTCGAGTCGGCTTCGTGACAGAAAGCCTAGTCAGCGGCGAAATCGTTCTTCACGGTCTCCGCCTGCTGGCGTTTGACCGCGCGGTTCGAAGGCAAGCCGGCATCACGAATCTTATACAGCAGCGCGCGATAGCTGATGCTCAGCGCGCGCGCGGCCTGCTTGCGGTTCCAGTGGTGCGTCTGCAAGGTCTTGAGGATGACCTTCCGCTCCAACTCGCGCACCGCCTGCCGCGTCAGCTTCTTCAAAGAAATTTGCCCATCCAGCGGAATGTCGGAATTGATGAAGTCAGTCTCCCGCGGAGTGAGGTCGCTCGAAATCACATCCTCGGTGCCCAGAATCACGTAGCGCTTGATCAGGTTTTCCAGCTCGCGGATGTTGCCCGGCCAGTGGTATTTCCGCAGCACGCCCATCAGTTCCGCGGAAAGCGGCTTCGCCCGGCAGTTGTATTTGCGGTTGTGATACTCCAGGAAATAATCCACCAGTTCGGGAATGTCGGTGGCGCGCTCGCGCAACGGCGGCATGTGAAGGTTCACCACGTTGATGCGGTAAAACAGATCGGCGCGGAAAGTGCCGTTTTCGATTTCTTCTTCCAGCTTGCGATTGGTGGCGCAGACCACGCGCACTTCAACTTTTTTGTCTTCCTGCGCGCCGATGCGGCAGAACTGTCCATCCTGCAGCAACTGTAGCAGTTTCGATTGCAAGGCCAGGTCGAGTTCGGAAATCTCGTCGAGAAAAAGCGTCCCCCGATGAGCCATTTCCACGCGCCCCGGCTTCATGCCATAGGCTCCAGTGAAGGCTCCTTTTTCGTAGCCGAACAGCTCACTCTCGAGCAATGTTCCCGGAATGGCGGGGCAATTCACCTTGACCCAGGGCCCAGTCTTCCACGGCGAGTTCGCGTGGATCATGCGGGCGATAATGTCCTTGCCAGTCCCGCTTTCTCCCTGAATCAGCACCGGAACGTTGGCCCCGGCCAACTTCAGCAGCCGCTCCTGCAGCGCCTGCATGGCGGCAGTTTGGCCGAAAACCACCGCGGAAGGCGGCATCTCCCCCAAGGGCTGGACTAGTGAGTTGACACTGCTGCTGGTGGTCATAAGGAAGCTCCGCGAGGGAGTGGAGGGAGGACACCACTTTTCAAGCACCCCGAGAGCCAAAGCTGCCGGCACCCCGCGCCTGCTGTCAGGAATTTATCTATCTTATTGAACAATAGCAACTTACCAAAGATTCGCCTGGTCACCAGTCCACCCGCGCCCGAAGTAAGCGGAGAGGCAAATGGGCGATGGCAGGTGGGTAAACAATTTCACACCGCAGAACCAACTTTCCGTCCCTTGGAGCTTCTGGCGTGGTTTGAATTCAGCAAGGGACGGGCAAATTTGAGCCCCAAAAGGTGGCAGCCGGCAGCCTGCGTACTGCGCAGGGACCTGGCGCGAAGGTTGCGAGCCGTCTTCGGCAGCGCAGTCATCCCAGCCAGCGGGGCGCTCGGAATCTCCAGCAGAATCTCTGCCGCGGGGGGCAGACCCTTGCGCACCGCCAGCAGCATCCCACCGGCACTTACATTCAGGGCAGTGGCAAACTCCAGGAATTCCTTGCCTTTATCGTCGCGGCTGCGCACAAAGACCGGAATGGCCAGCGGAAGCCGCGGCCATTTTCGCCTTTCGCCATGTCTTTGATCGGAGCGCACGCCACCCCTCCATCCTCACCCCATGGCAGCACCTTGGGGGCCAATGCCGGGTGAGAACGGGGTAAGACACCCCGAGAAGGCCCAGAACCCGCCAATCCAGCCTCCGAAACATCCTTCAATGCCGTCACTTTCCGGGGCTTTGTTCGTTTTTTGTTCCCGATCGCCGGAAAATGTGGTCGGCCTGACGAAGACTCGGAAGTGCAAGGTTTTGCTACACTTGGGTAATTCGGTTGCATTTTTCGTTGACAACATTGGTCCCTCCGGAATACGATTTGGGGATACGCACTCATTCACAGCGAATCGGGTGCCTGTTCCTCCCCACACAAGTTTTGGCTCTCCGAAATGGCCACCGCGCAGAAGAACACGTGTGTGTCTGACTCTGCTGGGAGGGAACTAACCTCGCAGGCGTCTGCGCGTCGGGAACCGAGCCCGGACGCCGATCTGCCCAGCCCAGAAAATCTCCTGCAGGAGTATTCCGAACTGCAGGCGCGTTTTCAACGCACCACCAACGCCCTGGCCTCGGCGACCCACGATCTGAAGACTCCGCTTTCGATTCTGAACGGTTACGTGGAACTGTTGCAGAACGAGAAGCTGGGGCCGCTCAACGAACGCCAGCGCGAAGTTCTCGGCGACATGCAAGCCAGCGGCAAACGTCTGCAGCAATTCATCCAGGACTTCCTCACTTACAGCGCGATCGAGACCGGCGGATTGCGCATGCATTTCGAATCCGGCGACATCAACCAGTGCCTGTCGGAGGTCTGCCGGCTGTGGTCGAACCGGTTTCAGGGAAAGGGCCTGGCACTTTATTTTCTCGCCAACGACAAGCTGCCAAACTTTCCTCTCGATACTCCGAAGCTGGAGCGCGTGATCTCGAATCTGCTGGAGAATTCTTACAAGTTCACGCCTCCGGGCGGAACGGTGTGGCTGCATGCGGAACCGCATATGTGGGAGCGCCGCGCCACCACGCAATCCTCCGGCTCAGGCGAACGGCGGCGCCAGAGTGTTTCTCATCCCAACGCCGTGAAGGTAAGCGTTTCCGACACCGGGCCAGGGATTCCGGCGGAGTTTCATCTGGAAGTTTTTGACGATTTTTTTCGCCTTCCGAGCAATGAAAGTCAGGAAGGGATGGGTCTGGGACTGGCGATTGTGCGCCGCCTGGTGCAGGCCATGGGAGGAAAAATCTGGGTGGAGAGCGACGGCACAGGCTGCAAGTTTTCCTTCCTCCTGCCTTACAAGCCGGTGGCCGCAGCCGCCAGCAAAGGAAAAAACCGATGAGTGAGACCGCAAAGATCCTGCTGGTGGATGACGAACCCGGCATGCTCCGCTACATCCGCACGCTGCTCGAAGTGGACGACTACAAAGTCGAGACCGCCACCACGGGTGAGGAAGCGCTGCAACACCTGGAAAAAGGACTGCAGCCGGATTTAGTTCTGCTGGATGTGCTCATGCCCGGCATCGACGGCCTGGAGACGCTGGAAAAACTCCGGCAGAAACGGCCCGGGCTGAAAGTTGTGATGCTCTCCTGCGTTAACGATACCCGCAAAGTGGTGCAGGCCATGCGCCTGGGGGCGCAGGATTACCTGACCAAACCATTTCAGAAAGCCGAACTGGACCGCGTGATCGACCTGTGTCTGGGACAGGGAAAACAGGTTTATACCGACGAAGTCGAAGAACTCGCCGACGATGTTTTCTTCATCGCCGCGAGTCCGGCCATGCGCAAGATCCGTTCGCAAGCGGCTCTGGTCGCCAATGTGGACATTCCGGTGCTGCTGCTGGGCGAGAGTGGCACGGGCAAGGAAGTGCTGGCGCGGCTGATTCATAAACTTTCGCCGCGCGCGCATCGCACCTTCCTGAAAGTGAATTGCGCGGCCGTCCCTGCCGATCTGCTGGAGAGCGAACTGTTCGGTTACGAGCCCGGAGCATTTACCGGCGCCACGCACGCCAAACCGGGCAAGTTCGAAATATGCAACAAGGGCACGATTCTGCTCGATGAAATCGGCGAGATGCCGCCGCTGCTGCAAGCCAAGCTACTGCACGTCTTACAAGATCAGCAGTTTTCGCGCCTCGGCAGCCGCTCGGTGATCAAGGTGGATGTGCGTATTCTCGCGGCCACCAACATCAACATTCCGGAAGCGCTGGCTACCAAGCGTCTGCGCGAGGATCTCTACTACCGCCTGAATGCTTTCACGCTGCACCTGCCTCCGCTGCGCGACCGCAAGGAAGAAGTACCGATTCTGTTGAAGCATTCCATGACGCGCATGGCCGAGCGTTACGCACGCGCGCCGCTGCCGCTCACGCCTGCGCTGCTGAAGGCCTGCCACGATCACTCCTGGCCGGGCAATCTGCGCGAGCTGAATAACTTCCTGAAGCGCTATCTGATTCTGGGCGATGAGAATCTGGCAGTTTCAGAACTGCAGCCCAAAGGTGATGGCCCCGGCGGAACTCGCAGCGATTCTGGAACTCGAAACGATTCCGGCGGAGGGCTGAAGTCGCTGGCGCGCAGCGCCAAGGACGAAGCGGAAGCCGAGGCCATCACCCAGGCTCTCGACCAAACCAACTGGAACCGCAAACAGGCAGCCGCGATTCTGCAGATCAGCTACAAGGCCCTGCTTTACAAAATCCGCCAGTACGGCATCGCCGAAGTGAAGGCGCATCACAAGCTCTCAGCCGGGGCGTAGGGGCAGGGGCTAGTAGGGGCTAGTGAACACCGTACCGGCATGTCCCCATTTTTCTCTCTCGTATTCCAATATTTTTAAGCATCGATCCCCTGGCGAGGGCACTCCCGAGATCCTTCGGATACAAGGCGGACTGGCGTGCCCACCGATCCAGGCGAAGGCAGCCGTGGGGGCTGCTAGCCCCTAATCCCTGGCCCCCTGGCAACTGCCTTACGGCACTACCAGCTGCACCGTCTGGTTCTTCGAGAACGTGCCTCCGGAGGCGGTGACCACAAGGTTGTAGGTGCCCGGCGGAGTTCCTCCCTGCGGGGGTGGCGTAGTGCCACCGGTGCATGCTGGCTGCAGCCAAATCAAACCGAACAGCACGCAGATCATCAGGAGCCCGGCCAAGCGGCGACGGCGGCTCTTGTCAGCCTCGCCGAATCCCGCTCCGAATCCTCCTCCGAACCCCAGGAAAGTGATCGCCGGAAACGCCAGGAAAGCCGCGTAGAGCGCGCCGCGCCCGGGCCGCAGGTTCCCAATGTTGATGGGGCGGGCGGTAGTGCTCACCGTGAGGGTGCTGCTGATTGGGCTTTCACCCGTCAGCGCAACCGAAGGCGCGCTGAAGCTGGACTTGGTCGCGCCCGGCAGTCCCGTAACGCTCAAGGACACGTTCGCACCGTACACCGGCAGAGGAGTTACGGTCACGGTATAAAACGCCGAATCGCCCGCCGCCGGCACAGCAAAGGCGCTGGGAGTCGCATTGACAACGAACGCGGTTGCGTCGAAGGAGATGGAACGACTGTTGTTGCCTGGGACTGGATCGATATTGTTGGCTGAGGAAACGGAGGCGGAAGACTGATACCCTCCGGGGGCGTTGGCGGTGAGCACAATGGTGACGGTGGCCGTGGAACCGGCCTGCATTGAGGAAATGGTGCAGGCAACCCCGCCCGTGGTGACCGTCGAAGAGCAACTCCCCGAAGTGGCGCTGGCGCTGTTAAAGGTGGTTCCCGTAGGAATCGTCCCCAACACCACGACGTTCGTAGCCAGATCGGGACCGTTGTTGCTGATGGTGTACTGGGTCGAAACCTGGGTCCCTACCGGCACTTGATTGGAAAGCGTGGGGATCGAAAGCTGAGCGTTGGTGATGGCCAGATCGGCCGCGGTGCCCAGCTGAGCCACGAATGTGTCGACGCCCCCATTGTTCTGCGGCTGCAGAGGATCAAGTGTCAGCAGGTTGGTTGATGTGGTATCGCCGGCAAAATAGGTATTCAGGTTCTGGTCGATCGCAATGCTCGTACCCCGATCACCAGGGTACGTCGTGCTTGCGTTCGCACCGTTTCCGCCAAAATAGGTGACATAGGCACCCACCGCAGACTGCCCTACCAAGGTCGCGGTATTGAGGCGCCCGAAGAACGCGTTCTGCGGACCCTGAATCGTACCCTGGATCACCGTAGGTGGAAAGATGGGAAAATCCGTGGTCTGCGTGTATCCAGTAATGAGCGCATCACTGGCGGGGTCCACCGTGACCGCCAGACCGGCATCGCCGGTGGCGGCGGCGCCGAGACTACCGGCGATGCTTCCACCCAGATACGAGAAATAAGTTAACGCCTCGACGACGGGGGTCGTGGTGGTGCTGGTGCCCGCTATGTTGTTGAAGCGTGCCACGTAGGCGTTGGTAAGGGGATTGGCGATGACGGGGCAACTCGCTTGATTCGTCGGATTCGGGTTCGTCGGACTTGGAGGATCGTCCAGACAGAGCTGGAAGGGCGCAAAACTCGAAATCGTGGTGGGGAGAATAAAGTTGGGGGAGTTGGTGGAGCCGGTGATGTAGACGTTGGCCGCGCCCGCATCCACGACGATGCCGGTTCCCGTTTCCGTATTTGGGCCGCCAAAATATGTGGACCACGCCAGTTGCGTGGCCTGCGTGTTGGTGGGGTTATTCAGCTTGGCTACGAAAGCGTCGGAGGCGGTGTCCGTGGTGTTATTGCACACGGGAAGGCCGGTGACGATGATCAGCGGCGGAGGCTGATCGAGACAGGGCTGGTACGCATTCAAGATCGGGAAATCGGTGACCGGACTGGTCCCGGTGTAAATGAAGTTGGTGGTGCCGGTGAAATAAATATTCCCGGCGGTGTCGACGGCGATGCCTCCGCCTACCGCGATGGGGTTGCTCGGCGCCCCACCGCCGAAATAGGTGGAGTAGGCGATGCTTCCGATGCCAGCCCCCGTGCCCGTGACTGCGGTATTCAGCTTGGTCACGAAGAATTGAATGGGGGCGCCGCGCGTGATCGCCTGGAAGGGCTGTGCCTCCGGAGTGGCGCTGGCGGGAAACTGATTGGTGAGGGTGCCGCTGTCGCAGACGACCGTCGCAGGGGTGCAAACGATGGTAGATGTGGTGGTCCCGGTAACGTAGACGTTTCCCGCGGTATCAATGGTCATACCACTGGCAATGTCGGCGCCGCTGCCCGAAAGATATGTGGAATAAACCAGCGGGTTGGAGGAGGTCGGATTCAGTTCGCTGACGAACACATGCTGCGGGCCCGTGCTTCCCGACTTTGGAACCGTCTGGTAGGCAGTTTGAGTGGTCGGGAAGTTGGTTGAGGTAGTGGTTCCCGCAACGTAAATAGTGCTTCCGTCCACGCCGATGCCGACGCTGCTATCCGTGCCGTTGCCGCCGAGGTAGGTCAGATACTCGATGCCTCCGGCGCCAGCCAGCGGATTCAGCTCAAGAATGAAAATGTTCTGCGCGTTGGGGGTCGAGTTCAGAGTCGATTGGTAAGCGTCTGTCGTAGTCGGCAAACCCGCGGGCGGCGCACCGGATGAAGTGGTCGAGCCCGTCAGGTAGATGTTTCCCAGAATATCGACGGTAACGTAAGGAAAAGTATCGTTGCCGCTGCCGCCGAAGTAGGTTGAGTACGTGAGTATCGGGTCGATGATCAGTTCGCGGCTGTGGTCATAGGGGCCCAGTTCGAATCCCACGCGATTCGAAGCACGCAGCGCGAAGCGGCCTTCCACGGGCTGCCGCCGGCCATCGATCTCCTGATAGACGCTGGGGGCGGCAAAGAGCAGGCTGCCGCCGTCGCCTTTTAAAATGAGGCTTCCCGAACTCAGTTCGACTTTCTGTGCGCCGTCAAATTCCAGCTGGGCTTGCGAGGGGTCGGCGCCTGGGGCGATCTGGAAATCGTATTCCAGTTGCCCCTGCTTTCCGTAAAAAACCAGGTTGATGCCGGGATAAACATCTTCATAACTTACGCGGGCAAACTGCGGAATGTTGGAACGCCACTTCGAGCGATCGTTGCCGATGAAGTAATTGCTCTTGCCGGGCAGAAGATCGGTTCCTGCGATACGAGCGCTGGGGCTGGCTCCAGCCAGCTTCATGCGCACGGACTCAGTGCGCGCAGCCGTACCTGCGCGGGCCGGGGTGCGCAGGGCGAGCGTGGCTCCTTCGGAATCGAGAAACAGGGAGTATCCGCTGCCGCGGGCCAGAAACTTTACGGCGGAATCGGACTGGCTCGAACTCAGCTGGCCCAGATTCGGTTCAAACAGCAGCGGCAACTGGCTTAGCAGCGCCCGCGCCTGTCCGGCGTCCGGGCCGCCGGAATGAGCATCGGAATTCAGTTGCCTGACAACATTCGGAGCAAAAACGGAAGAACTGGCGGAGAGAATCGCACTCTGCAGGGGAGAGCGGGAAACCTGCGGGCTGACCATGGACGTGCGAGACCGGGAGGCAGACCCCAGCAGCAGGCATCCGGCAGCAAGCAGCAGGATTGCGCCCCACAGGACGCCGAACCGATTTGCGCCCGAGCTTATTCCCGAGCTTGTTCCCGACCCACTGCGATTTACGTTCA
>JGI12712J15308_10000578_pt1 | contig 10943 bp, 9 predicted proteins | sample JacPin_JW_Ref_O2_FD_15308 | JGI IMG/M metagenome (IMG submission 15308) | reverse complement strand
TCCGAAAGGGCCAGCGTTCCGCTTTCCATTTTCGGTGCAACAGCATCAACCCGCAAGCCTGGCCCACAAATTGGATGAGGCAGCGCATGGCCAAGATGGCGCGAATCACCGAAAAAAGGTCGAAGAACAAGCAGATGATCGCGGAGGTCGCGCCCAGTGCGATCAGCGAAATGTACGGAAAACGCTTGGTCGGGTGCACCCGCGCGAATATGGAAAAGAAATTACCGTCCAGCGCCGCCGCGTAAGGCACGCGCGAGTATCCCAGCGTCGCCGAAAAAATAGAACCGAAGGCGAGCACCAGGATCAGGGCGGTTCCGAAGGCCGCCCAATTGAGTCCAAACGTTCTTTCGACAAACAGGCTGACCAGGAACGGCGAGTTTTGCGCTTCCTGCCAAGGAATCACACTCAAAATGCTGGTCTGCATCGCCAGATATAAAATCGCGATCCCGATGATCGAAATGAAAATCGCTCGAGGAATATTTTTCTCTGGGTTTTTCATTTCGCCGCCCAGATTGCAGACGTTGTAGTAGCCCAGATAGCAATAAACGGATTGCACGCTGGCGACTCCCAGCCCTAAAAAGAAAACGCGCGACAGGTTCCACGTGCCAGCAGGATAGGTGAACACTCGAGCCGCATCGAAATGGGTGACGCCTCCATAAATCAGCCAAAAAATCGTGCCCAGCACGATGATCCACAGGGCCGTCGAGATTTTCCCGATGGTGGTGATGCGGCGATAGAGCAAAAACACCACGAGCGCGATCAGGATAAGCGCCACGATCCGGTTGTAGTTGACGCCTGACAAATGACCGGCGATCCATTGGCCCAGGCCTGGAATTTTCCCGGTAACATATTTCGAGTAATCGGCGAATCCCAGCGCGCCGGATGAAATGCTCAGCGGCGCCTGAAATAGAGTCTGCCAGATGAAAAGAAACGACATCAGTCGTCCAAGACGGTTGGCCCCGTAGGCTTCGCGCAGAAACACGTAGCTTCCGCCGGCCTGAGGCATGGCCGCTCCTAATTCCGCCCAGACGCATCCATCGAACAAAGCCAACACCGCACCAGCCACCCAAGCGAGCAGGCATTGCGGGCCGCCCATGGCATGAATGATGAACGGGATCACGATGAACGGACCGATCCCGACCATGAATGTCATGTTCAGAGCGGTCGCTTCGACCAGCCCTAGGCCACGTTCGAGTTTTTCAGTTTCGGCCAACGTCCGAATCCTGCGGTTTAATATTCTGTGGTGCGATGCAAAAGAACCGCAAGCATAGCAAGAAATCGCTCGTACTTATCGTCGGGTCGTTCCTAGCTCAACCAACTTCAGAATTGCTCCTTTGGAGTGAAATTCCATGGCAGTATCGAAAGGAATGATTCGGGCATACCTGCGTCTCCTCCCTTGGCGATTGTGCCTAATAGCCTGTGTCGCCGCGCTCATAGCGTTAAATCCGCTGGCCGCCCGCGGCTCACAATTGCCTCCCGAAGCGGCGCTGGCCATGGAAAAAATCTACTCGGGCGATACTCCGGGCGCGGTGGCCATCCTTCGCGCGCTGCAAGCGTCGCAGCCGGAAAATCCGCTGCCCGTTTTGCTCGAAGGGGAAGCGCGGTGGTGGCAAATCTATTGCCAAAATTCTTCCGTGAAATACGGAATGATCGACGATTGGAAACGGGGCAAGAAACCCGAGGACGAAGAATATTTCGCGCTGGCGGATAAAGCCATCGCTCTTGCGCAAGCACAGCTCGGGAAATCCAACACCGCGGAGATGCATTTTTATCTGGGAAGCGGTTATGCGTTGAAAGCACGGCTGTTTGCCATGGAAGGCGAAGGCCGCGCGGTGGCCCATGCGGGCGTTGCGGCCCGTACCGAATATCTTCATGCCCTCGAAATCGATCCGAACTACGCCGACGCCACAGCCGGCCTGGGCCTCTATAACTACTACGTGGATTCGCTTTCTGCCGCGGTGAAAGTTTTGCGGTTTTTCATGGGGATTCCCGGAGGCGATCGCAACGAGGGAATTCGGCAGATGCAAGCGGGCATCGATCGCGGCGTTTTGAGCCCCATCCCAATGCGCTTCTACCTTGCCAAGAATCTGCGCAACTTTGATCGTCAGTATGAGCAGGCGGTTGCGATCGCCGAACCACTGACGGTACGTTACCCGCAAAACTCGGTCTTTCAATTGTTGCTGGGAAATCTAAATACGGAGTTGGGGCGAACGGAAAAGGCGGCCCAATATTTTCAAGCCGCCACGCACAATTCCCTGATCCACGACACTTGCCCAACCTGTTCGGCGTGCGATGTTCGCGTGCGGGAAATCGTCAGATCCTTTCTCGCCGATCAACATTAGCAATTCAGGAAAATCAGAACAGCGGTTTTTGAAGGCTGGAAAAAGAGGGGATTCGATCTAGCTGCGGGCAGCTTGCTCCTGTTCGAAAGCGTGATACGAAGAGCGCACCAGCGGGCCGGCCTCCACATGCTTGATTCCCATCGCTTCGCCCAGACGCTTGAATTCGGCGAATTCATCGGGATGAACGTAACGCTCGATGGGCAAATGTTCCGGAGTAGGCTGCATATACTGGCCAAGAGTCAAAATGTGCGTGCCTTGCGCCGCAATGTCCCGCATCGCGGCCACCGTCTCTTCGTGGGTTTCGCCCAGCCCCAGCATCATTCCGGTCTTGGTCGGCAGCCCGGGCACCAGCTGGCCGGCGCGCCGCAACAATTCCAAGGACCTTTCGTAGAGCGCCCCTTTGCGAACCTGGCGATAGAGCCGCGGCACAGTTTCCATATTGTGATTCAGCACATCCGGCTTGGCGGCTAGCAAGGTGTTGAGCGCGTCCCAATTTCCGCGAAAATCCGGGATCAGAACTTCCACGCGGCATCCCGGCACGCGTTCGCGAATCCGAGTAATGGTTCGCGCGAAGATTTCGGCGCCACCGTCGGGCTGATCGTCACGATTTACCGAGGTCACCACCGCATAGCGTAGACCCATGCGCTCCACGGCTTCGGCCACGCGCTCCGGTTCGTCTTGTTCCGGCGGCCCGAGCGGTTTTCCGCTGGGCACCGCGCAAAAACCGCAGGCGCGGGTGCAGATGTTGCCCAAAATCATGAAGGTCGCGGTGCGATGCTCCCAACATTCGCCCATATTGGGGCAGCGCGCGCTCTCGCAGACGGTATGTAAGTCCAGCGTCCGCATGATCCGCTTCAATTCCTGGTAGTTGGGACCTCCTCCAAATCGCACGCGCAACCACGAGGGCCGCGGGTGCGCGGAGGGCGGAGGAACGGGGTTATTCGAAAGGATAGTAAACGGGGTGGCCATTTATGTTTTAGGGCTAAGCTCAATTGTATGCGGCATAGCAACCCGAATCAATCTCCGTGTCATAGCAGTCATGTCCAAGAAAATCGTTCAAGTATTGGGAGGCTGGGCCGATACGTTCCCTAGGAATCGAGTGATCTATCGCGGCGTTCTCCGAATCAAAAAGCCGCTTGCCGCTGATTTGCAGGGACTTCCGATCGCGGAAGGAGCATCGAAATGTCGTCGGTAGGGCTGGCATTGAGCCGAACGGCTAGCATCAGCCAGGAATTTGCCCAGAAACCTTCACCGAGTTCCAATCCGACGTTGCCGTACCGTAATGCGGCCATCGGCGGTTCCGCGCCAAATTCTCTCCCGTCCCAGATCCCCGAGGATAAGGTAACCATTTCCAACACCCTATCATTCTCCAAGCCTCCACAGAATCAATCGACGAACGGTGTTCTCGGCGGCGCAAATTCTGCCGCGCCCGTAGCGTCGCGCCCAGCCGCTGGCCAATATGACCTGCTGAATGCGAAACAAAATTCGAACCCAACCGCGGTGAACTCTGCGCAAGTGGGCGCCGACGGAACCCCAAAGAGCTCCAACACTACCGGGGGTCAGCCATCCTCAGTGAACGCACAAGAACAACTTCAGGAACTCGATCGCACGCTTCAACAGCTCGGCATTAATCCCGAGAGCGTCAGCCTGATTCGCCGCGTGGAGTTACTGGTGCTGGCAAACAATCCCGCTGCTTTGCAACAATATTTCCAATCGTCCCCGTCGAACGCCGCGCAAAACTCTCAGCTCTCACCTAATACCGCGAACCCTGCGACTCCCTCCGAAACCACCGTTCCTGCAGCAAATTCGCCGAACCCGCCGCCGGCGATGTCGCCTAGTGAGTCGACCGTAACCGGAAATCACCTCAACGTTTCAGCGTAGTTTCAGTTGGGCCAATTCACTAAAAGCACACCTTGATGCAAATTTGTTGTATTTCTGACACATCAGGAACCGATCAAAAGCTGGTGTCGTCGTAAACCACTGATTATATTGCACAAAAATGGCTGTCGACTGGCCACCGATGTGCACTTACTCCTAGCTCCTGGGCGAATGTCTTTCCAATTTACAATTCAGCGTCCCGTTCAGACGTACGGCGTTGGCCTGCACACGGCTGTCCGCTGCAATTTGCGATTAGTTCCGGCGCCAGCTGATACGGGAATCGTGTTTCGTCGCGTCGACCTCGACAATTTCGAGATTGAAGCGCACGTCCGCAATGTGGCTCGGGTCAGCTATGCCACCAGCTTGATGCGGCAGGGCGTGTTGCTCTCGACCACGGAGCACCTGCTCGCCGCCCTCTACTCGTGCGGTGTCGACAATGTCTATGTCGAAATCGATGCGCTCGAGTTGCCGATTCTCGACGGCTCTTCGAAACCGTTTATCGAATTGCTCGCACAGGCCGGCACTCGAAAACTTCGCCGCCAGCGCCGCTATATCCGGGTGGTAAAACCTTTGGAATTTTCCGACGGCGACCGCCGCATCGGAATTTATCCCGCCGACGAATTCCGGGTGCATTGCTTCGTGGACTACGCCCACCCCGCGGTAGGGCCGCAGGAAGTGGAAATGGTGGTCGATCGCGAATCGTTCAGCCGCGAGCTGGCGCCGGCGCGTACCTTTGGATTTATGAAAGACTTCTCAGGACTGCAGGCCATGGGCTTGATTCGGGGCGGCTCAATCGAAAACGCAATTGTCCTGGATCAGGACAGCATCCTGAACGGCCCGCTGCGTTTTCCGGATGAATTCGGCCGCCACAAAGCGCTGGATTTAATTGGGGATCTGGCGTTGGTTGGGCGTCCGCTGAAGGCGCGCATCGTCGCGCACAAAGCGGGGCACGCATTGCATACCCAACTCGTGACGCGCTTGCTGGCCGATCGCACGTTGTGGACGGAGACGACGGAGAAGAACGAGTCCACAGCCCGCGAGCTGCTGCCGGTTGCGTCGGAGACGTTCCAGACCTAATCGAGTGGAATCCGCGCTATTTCGCCTGGGCCTTCCCCTGTTCGTGGCGTAAAACAAAAAACGGAAAAATCGCGCGGGTCTTAAATCCGAGCTTTTCGTAGACGCGAATCGCTCCCACATTGTCTTCCCGCACGTGCAGAAACGGAATCTCGCCGCGCTCGATAATGTTTTGCAGAACCGCGGATATCAGGATTCGCGCATATCCGCGGCCCTGAAAGTCAGGATGCGTGCACACCGCGCTCACTTCGGTGTATCCAGGCAGTTTCTGACGTTCGCCGGCCATCGCCGCCAAGCGCCCCTGCTGATGGATTCCCAGATAAAGCCCTAGCTCCTGCGTGCGGGTGCCAAATGGTCCGGGATTGGTGAGCTTGGTAAGCGCTACCATTTCGCTGCTATCGGCCGCCGATAATTCGGCAATCGCCATGCCGCTATCGGATTCCGGGTGTGGCGGTTCGCAAACCATTTGAACCAGATTGGAAGTGTGAATTGTTTTCCAATCCGAAGGAATCGAAACCGGCTTATAGCAAAATAGTGCTGCAACGTCTCCCTGGGTGATCCGGGCCAGCGCGGCGAACGCGGCTGCTCCGTGATCTTTGACGGCCGCGAGCGCAGTAACTTCCGGCGGGTATCGTCTGGCGAGGTCGTCGCCCTCTGCTAGGTGTGCTTGCCGCGTGGTCAGTGAAAGCCAGATTGGATTATCGAGAATATGCACGTTGCGACTTCTGTCGATCAGATTTCAGCAAATNGTGATGCATCGAAAATGGCGCACNGGATGCANGAGCGCTATCCGTCTTTAGCGTTCAAATTCTTTCAGGTTCACTGTAGTGGCGGGCTATCAGCGGTGGCTACGCCATGAATCGAGTAGCGGATCACGCCCGTTTGGTCCGTGAAAAATCGTCTTCGCCCGCTCGATTCTTGCTGCGCCGGCTCGGCAGTTACCTCATAGGCCGGAACGCCGCCGGATGAGCAGCCCTTTGCTTGAGCGGCGGCCGATACTGCCGGAAGCGGGCCATCATCCGCCAGTTTTGGCGTGTAAGTAAAAATGTAGCCCGACTTTTGATGGGTTCGCACGAGCGTGTCGTCCAGCATCTGAGCGTGATCGCAGGTTACTGAACCGCCGGCACCACCCAGCACTTCAAAACGGGCCGGAAATCCATTCTGAAATTCGGTGGCGTAGGTGAGCGCCCCGATGTCGATGGAGCGAAGCGTGCCGACTGCGGAGGCTTCGTTGGCCGCGATCCGCGCGCGCAGCAAATTCGGAATCGCGATCGCCGCAATGATAAGAATCACGGGAATAATCGCGATCCCGATATATCCCAGCACTAAACCGGCGGTCGCAATTCCCGCGCCACCAAGCCGGCCGGCGGACTTGCGTATCTCCGAAAGGGCCATGTGGCCCAGAATCACCGCGGCGATCGAGCCCAAAAAAACAAATCCGACAATTCCGCAGACCAGGCTGGCGATTGCTTTTCCGCTGGTTGGAACGTCACTGGCTGCTACCGCGGTTGGGGCCGACGCGATTGGATCGCCAGCGCCAGGGGCCGGAGACGCCGAGCTTCCAGCCGGGAGAGCATCGCCGCAGCCCACACAATATTTCGTTTGATCTGTATTAGCCGTGCCACAGCGCGGACAGAACATGTTTTACCTCCACTTCCTTCGCAGGAATATAGCTTTTCCGTGAGCTGACGCAAAGAGCCAGTTTGGCGTCCTCGCGCTGCCGCGACGCCCTCCCGTGATTCGTTTGCCAAAGACAGTTCGGGAAGCGACAATGTTGACAATATGGCCGCTAAAGATACCGCAATCGTGATTCTCGCTGCCGGTAAAGGCACGCGCATGCGTTCCGAACTTGCGAAAGTATTGCATTTCGCAGGCGGACGACCTCTGATCGAGCACGTCGTGCGAGCTTGCCAGCCGCTGAAAGCCGCGCAAATGCTCGCCGTGGTCGGTCATCAGGCAGCGGAAGTGAGCGCGGTGGTCGAAGCGCTCGGAGCGGCAACCGTGCTGCAGCAGCCGCAGCGCGGCACAGGTCACGCGCTGCAGGTCGCCCGGCGGAAAATTCGCAAGTCTGCGAAATACGCCATCGTCGTACCGGGTGACGCGCCATTGCTGCGGCCCGAAACGCTGGCGGCTCTGCTCGATACTCACCGTCGTGGTGAAGCGGCGGCCACGATTCTGAGCGCTGAATTGAGCGACCCGACGGACTACGGCCGCGTGGTTCGCGATTCGGAAGGCCGCGTCCAGGCCATCGTCGAAGAAAAAGCGGCCACGCCGGACCAGCGCGCCATCCGGGAAGTGAATTCCAGTATTTACTGTTTTACGCTGGCGAAGCTTTGGCCCGCCTTGAACGCGCTGCGCCCGAACAATGCCCATCGCGAACTTTACCTGACCGACGCAATCGCTCTGCTGCGTGAACGCAACGAGCGCGTGCTGGCCCAGATCGCTCCGGACGCGAACGAAATTCTCGGTTGCAACACCCGATCAGGACTGGCGGAGGTTGACCGCATTTTCCGCGCACGAAAAGCCGGCGCGATTATGGACGCTGGCGCGACCATTTATTTGCCTGAAACGGTGGTAATCGACCCCGACGTGGTGGTCGGCACCGATACGGTGGTCGAGCCGGGCGTGCAACTTCTAGGCAATACCCGCATTGGCGCGCGGTGTATGATTCGCACCGGCAGCGTGCTGCACGATGCTCGCCTGGACGACGACGTAATCGTCGAGGCCCACACCACGATTCACTCCAGCCGTGTTGCGGCGCGCGCTTCCGTGGGGCCTTTTGCGCGCTTGCGCCCGGGGTCCGATCTGCGCGCAGGAGTGCACATCGGCAATTTCGTCGAAGTGAAAAATTCGGTAGTTCACGAAGGCGCGAAAGCTGGACACCTTACCTACCTCGGCGATGCCACGATCGGCCGCGACGCGAACATTGGCGCGGGCACGATCACCTGTAACTACGACGGGGTGAGCAAACACCACACCTCCATCGGTGATCGGGTTTTCATCGGAAGCGATAGCGCCCTGGTTGCGCCGGTCCGCATCGGCGCCGGGGCGTACGTCGCCGCCGGGTCCACCATCACCGAAAATGTGCCGGCCGATGCTTTAGCGATCGCTCGCGGGAGGCAAAGCATCAAGCGCGGCTGGGCGGCCAAGCGAAGGCGCGAACTTCAGCGCGCAGCGAAACCGAAACGGCGAGCGAAGACGCGAAAGTCGGGAAGGCGCCGCGGCCGGTAGGTTTTTTACTTCGTCATTCGGTAATACGCCATGGAAGCTTGCGCGCCAAGCCAGCGAAACGGCTCGTTGGGCAAATAAAAGAGTTTGTGATTCACGAACGGAAAATCCGTCCAGATGTCGCCCGCGCCGCGTTCCAGGTCCGCGATGATCCGGCCGAAAAGCGAGGTCATGTTCACGCCGTGGCCGCTATAGCCTAGTCCGTAGAAAATATTCTTGAATTTCCCCGTGCAGCCGACCGACGGCGAAAAGTCGATCGAGCAATCAACCAGGCCNCTCCAGGTGGTTTCGAACGAAATTCCGGCCAGTCCGGGGAAAATCCGGACCAATTCCTGCTGTAGTTCGGCGAACCGTGAAGTGCGTTGCGGCAAATCGCGCACGCCATCGTTAAACGAATAGTCGGAAATTCCTCCTCCGATGTGGATGCGATTGTCGCGGGTGAGTCCCAGATAGTGCACCAGCGTTCGGCTGTCGGAGAACGGAATGCGTTTGCGCCAACCGATCTGCTCCAAAGTCGCATCGGGCAGTGGAGCCGTGATTCCCACATAATTGTGGATGGGCGCGACGCGGTTGCGAAAATAGCCGAGCCGCGAAGTGTACGCATTGGTCGCCAAAACCAGCGACTTGGCGCGAACCGTGCGTCCGCTTGATGTCGAAATCCGATGAATGGCGTCCGCTTCAATCCGTGTTACCGGGGTATTCTCATAAATTCGGGCGCCGCCAGTTTCAGCGAGCAACTTAAGGGCATGTACCAGCTTCATCGGATGGAGCTGACCGCTGTTCGGATCGTAAAACGCGCCCTCATAGACTCGTGTTCCGATCGCCGCAGCTGTTTTCTCTTGGTCCCAATATTCGACGGGAATGCCCATGGAGTGGGCTTTTCCCACGTAAGCCTTGCAGTCCGCAACGTCTGACGCAGTATTCAAGACTTGTAGCGAACCGTTCGTATCGATTTCGAAGTCCACCCCGGTCGCTGCGGGTAACGACTTCAGAAACCGAATATTTTCGGAGGTGAGCTCGTAGATTTTCTTATCCGTCGCCGGGTCGGAACTCAGGTTCATGTAACGGTCGGCGGTCATGTTCAGGAGCATCGCGCCATTTCGGCCTGATGCGCCGTTCCCGCAGCCCATGGCTTCGAGCACCACCACGGATTTCGACGGCGAATTCTGGCGAACGAANTAGGCGGTGGAAAGGCCGGTAAAACCACCGCCAATGATGGCCACGTCCGCGTCGATATCTTCCGCGAGGGCCGGATTTGGCGTCGGCTGATTTTGAGCCCAGTAGCTATGATTGGGCTCGAAACGCATCTCAACGGGCCAGATCCGTGGTGACAGTTGGTTCAGACCCACCGCGCCCGTGACCACGCCAGCCCCGGCCAAAGCGGAGTTCTTAAGAAACGAGCGTCGATTCGATTTCGGCATGGATCGTGGTGTGAGGAGCGGTGCAAGGGTATTCGATAGGTCTAAGTCGATGCAAGAAGCTGCGGCAAAACGCTGATTCGGCTGGCGGCGAAAATCGCGAGACGAAATTCTGATGTGCTAAAATATGAGCAGGGAGATTCCTGCCAATGAAATTTGGAGTGGTCCAGTTTCCCGGTTCCAATTGCGACGATGACGCGTTCCAGGCTGTCCGCACGGTCATCGGCCAGGCCGTCGAATTCATCTGGCATCAATCCGAAGACCTGGTTGGCTGCGATGTCATCATCCTGCCTGGCGGTTTCGCGTTCGGGGATTACCTGCGCACCGGCGCCATCGCTCGTTTTTCACCCGTGATGAAATCGGTCGATCGTTTCGCGCGCTCCGGCGGCCTGGTCCTTGGAATCTGCAACGGGTTTCAGATTTTGCTGGAAGCAGGCTTGCTGCCCGGCGCTATGATGCGCAACCAGGGTCTCCGATTTCTCTGCCGCCCGGTACATATTCGGGTAGAACAAACGAATACGCCGTTTACTTGCGCCGCCAAACCCGGCCAGGTTTTGGAAATTCCTATCGCACACATGGACGGGAATTATTTTTGTGAACCGGCCACACTGGCGGANCTCGANCGTAACAANCAGATTATTTTCCGTTACGTAGCGGCTCCATCAGCCGGCAAAATTTCAGGTGACAATGGCCGCGGTTTCGATGCGAGCGATCGCGAAGCGAATCCGAATGGTTCGCTGCAGGCGATCGCCGGAATCTGTAATCGCGAACGCAATGTTCTGGGTCTGATGCCGCATCCGGAACGCGCCGTCGAATCTCCCCTGGGCTCCGCGGACGGCTTGGTGATTTTTCAATCGATGGTGCAAAGCCTGGCTGGAACAAATCAAAAAAAGAACAACGCGATTTGCCGCAAGTTCATTCGGCGGTTCGCGCTTAGCTTCCCTCTCGTTCCAGACCAAAGATGATCGATACCGAAATCAAAGTCACTCCGCAAATCGCCGCC
>JGI12712J15308_10000577_pt1 | contig 10946 bp, 11 predicted proteins | sample JacPin_JW_Ref_O2_FD_15308 | JGI IMG/M metagenome (IMG submission 15308) | reverse complement strand
GGCGACCCCGCCGATCGCGCGACCGGTCCGTCCCGGGTGATGCGCCGGGCACGCAGCAGCATGGGGATCGCCGCCAGAATGATCAGCGCCGAGATGATGATGATCGCGTAGAGCACCGCCGAGGTGTGCGGGTTCCCCTTCGCAGCGTGGAAACCCCGACCCAAATCCATCAGCGCAACGAGGGCCGCGACGCTCATCCCCACCAGAGCCAGCCAGATGGCGACGCACGACCCGATCACGATGCGGTCAGCCGTAGCCGGCGTGACCTTTCCGCGGGCACCCCAGGCTTGCGAATATCGGTCCATCAGCAGTTGACTTGCGGTTGATTGTTCTCGTTGGCGGACAACACCGTTCCATCGCTAGCAGTGACCTTGCAGTTGAGTTTGCTCAACCGCAGCAAGCTGGACGCCTCGATCGAACCGACGTCGGACGCTGAGATCGGTGTCAGCGTGATCGTCCACGGGATGTATACGTTGGACAGCGTCCGCCGCATCCCCGAGGCATCGGTGTAAGTGATCGTGATCTGGTCGAACGGCGCCTTGGTGCCGGTCACCGAATACGTGTATTGCTTGGGCCCGGCGGGTGCCGGCGGAGGTGCCGGTGCGGGTGGCGCGGGCGCGGGGGCCGGAGCCGGCGCTGGGGCCGGTGCGGGCGGCGCGGGGGCCGGCGCAGGGGGCGGTGGCGGCGCCTCGCTGGACGGCGGCGGCGGCGGTGGCGGCGCCTCGCTGGACGACGATGGCGGCGCAGGCGGCGTCGTAGTGACGATGATCTCGTCCTGCACCGGCGGCGTCGATGTGGGCGCGGTGCTGGGGGTCGCCAGCTTGGTCGAGTCGGTGCGGGCGAACAGCAGCGACACCGAGACTACGAGGGCAATCGCCGCGACAATCGCGGCGATTCCGACAATCCACGGCCAGCGGGCTGGGCTTGCTTCCGCCTCCTCAGGAGCCGCGTCGTCGTAGCTGTCGTAGTCGTAGAGATCGAGGTTCGCGGGTACGTAAGGTCCGCTGCTGATGTGTTCGGACTCCGGGGCCGAGTAGGCCCGTGAGTAGACATCGGTCTGGCCGGTCTGGCCTTCAGCGTCGGACTCCCCCGCGCCTGCACCGAGATCACTGTTTCCACCGTCAATTTCGCCGCCGCTGCGGCTGGGCCCGACGCCGGGTTCCAGTTCTTCGGACTCTGGTCCTGGTGGATTCGGCCCGCTCATGATCGTCTGTCCTGTTCGACTACTTCATCGGCGTACGCGGCACCGCGGTTCAGTTGTTGAGCGCGCGCCCCGATGTTCCTCATTGTGCCTCGGCAAACCCTACCCAACCGGATCTCGCACGACATTCTGGGCGACCCGGTCACGGATCAACTGACGCCCTGATTGTGACCTTTGCCGGCGCCGGCTAGTGCTTCTCGGGCCCGACGTAGTACTCGAAGACCAACCCGGCCGCCGAACTCAGGATGAACACAACACCGGCGCCGATCAACCACGGTAGCCACAGTGCGATGCCGACTGCCGCCACCGAACCCGACAGCGCGATCAGAATCGGCCACCAGCTGTGCGGGCTGAAGAAGCCCAGTTCGCCTGCGCCGTCACTGATCTCAGCGCCTTCGTAGTCCTCGGGCCGGGTGTCCAGGCGACGGGCCACGAAGCGGAAGAACGTCGCGATGATCAACGCCATACCGCTGGTCAGCGCCAGGGCCGTGGTGCCGGCCCATTCAATGCCGCCGGTGGCGAACAGGCTGGTCAGGATGCCGTAAAGGATCGTGCAGAAGACGAAGAACGCCGCGATGAATTCGAACAGCCTGGCTTCGATGTGCATGGGTTTCCCTACTTACTCGCTTGGGGCGCCAGCTCGCCGCGGCGGGTGTCGAACGGGTGAGTGGTGACCGCGAGCGGAGACTGCGCGATGCCCTGCAACGCCTGGGCGTTCGTCTTTCCGGCGGACCGTTGCTGCAGGTAGGCCTTGAAGTCGTTGGGCTGAACCACCCGGACCTCGAAGTTCATCATCGAGTGGTAAGTCCCGCACATCTCCGCGCAGCGACCCACGAACGCCCCGGTCCGGTTGATCTGCTCGACCTGGAAGACGTTGACCGAGTGGTTGGCCGCGGGGTCGGGCATCACGTCACGCTTGAACAGGAACTCCGGCACCCAGAAGCCGTGGATCACATCCGCCGACGCGAGCTGGAACTCGATCCGCTTGCCGGCCGGCAACACCAGTACCGGGATCTCGGTGCTGGTGCCGACTGTCTCGACCTTGTCGAAATTGAGGTAGGTGCGGTCCTCGGTGTTCAGCCCGCGGACCGGGCCGACAAGTTCCTCACCATGGGAGTCTTTGCCCTCGGGCTTGGAGACCATCGCCGCTTTGCGGGCCGGGTCGGCTCCGTCGTACTTGAGCGTGCCGTCCTTGAAATCGACCTTCTGGTAGCCGAACTTCCAGTTCCACTGGAACGAGGTGACGTCGACAACGACCTCGGGATCCGACGCCAGGTGCAGCATCTTCTCCTGCACCACCACGGTGAAATAGAACAGCACCGAGATGATCAGGAACGGTGTCACGGTGAGCACCAGCTCCAACGGCATGTTGTAGCCGAACTGACGGGGCAGTTCGGTGTCGGTGGCCTTATGCCGGTGGAACGCAATCGCCCAGAACATCAAGCCCCACACGAGCACACCGACCACCAGCGACGCGATCACCGCGCCGATCCACAGCTGCCGGTTCCAGTCGCCCTCTGTGGTGATGCCCCGGGGCCAGCCGAGTGCGAATGCGTCCGACCAACTGCATCCACTCAGGCTCACCGCCAGCAAGCCCAGCATCCCGGCCAGCACCGGCAGCCGAAGCCGACGAAGCCCTGCCGAACGGCTCTTCAACAAGCCCTGCGAACAGCCTGGCCCGCGAGATGTCACGGTCGCGCCTCCCTGATTCACAAGCTGGGCCGACAGCGCGCATCCCCCGGTCAAGGGGACTGCCGGCTGACCCGCACGTCGAATACTACGCAGCGTAGACCACGCACGCAGCACAGCCGTGCGGAGCCCCGCCGGCCATTGCGATCGCGTCGTGCGGCATCCAGGGGCCGCCCAGTTTGGGGCATACTGAGCGGCGATGTGTGGACTGCTGGCCTTCGTGGCTGCCGTGGCCGGCGCCGAGCCGCCGAGCAGCGGGCACGCCGCGGCCGAGGCCATCGCGCAGGCGTCACACCTGATGCGCCACCGTGGGCCCGACGAACCGGGCACCTGGGCCAACCCGGCCGGGACCGTCGTATTCGGTTTCAACCGGCTGTCCATCATCGACATCGCTCATTCGCACCAGCCGCTGCGCTGGGGTCCGCCGGAGAGCCCCGACCGCTACGAGTTGGTGTTCAACGGCGAGATCTACAACTACCTGGAGTTGCGAGCCGAACTCGCCGAGCGGCACGGCGCTGTTTTCGCCACCGACGGCGACGGGGAGGCCATCGTCGCCGCCTATCACTATTGGGGCGCTGATGCCCTTACCCGACTACGGGGCATGTTCGCGTTCGCGTTATGGGACACCGTGACCGGCGAATTGTTCTGTGCCCGAGATCCTTTCGGCATCAAGCCGCTGTTCATGGCCACCGGGACCGGTGGCACCGCCGTGGCCAGCGAGAAGAAATGCCTGCTGGAACTGGCCGACCTGGTGGGATTCGACACCACGATCGACGATCGTGCCGTTCAGCACTACATAGTGCTGCAGTACGTGCCCGAACCCGAGACGCTCCATCGGGGCGTGCGCCGGCTGGAATCGGGCTGCTATGCGCGGATCCGTCCCGGTCAGGCGCCGCAGACAACCCGCTATTTCGTGCCGCGCTTCAAGGTGACGCCGATCGCGCGTGGTAGCGAGCAGGCCCGCTATGACGAGATCACCGCGGTCCTGGAGGACTCGGTGGCCAAGCACATGCGCGCCGACGTCACGGTGGGCGCGTTTCTGTCCGGCGGCATCGACTCGACCGCGATCGCGGCGCTGGCCATTCGGCACAACCCGCGGCTGATCACCTTCACCACCGGCTTCGAACGTGAGGGCTTCTCCGAGGTCGACGTTGCGGTGGCATCGGCCGAGGCGATCGGCGCGCGCCACATCGCCAAGGTGGTGGCTCCCGACGAATTCGTCGCCGCGCTGCCCGAGATCGTCTGGTACCTCGACGAACCGGTGGCCGACCCTGCGCTGGTGCCGCTGTTCTTCGTGGCCCGCGAGGCACGCAAGCACGTCAAGGTCGTGCTGTCCGGCGAGGGCGCAGACGAGCTGTTCGGCGGCTACACCATTTATCGGGAACCGTTGTCGCTCAAGCCTTTCGACTACCTTCCGCGACCGCTTCGACGCTCGATGGGAACGTTGTCCAAACCCCTGCCAGACGGCATGCGGGGCAAAAGCCTGCTGCACCGCGGATCGCTGACCCTCGAGCAGCGCTACTACGGCAATGCCCGCAGCTTCTCCGACGCGCAACTGCGCGACGTGCTGGCCGGATTCCGGCCGGAATGGACCCACACCGACATCACCGCCCCGATCTACGCAGAGTCCGCCGACTGGGACCCGGTAGCGCGCATGCAGCACGTCGACCTGTTCACCTGGTTGCGCGGCGACATTCTGGTCAAGGCCGACAAGATGACGATGGCCAACTCGCTGGAACTGCGGGTCCCGTTCCTGGATCCCGANGTGTTCGCGGTCGCNTCCCGGTTGCCGGTGGACGCCAAGATCACCCGCACCACCACCAAGTACGCGCTGCGCCGGGCGCTGGAACCGATCGTCCCGCCGCATGTGCTCAACCGGCCGAAACTGGGCTTCCCGGTACCGATTCGGCATTGGCTGCGTGCCGGTCCGCTGCTGGAGTGGGCGCACGAAATGGTGAACGCGTCGGCCACCGACAACCTGATCGACGCGTCGGCTGTTCGCCGAATGTTAGACGAACACCGTTGCGGCACAGCCGATCACAGCCGCAGGCTGTGGACGGTACTGATTTTCATGCTGTGGCACGCGATCTTCGTCGAGCACAGCGTGGTGCCGCAGATCAGCGAGCCGCAATATCCCGTGCAGCTGTAAAGCCCGGACCTAGGCCAGCACGGTGGCGATTTCGGCGGCAGCGTCGTCGCCGTAGGCGTCGGCCAGCCGGGTCTTGGCGACCGCGGCGTCCCACGTCCACTCCTGGGTACCGGTCGACTCCAGCACCAGCACCGCGACCAGAGAGCCCAGCTGCGCCGAGCGCTCCAGGCTGAGCCCACCGCTGCGTCCGGTCAGGAAGCCGGCGCGGAAGGCGTCACCGACACCGGTGGGATCGGTCAGGCTGGTCTCCGGCACCACACCGACATGCACGGTGCTGCCGTCGCGGTCGACGATGTCGACACCCTTGGCTCCCAGCGTGGTGACCCGCAGGCCGACCTTGCCCATCACGTCGGCTTCTGACCAGCCGGTCTTCGACTGCAACAACTCCCACTCGTAGTCGTTGGTGAACAGGTACTCCGCGCCGTCGACGAGCTTGTCGATCTCCTCGCCGGACAGCCGGGGCAGCTGCTGCGACGGGTCGGCGGCGAAGGCCAGGCCGAGCTTGCGGCACTCCTCGGTGTGCACCACCATCGCGTCGGGGTCATTGGCCCCGATGATCACCAGATCCGGCTTGCCGATCGACGACACCAGGTCCGCGAGCTTGATGTTGCGGGCCTCGGACATCGCGCCCGGGTAGAACGACGCGATCTGGGCCATGTCCTCATCGGTGGTGCAGACGAAACGCGCGGTGTGCGCAGATTTCGAGATCAGCACGTGGTCGGTGTTGACGCCGTGCGACTGCAGCCATTTGCCGTAATCGCCGACGAAATCGTCACCGGCGGCCCCCACCAAAGCCACGTCGCCGCCGAGCACTCCGATGGCGAAGGCGATGTTTCCGGCCACTCCGCCGCGGTGGATCACCAGGTCGTCGACCAGGAAGCTCAGCGATACCTTCTGCAGGTGTTCGGCCAGCAGGTGTTCGGAGAACCGACCCGGAAACCGCATCAAATTGTCAGTGGCAATAGAACCGGTTACCACGATCGTCACGAAATTCCACCCCTTCAATTCAAAAGTTCGGCTAGCTAAGCGTACCGGTGGCCGTGGTCGGCTTCGCACCGCGGGGCGACGCCCGCTAGCCTCCGTAGGAGAACGTAGCGGCGGCCTGACTCGCCCGAGGTCGTGCGGCCTTGCTATCCGAGGAGATCCACTTATGCCCGGTCCGTCCTCGTCGGACCATCGTTCGGGCGCCGACGGACTACCGGTCTCCGACAGCCATCCCAGCGAACCCATCCCCACGCCGCGCGCCTACCCGCCGCCGGTCGCGGCGTATCCGGGGCCGTTGCCGCGACCGATGCCCAATCCGAAGCCTCGCCGCCGTCGACGCTGGTTCATCGGTGCCGCGGCGGCGCTGCTGGTGGTCGCCGGGGTGGCCGGGGCCATCGTGTACGGCGCGCGCAACGGTCCCAAGCCCGCGACCGGCGCATTCTCCGACGCCGCAGCCACGTCGGCGATCCAGAGTTACCTGGACGCCCTCGAGCACCGCGACACCGAGACCATCGCCCGCAACGCGCTGTGCGGTATCTACGACGCGGTGCGGGACCGGCGATCCGATCAAGCGCTGGCCAAACTCAGCAGCGATGCGTTTCGCAAGCAGTTCTCCGAAGCACAGGTGACATCGATCGACAAGATCGTGTACTGGTCGAACTACCAGGCCCAGGTGTTGTTCAGCATGCGGGTCCAGCCACCCAACGGCAGCGACACGCGCAGCCAGCTTCAGGGCATCGCGCAGCTGCTGAGCCAGCACAACCAGATTCTGGTGTGCTCATATGTGCAGCGAACCGCAGGTGAGTACTAGCGGCGCTGATCGAGCGTCAGTTGAAGGAGTCGCCACAGGCGCAGGAGCCGGTGGCGTTCGGGTTGTCGATGGTGAAACCCTGCTTCTCGATGGTGTCGACGAAGTCGATGGAAGCGCCCTGCACGTACGGCGCGCTCATCCGGTCGACGGTCAACGTCACGCCGGCGAAGTCGGCGGTGAGGTCGCCATCGAGCGCGCGGTCATCGAAGAACAGGTTGTAGCGCAAGCCGGCGCATCCCCCGGGCTGGACGGCGATCCGCAGCGATAGGTCGTCGCGTCCTTCCTGGTCCAGTAGTGATTTCGCCTTGGCTGCCGCGGCGTCGGTCATGATCACGCCGTGAGTTGTGGCGGTGGTCGACTCGTCCTGAACAGTCATTGCTTCTCCCTGTAAGTACTTGTGTCCGGATGGGGTCGTTTGAGCGACACAACCCATCCCCTCAAAGGTACCTTGTTGCGCCGCTATTCCCGAGTCGCGCCGCCACCTGCGCCGCCAGCCCCATCAGCTGGTTGGCGGCATCAGCCAGCGCGAGCCCCACCGAACCGGCGTAGTCGGACACCGCGCAGGCCGCCACAATGCCCGCCGAGTGAAAGGCCGGCTCGTCCAGAGTCACCTGGCCGGCCAGCACCACCACCGGCACCTGCGCCGATCGCGCCGCCGCGGCCAGCGCGCCAACCACCTTGCCGCGCAGGGACTGGTCGTCGAATTTGCCCTCACCGGTGATCACCAGATCGACGACGGCCAGGTCATCGGCCAACTGGGTGTGCTCGGCGATGATCGACGCCCCCGACTCGCATCGCGCGCCCAGCGCGAGCAGCGCCGCACCGATCCCGCCAGCGGCCCCGGCGCCCGATTCGGCGCTGACCGACCGCCCGGCGGCCGCATCCAGTTCGCCCGCCCACGGTGTGAGGCGTTCTTCCAGCGCCGCCACGGTATCCGGATCGGCACCCTTCTGCGGCCCGAACACCCGGGCCGCTCCCCACGGGCCCAGCAGCGGGTGCTCAACGTCACAGGCCGCAATCAGCTCGACCCCGGCAAACCGTCGCCGCGCGGTGTCCAGGCCGCCGAGCTCCTCGATCAGCCCACGGCCCCCGTCGGTACTCGCGCTGCCGCCCAGTCCGACGACGATGCGGGCCGCGCCCGCGTCCAGCGCCGCAGCGATCAACCGGCCAACTCCCCTGCTGTGCGCGGCGAACGCCGTCGCAGGTGTCGGCGGGCCGCCGAGCAGGGCCAACCCACACGCCTGCGCGCATTCCAGGTATGCAGTCGCCGACGGCGGATCCAGCACCCACTCGGCCCGCACGTCCTCGGTCAGCGGACCGGGCACTTGCAGAACCCGCCTCTCCCCTGCCCGGCCGGCCAGTACGTCGACGAATCCCGGGCCGCCGTCGGACTGCGGGGCGACGATCAGGTGATCGCCGGGGCGCACCCGGTTCCAGCCCGCCGCGATGGCGGCGGCCGCCTCGACCGCGGTCAGGGTGTCGCCGTAGCTGTCGGGCGCGATGAGCATCCGCAACGTCGGCGTACGGTGCGCCGACCCGGTCATCTGAGCAACAGTAAGGCCGGTCGATGGCCCCGGCTATTTTCTCCGACACATCCGCGGGAAGTAACCTGGCGAGCGTGAGACTGCTGGGTCGAAAGAAAGACGAGGGCGTCACCGAAGACCGGGACGATGCCCAGACACCGATGGAGGCAGCAGACGCCTTCGATGCCGCACCCCGACAGACCACCGCACCCAAGGGACGGCCCACGCCACGACGCAACGCCGGACGCAAGGGCCCGGTCGCGCCGGCGCCGATGACCTCGTCGGAGGCCCGGGCACGGCGAAAGTCGCTGGCGGGCCCCAAGCTCAGTCGCGACGAACGTCGCGAACAGAGTTCGGTGCGGCGCTCCCAGATGGCCGATCGGCGCGAACGCATGATGGCCGGCGACGAGCGTTACCTGCTGTCCCGTGACCAGGGCCCGGTGCGACGGTACGCGCGTGACATCGTCGACGCCCGCCGCAACGTGCTGGGGCTGTTCATGCCGTCGGCGCTGGCGCTGCTGTTCATCATGTTCGCTGTACCGCAGCTTCAGTTCTATATGTCGCCGGCGATGCTGGTATTGATGGCGGTGATGGCGCTCGACGGGTTCATTGTCGGCCGAAAGGTAGGCCGACGGGTAGATGAGAAGTTTCCGGACAATACCGAAAGCCATTGGAAGTTAGGGCTTTACGCAGCCAGCCGGGCCTCGCAGATGCGCCGGATGCGGGCACCGCGGCCCCAAGTCAAGCACGGCGCCAGTGTCGATTAGACCTCGCCGGAAAGCTGACTGATCCACGGTGCGAACCCTGGTGCTCGGCGGAATCAGGTCAGGAAAGTCCCGGTGGGCGGAGGCCGCCATTGCCGAGTCACTGCAATCGGATCAACCCGTGCAGTACCTGGCAACCGGTCAGGTCGTCGACACCGACGGGGCGTGGCGACAGCGCATCGCTGAGCATCGCGACCGCCGACCGTCACACTGGTCCACCGTCGAAACCGACGACGTCGCACGGCAATTGCGGCGGTCGCCGGACACACCGACACTGGTCGACGATATCGGCGGCTGGCTGGCCGCTACTTTGGATAAGCGTCAAGCCTGGGACGGCGGGTCGCTGTCGCCCGACCTCGACGACCTGACGGCCGCGGTCGCGGAGTTCAACTCACCGCTGGTGCTGGTCAGCCCGGAGGTCGGGCTGACGGTCGTGGCCGCCACCGCATCGGCCCGCCGGTTCAGCGACGAACTGGGAGCGCTCAATCAGCGGTTAGCCGCGCTGTGCGAGCGGGTGGTGCTGGTGGTGGCCGGACATCCGCTGCCGATCAAGCAGGCCGGGGCATGACGATGTTCGCGCCGGTGGCGCCTCCCGACACGACGGCGGCGGCAGCGGCTCGTGCCCGCCAGGACACGCTGACCAAACCGCGCGGCGCCCTGGGCCGCCTGGAAGACCTGTCAGTCTGGGTGGCATCGTGCCAGGGACATTGCCCACCAACACAATTCGAGCGTGCCCGGATCGTGGTGTTCGCCGGGGACCATGGTGTCGCCCGGTCGGGGGTATCGGCCTACCCACAGGAGGTCACCGGGCAGATGCTGGCCAACATCGCCGCCGGCGGTGCGGCGATCAATGCACTGGCCGACATCGCCGGAGCGACGGTGCGCGTCGTCGATCTCGCCGTGGACACCGACCCACTGTCCCCGCAGATCGGCGCCCACAAGGTGCGACGCAGCAGCGGTGACATCACGCAAGAGGATGCGCTCACCGAGCGGGAAACGCTCGACGCGATCGACGCCGGCCGCCAGATTGCCGACCAGGAGGTCGATGGCGGTGCCGACCTGCTGATTGCGGGCGACATGGGCATCGGAAACACCACCGCGGCAACAGTNCTGGTTGCCGCGTTGACGGGCGTCGAGCCGGTCGCGGCGGTTGGCTACGGAACTGGGATCAGCGACGCCGGGTGGGCCCGCAAGACCGCGGCGGTGCGCGATGCGTTGTTCCGCGCTCAGCCCGTGTTAGGCGCTCCGATCGCAACCTTGCAATGTTGCGGCGGAGCCGATTTGGCGGGACTGGCCGGCTTCTGCGCGCAGGCCGCGGTGCGGCGCACGCCGGTGTTGCTGGACGGCATGGTGGTGACGGCCGCGGCGTTGATCGCCGAGCAACTGGCGCCGGGCGCCCGGCTGTGGTGGCAGGCCGGGCACCTCTCGACCGAACCCGCGCATGCGCTCGCCCTGGCTCAGCTCGGCCTGGATCCGATCCTGGACCTGAAAATGCGGCTCGGCGAGGGTACCGGCGCGGCGGTGGCCCTGCCGGTGCTGCGAGCCGCGGTGGCCGCACTGTCGTCCATGGCGACGTTCGCCGACGCCAACGTCACTGACCGCTCGCCTGCATCGTGATCGGCTCGTTGACAACGGCTTTCGCGTTCGAGACCGTTGTCCCGGTGCCCGGTAGATCGGACCGGCCGTTAGGCCGCGGTGCGATGACCGCGCTGCCGGTGGTCGGCGCGATACTGGGCGCGGTGGGCGCGGCGGTGACGTGGGCCGGCGGATTGGCGTTCGGCCCGGGCAACGCGTTGGCCGGTCTGCTCGCGGTGGCCACACTGCT
>JGI12712J15308_10000575_pt1 | contig 10953 bp, 7 predicted proteins | sample JacPin_JW_Ref_O2_FD_15308 | JGI IMG/M metagenome (IMG submission 15308) | reverse complement strand
GATTCACAGCGCAGAAGCGGTTCGCGAATTGCTGTTTTCCTGCCCAATGCATCATTCAGGATCGCGAGAAGATTCAATCGCGAGAAGACAATAGAGTTCGTATTTGCGGATTACGAGGCGGGTTGTGAGTTCGTAAGCTGAGATCTTGTCTGACCCTGACCTGACGATTCTCGGTTTCCGTTTCACGATAATCCGCGGAAGAGATGATTCGCGGAAGAAATCTGAAATTAGGGATAAAGTTTTGCCAAGGAAGGTGAACATGTTGTTCGATGCCAAATCTCCCCGCTTCCGCGCGGGGCGCTCTCACCCGGGTCCCTACGGGGAAACGATCCTGAGGACGCTTTTCGTGATGCTTTGCGTGCTGGCCTGCTCTGTGCTGATGCTGGCCCAAACCACGATTTCCACGGGAAGCATTCAGGGCGTGGTCACTGACCCAACCGGCGCGGTGGTGAGCGGGGCGAAGATTTCCATCAACAACAAGGCCACGGGACGCGTAATCACCAGCACGACTACCTCGGCCGGCACCTACGGATCGGGTGCGCTGATTCCCGGAGATTACACGCTGAGAGTGGAGGCACAGGGATTCAGCACTTCGGAACTTGCCGTCATCGTGCAGGTCGGCGTCACCTCAACCGGGAACATCAAGTTACATGTTGGCCAGGCGGCGCAAGTCGTGGAAGTGCAGAGCAGCGAAGTCGCCGTCAACACCGAGCAGGCCACCGTGCAGGGAGTTCTGACCACCGAGCAAATCGAGAACCTGCCCATCAATGGACGAAACTTCCTCGACCTGGCCCAACTGGAGCCGGGAGTGCAGATCCAGGACGGCGGAAATTTTGACCCCACCAAGAATGGATTCTCTTCCATTTCGTTCGGCGGCCGTTTCGGACGCACTGCCCGCATCGAAGTCGACGGCCTCGACATCAGCGACGAAACCGTTGGCACCACCACGCAGAATGTCCCCGCAGGCGCCATTCAGGAATTTCAGATTCAGCAGTCCTCGCTCGATCTTTCCACCGAACTCACTTCTTCGGGATCGGTCAACGTGACCACCCGGTCCGGCACCAATGCCTACCACGGGGAAGGCTACTACTTTTTCCGCGATCAAACGCTGGACGCCGATCTGCCCGGCGGCACAGACAATCCTTTTCAGCGCAATCAATTTGGCGGCAGCTTTGGCGGAGCGATTCTGAAAGACAAGCTATTTTTCTTCGTGGACGGCGAACGGACCAAGCAGGATCTGCAAAACCCAGTGCTGCCGGGCGGCGCGTTCGCCACCGAAACCGGAAGTTACAGCTCGCCCTTCCGCGAGGTGGAAGCCCTCGGAAAGCTCGATTGGCAGATCAACAGCAAGTACCATTTTTTCTACCGCTTCTCTTACGATCAAAACCACAGCGTGCTGGCGTTCATCCCCAACAGCTTCCAGCCCTTCGGCAATGTGAACCACACGCCCGACCACGCCATGGGTCTGGATTTCAGCACGGGAAGTTACACGCACAGCATTCGTTTCGGTTACATGAAATTCCGCAACGGAATCGTGGACGCGGTTGCCGGGTCCAGTCTGGCCTCAAACCCCATCTCCGATCCGGCACCGGGACTCGAGCTAGCCATCGGCAACGATCCGGACTGCCTGACTGCCGGGGCAGACGATTTCTGTTCCGGGCCAAACTTCCTGGCTCCGCAGCAGACCTACCAGTCCGACCACCAGATCAAGTACGACGGAAGTAAAGCTCTTGGCGCGCACATTTTTCGCTACGGCGGCGGGTTCAATCATATTTCCGGCGGCGGCTTTGCCAGTTTTCTCGCTCTTGCTCCGGCTGTGGGGGCTGGGATCGCGGATTGCGCTCCTTTGTCACCATGCTCGGGAATGGCGGGCGGAGCGGCTAATCCCCTCAACTATCCCGCCAACACGGTGCAGCTGGGCAACGGACAGGGCTATGACTCAGAAATACCAGCCTTCGGCTTTCCTGCGGGCGGCAGCGGCCCCGACAACCGCATTTCGGCATACTTCGGAGACTCCTGGAAGGTCAAACCCAATCTCACCTTATCGTATGGAATTCGTTACGTCCGGGACTCCGGCCGCACCGACAGCGACCTGGGACCTATTTCGGCTTTGAATCAGTTCAACAATCAGTTCTATTCGAGCCTGGGCAATCGCGTGAATCAACCCAATCTCAACTTCGCGCCGCAATTGGGTATTGCCTATGATCCTTCCAGCAACGGCAAGACGGTGATTCGCGCGGGCATCGGCCTTTTCTACGAGAACTCGATCTGGAATAACATCGAATTCGACCGGCCCGCACGATTGCAGACGGGGCTATTCCTCGCAAATCCGACGGTGTGCTCAAGCGGACAGCCCAATCCGAATTTCACTCTGCCCGACGGGACGACGCCGAATCTTTCGTTTTGCGGCCAACCCATCGGACAGGCAGCCCCGGCGATCACGGCATTGCAGGCTCAGTATCAGGCAGCCACGGCCGCTGTCGGCGCAAAGGCTCCCAACCCATCGTTTATGGGAACAGCTCTGTCGGACGGGTTAGACGCGACGGGTACGGATCTGCTGGCGCCCACTTATGTCAGCCCGCGCTCCTTGCAAATGAACCTCGGCATCCAGCGTGAACTTCGTCCCGGGATGGTTTTCACCGTGGACTATCTGCGCAACATTGAGACTCACACCCTGCTCGCCGTGGATACCAACCACGTCGGCGACTATCGCTTTCCAGCCATGAATTTCACCGGGGTTGTTACCGCGGCTATACAAGCGACGGTGGCGAATAACCAGGGATCGGCAAACGCGGGTTGTGCTTCCCTGAATGCAGGACCGGCCATGGTCAGCTGCTACATCGCCCATGCCAACAAAACCTATTCGGCGGCGGGCGGCGGCGGACCGGATTCCTACGGCGGCACGATCGCCGACTTCGCCTCGAACGGCCTTGATTCCGGCTATTCGCTCTGCAGCGGAGGGCCTTGTCCCAACGCCGCTTTTCCAGGCATCAACCCGCTCATCGGCGCCAACCAGATGCTGTTCCCCATCGGTTACGCGAAAAATAACGCGTTACAAATGTCGCTCAAACAGCACCTGAAGAATCCGTTCCCGGGCATTTCAAACTTTGACCTGCAAGTGTCTTATCAGTTGCAGCGCTATGTCGCCGCGGCGCAGGATAACGACTTCGTCACCATCGCTACCGACTTCAACAACCCGCAACGCTATCTGGGGCCGAATGGGCTCGACCGCAAGAACCAGATATCTTTCGGTGGCACTGTGGACCTGCCCCTCCACTTCCGCGTCGGCATGATCGGACATTTCTACAGCCCGCTGCCCGTGACGCTCACCTTGAGCCCCACCGGTGGCCCCGGCGGCATCTTCGTGACGGATGTGACTGGCGACGGCACCGGCGATGGCAGTTTTGCCTCCAACGGGGGCCTCGGCGATGTTTTGCCGGGAACCAACATCGGCTCATTCGGCCATGGCATCAACCAGAACAACATCAACCAGGCGATCAACAAGTACAACCACATCGATGCCTCCCAGCCCACTCCGGCGGGTCAGGTGCTGATCAACAGCAACCTGTTCGGCGTGAATGCGACGCAAAGCTTATCGAATCTGCAGTCCTTGCAAGGAGTGCAGCAGCCCATCCCTACTGCTCCCTACGACGAAGCCGGTATGGGCTGGTTGCGCGCCTTCGACGTTAGTTTGAACTGGGTGTACAAGGTGAAGGATAAGTTCACCGTTCAGCCCGGTATTTCGTTTTTCAATGTGGCGAATTTCGCTAACTTCGACGGACCTGCCAACCCGTTGAGCGGAGTCCTGAACGGAAGTTGCGGATCGCTCAACGGCACTGGCTTCGGCATCTGCCCTACTCGGGGCCAGCAAAGCAGCAATCGCCTGGGCCTGGGTTCAGGCGTTTTCGCGCTAGGCTCTCCGCGAGTAATGGAGTTTTCGTTGAAGTTCAGCTTCTAACGGCCTATGGGGGGACAGCGGCCTCGGCGGTACACCGAGCGTAACGAGGGGCGTGTGCCGCGGGGAAAAGTTCGGTGCCCCGCAGCCTAAGGATTCAACTCGCTGCGCAAGCGCTTCGAGAGCCTCTCAATCTGCTTCAGCTTCAGCAGCACATCCTTGGGTAGCATGCCCTTCCTGATGCTCTCCACGTCGGCAGGAATCGTCTGCGCAGTTCGCGCCAACTCGGCCGCATCTCTCTGCACTTCGATCAAATCGATCCGGCCACCGGCGGGCGTCGTCGCAGGCTCCGGAGGAGGTACCAGCGGGGTTTGCTGCGAGGGCGGAGGTTGCGGCATCCCCTTGGTCGAGGCCTGCGCCTTTGCCGATCGGGAACAAAGCAACAGGGTGGCCAGGAATGCAACGAAAATAACATTCTTCACGGCGAATCTCCTACCAGAAGCACGATCTGCGAGAAGCCCGATTTCGCACGCCATTTTACTCCTGACGTGCTCGCTGGGTGTCGGCATCGCGGTCTTCCCGCTTGTGTACAATGTCAGCCATGCCTTTCCGTTCGCAGCCGGGCAATCCCAACGCCGCCAATCGCGGACGCACTCCACCTCCGGAAGATACTTTTGAAGAAGCTGCCTTCCTCAAGTCTTTAGGTGAGAAGCAGAAGCCGGTGTCGGTAAAACTGCTGGACGGGCAAACATTCCGCGGCTGGATCGAGTATTACGACAAGCACATGATCCGGCTCACCCGGGAGGGCGCACCCAACCTGTTCATCTTCAAACACGAGATCATGTACATTGCCGAAGACGGCGGGAAGCGGAAATGAAGCGGCGTTTCCGGCGGGGGATTGTGAACGCCGCTCCAGACAAGTCAGATTTCAGATTGCAGATTCTAGATTGAAAATCTGAGATCTGAAATCCGAGATCTGCGTCTGAAATCGCCTTCTCGAATCGTAAATGGATTACTTCAACGAAGATGCCATCTAGCTCCCAGCGTCGCGACAACTTCCTCCCCGCCATGTCAGCAATCGCCCGCGAAGCGGGTGCGCTGCTGATGCATTATTTTCAGAAGCACATCAAGATCGAATACAAGGGCGACGCCGATCTGGTCACAGCGGCCGACCGCGCTTCCGAAGCGCTGATTCGTGAACGCATCCAGCAGCAGTTTCCCGGGCACGATGTGCTAGGCGAAGAACAGGGATTGAACGACCAGGGCAGCGACTACCGCTGGTATGTCGACCCCCTCGACGGCACCACCAACTTCGCCCACGGCTATCCGGTTTTCTGCGTGTCGATGGCGCTGGAGTATCGAGAATCACAGAAGCAAGCCCAGCGCATTGCGGGTGTGGTTTACGACCCCACGCGCGACGAGCTTTTTTCCGGGGAGCAGGGCAGAGGAGCGCATCTGAACGGTGCGCCCATGCAAGTTTCGCAAACTGCACATTTGAAGGAGAGTCTGCTAGCCACCGGATTTCCCAGTCAAAAGCGACACAAGAATCCGAACATTCACTTCTATCACCAGATCACGCTGCGAACCCACGGCGTGCGGCGCGCCGGATCGGCGGCGCTCGATCTGTGCAACGTGGCCAGCGGACGTTTTGACGGCTTCTGGGAATTCAATCTCAATCCCTGGGACACGGCCGCCGGCGCTCTGATTGTGGAGGAAGCGGGGGGCAGAGTGAGCCGCTTCGACGGTTCTCCGTTCGAAATCGACAGCCGTGAGACCCTGGCTTCGAATAAATTGCTCCACCCGGCGCTGGTGCTCGAGTTCAAAGAAATCTTTGCTGGCCGCGGACTCGATCCGCTGCCCAGCCCGCTCGGTTACAAGAAATGAACCGGAGCCGCGGAAGCCGCTTAGCTCACCGAAGTAGGCGAGTGCTGCCTGCGAAAATCACGCCGCTACTCATTGTGGCAATCATCCTGCTGGGTTCGGCAGTGCTCGTCGGCGGTTCGGCCGGCTCATCGGCGGCCGCTCCTGACGCGGTGTATATGCAATCGTTTGAGAAGTGGGAGGCGGAACAGATCGACGACTTGAAGCAGAACTGGCTGCCCCTGGCCGGGCTGTACTGGCTGAAGCCGGGAGCGAATAGTTTTGGCGCTGCACCTGACAACGCTCTCGTCTTTCCGAAAGGGCCGCCGCATGCCGGAGAATTTGATCTCGAGGGTAGAGACGTCATCGTCAAGCCACTTCCGGACACTCACGCTACGATGGCGGACAAGCCGCTTACCACGGTGAAGCTGGATCCCGACGTTTCGGGTCACGCATCGATGGTGGAGATGGGTACGCTGCAGTTTCACGTGATCGTGCGCGGCGAACGCGTTGGGATTCGCCTCAAAGACACTGAGAGCTCCTCGCTACGCACCTTTCACGGACTGATATTTTATCCCTTGGACATGAATTACCGGGTCACGGCGACTTGGGTTCCCGCCGAGGGCAAGAGGACGATTGATATTCCCAATGTGCTGGGCGATGTTACTTCGACGCCGGTGTTGGGCACAGCAGCGTTCAAGATAAACGGACAGGAACTGCAACTCACCGACTTGGGTGGCAATCCTGCAAAGGGCCTTTTCTTCGTTTTCAATGATCTGACGGCGAAGAGCGATACGTACCCAGGCGGACGATTTCTCGAGACCGAACCCGTGGTGAACGGGACCGTGGTGCTTGACTTCAACCGGGCACACAACCCGCCGTGTGCGGTAACTCCTTATGCCACTTGTCCGTTGGCGCCAAAGGAGAACCGGCTGGCAGTGGCGATCCCTGCCGGCGAGAGGTTCGACAAGGCAGCGCACCACTAACGCCGTTCACGTTCCCTCCGCGGCGTTACAATAGCAGGGGACACGCCGAAGTTGCTTTCGACTTGTCCCTCTATTTCTGACCCTCGCAGGTTCAACGTGATCGAATCACTCCTCACCCGCAAGATTGAAAAGCGCCCCGACAGAGTCACACTGCAGGGACGCATTCTTTTTCTCACCGAAGATCCGGAACTCATCCGGAAGCAGCTCGCAGGCGAAGACCTGCCCTGGGACACGAAGAATCCCGCCGCGAATCCCAAACTGCGCGATGACATCTCCACCGACGAAATCACCCCCGCACACTACTGTTTCTATTTCGACGAAACTCTCGGCGAAATTCCTTATCTCGGCCTGAAATGCGGCAGCGTGACGCCCATTGGCCGTGGCGACGTGAAGCGCGGCGGATTCGTTTGCGCGGTCAGCGGCAAGCGTCGCGGCAAGGGCTCAAGCCGCGAGCAGTCGCCCTATGCGGAAATGTGCGCCGGCATTAGCGTGGTAATCGCCGAGAACATCGAACGCATCTACAAACAGAATTGCCAGAACTTGGGCCTGCTGACGTCGACCAACTTCTCGCTGATCGATCGCATTCGCGGCGGGGAAGAAATCGCGCTGAGCGAATTCACCGCTGGCGAAGATGAAATTACGCGCCAGGTAATCGAATACGGCGGACTGTTTCCGTTTAACGTGGCGAGGATGCAGGGGAAAGTGTTTCTCCCGCCAATCGCGACCGCGAGCACCCGCCCGATGACGGTCGCCGAAAAGATTTTCGCCCGCCACATGATCCAACCCACCAACCATGGAGAGACGGACGCCCCTGTCCGTCCCGAGCCCAGCTCGGCGGCCGTAGGCGTCGCTTCCGTCAAGCCTGGAGATACCGGCTTCGCCCGCGCCGATCTCCGCTTCAGTCACGAATACGTCACGCCCATGGCGGCAATCTTTTTCGAACGCTACGTCGGCAAAGATGCCAAGGTGAACGACGCATCCAGCATCATTTTCTTTCGCGACCACCTGACGTTTCTCGACGAAGTAATCTCCGAAGAGAAAAAGAAACTCGGCCTGCTGGACCTGGCCACGCAACTCAAACTCAAGCAGCAGGATTTCGCCGCCAAGCAGGGAATCAAGCTGCACGGAGAATTAAAAGACCGCAAAGGTTCGGAAGGTATTTGCCATTCCATTGTGCTCGAGAGCTACGCGCTGCCGGGGCAGTTAAATATCGGCTCCGACTCGCACACGCCGCATGTGGGCGCAATCGGCTGTGTGGCCTTCGGCATCGGCACGACCGACGTCTTCAATTCCTGGATCACGAAAGACGTGCGCGTCAAAGTCCCGGAGTCGGTGAAGATCGTAATCCGCGGCCGCAAACACGCCAATGTCACCGCCAAAGATTTCATCCTGAAAATTCTCAGCCTCGACTACGTGCGCAGCGGCAAGGCTCTCGCGAAAGTAATGGAATACGCGGGTGACGCCATCGAAGATCTCAGCGTCGACGAACGCGCCACCATGACCAACATGGCTGCCGAGATTGGCGGCTTCACCGGCATCGTCGCGCCCGACAAAAAAGCTGTCGACTTCCTGGTCGAGCGCCGCAACCTGGACCGCAAAAAAGCCGAGGCCATGATCGAGGGCCTCTACAGCGACAAGGGCGCGCAGTATGCTCACGTGATCGAGCTCGACGCCGCCGAAATTACGCCGATGGTTGCAACTCCCGGCGATCCGGGCAACGGAAAATATATTCGCGAGCTGCATACGCCCGTCCCGGTCGAGATCGCTTACGGTGGCACCTGCACTGCGGGCAAGAATGAAGACATGGATATGTACGCCGCGGTCCTGGCCGATGCGCTCAAGCAGGGCAAACGCATCGCCGATTCGGTGAAGTTTTACATCCAGTTCGGCTCGCAGGAGACCCGTGAATACTGCATGCGTCGCGGATATCTCGAAGTTTTTCAGAAAGCCGGCGCGATCGTGATCGAGCCCAGTTGCGGCGCCTGCATCAACGCCGGCCCGGGAGTTTCCACGCGCCCCGATCAAATCGTGATCAGCGCCCAGAACCGCAACTTCCCCGGCCGCAGCGGCCCCGGACAAATGTATCTGGCCTCACCGTATACCGTTGCAGCCAGCGCGGTGGCCGGCTACATCGTGGAGTACGAACCCAGCGAGAAGAAGGAATTAGTGGGCGTTTAGACATCGCTGCTCTGAAGATGCGCGCTGTCATCGTGAGAGTTTCTGCTCTGAAGATGCGCGCTGTCATCCTGAGAGTTTGTGACTTTTTTGAATTTTTGGCGATTTTGTCGTCGTTACTGTTTTGTTGGCAGTATCGATTTTTGGCAACATCGAAATAGTCACAAACTCTGAGCGAAGCGAAGGACTTTTGCAATCCTCTACCGTCGCACAGGTCCTTTGGCTCGCAAAAAACACGGACCTGAGGATGACAAAGTTTCGGCACAGAGTACGGTGAAGTAAGTTACCCTGCTCACCAGTACGATTCCCTTGCGTCTCATCCTTCGAGGAGAACGCTCATGACCCGCTCCCGCCCCTTTCTGATCGCCTCCATCACCATCAGCTTCGCCATCGCCGCCGCGGCGTTTCACCCGCCCGCTCCCAAAGTCGAGATTTCAGCAGCCTCATCCGCAGGTTCGTTATGCCCGCGTCTCCCATGCTCGCGCCGCGCTCCGGACACAGCGCCACTCTCTTGCCCGACGGCAAAGTCCTCATCGCCGGCGGCATGCGTCGTAATCAGGATTTCTACAAGTCGGCGGAACTCTACGATCCCGCCACTAGCAAGTTTCAGTCCACAGGAGAAATGAGCCTCGGTCGCGTCGGCCACATTGCGGTCCTGCTGGGTTCGGGCAAGGTCCTGATCGCCGGAGGCTGGATCAGTTCTCACGGCACCACCGACTCAGCGGAACTGTATGACCCCGCTACGGGAAAATTCACCGCGATCTCGAAGATGACCACGCGGCGCGCCCGCGCGACCGCGACGCTACTCGCAAGCGGTAACGTGCTGATTGCGACCGGTGCCGATCGCGACGGCCCTGACGCGGCGCTTGCTTCGGCGGAAATATTCAATGCAGACACTCTACGATTTCAGCCCACCGGATCCCTGCACCGTCCGCGTTTGGGGCAAACGGCAACCTTGCTCAACGACGGGAAGGTCCTCATGGCCGGTGGCGGCAATGGAGGCCTCATCGGGACCGCAGAGCTATACGACCCTAAGACCGGAACCTTCAGCGAAACCGGTAGTCTGATTACCCCGCGCCACAAACACACTGCAGGTCTTCTTCCCGATGGTTGCGTGCTGATCGCCGCAGGCTCCGACGAGCGCGACTGGAACGGTAATCTAAATAGTGCGGAAATTTACGATCCTCGTACGGGGAAGTTCACATCGGCCGCAAACCTGAACGCCCCCCGCTTCAAATTGCCCGACGAAGCCGTGCAGCTTCCATCGGGAAAGCTGCTGGTCGCCGGCGGCAGCAAGGAGGCGGAGGTCTTCGACCCGGCCAGCGGCAAGTTCGCCGTGGTCGCAGGCCAGATGAATGACCGGTGGCACTACATTTCCGAGACTAGGCTCCGCGACGGCAGCGTGCTGCTGGCTGGAGGCTATCCCAACAGCGATCAGACCACGGCCGCGACCTGGATTTACCGGCCTTGATCTCTCCGTTTTCCGCCGCTTAGAGCGGCTCGCCTCCCGTAAGTGGTTGATTTCAGCTAGGATGGCTGAAATCAGCCACTCGGATCTTTGCAACTTTTTCCGCGCTGCCGAGTTCAAATGAGTAGGCGCTTCCAGACGGAGACGGTGGATCTGGAGCAGGGGGTAACAAAAATGCGATATCTAAAGTATGTGGCGTTGCTGGCGGTTTTGATGGTTCCACTGGCTTACTCGCAGGCGCAGGTCAGTGTGGGCGTGGGCGTCGGCCCGGGCTATGTTGGAGCAGCTCCGGTCTGCGACTACGGTTACTACAGCTACTATCCTTACGCGTGTGCTCCGTACGGATATTACGGGCCTAGCTGGTTTGCCGGCGGAGTCTTCATCGGCGCCGGCCCGTGGTATCACTGGGGCGGTGGCGGATGGGGCCGTGGCTTCTACGGACGCGGCGGCTATGGCTACGGACGCGGCTACGGTTACGGCGGACGAGGCTTCGCTGGACGCGGGTTCGCGGGACGCGGTTACGCGGGACGTGGCTTTGCGGGACGTGGTCCGGTCGGCGGATTTCACGG
>JGI12712J15308_10000573_pt1 | contig 10957 bp, 7 predicted proteins | sample JacPin_JW_Ref_O2_FD_15308 | JGI IMG/M metagenome (IMG submission 15308) | reverse complement strand
TTACCCTATAAGTGTACGTTATCCAGTGAAATGTTCGCCCATAGGCGCACGTTCATTGACACTGCGTACATCTATAGGCTCACTGTCTTGGGACGAGGTGGGAAAGCATGCGCCCTGAATTCAAGAGATTACGAATCAAACAGATCGACCGAGCTTTGGAATCATTTGCGGCCGCAAAGGACTCGCTACGCCCGCAGAAAGGGTGGCTTCGTGCTGTCCGCGAGGCGACCGGGGTTACTATACGGCAGATGGCAATGCGACTTAAGAAAGCTCCTACTCTGGTTGCAAAGCTTGAGAAATCTGAAGCTGAATATCGCATCACCTTGGGAAGCCTCCGCGATGCTGCGGATGCTCTCGGGTGTCGGCTGGTCTACGCCATCGTCCCCAAAACCGGAAGCATTCGGGAACTTGCAGAAGAGCGTGCGAGAACCAAAGCTGCTGAAAACGTCCGCGCCGTCGAGCACAGCATGGCGTTGGAAGACCAAGCCGTTGGAGGAGTGCCGGAGAAAATTGAGGAAGAAACAAGACGAATCCTGAAGCGAACAGGAAAAGAGTGACGACAATCACAGCAACCAGCGACGGCAACACCCCCATCTCGCCGGACGAACTTGCAGACCTCATTCCGAGTCTCGCAATCAAGGAAGAACTGAACGAGTGGGAGCGGGAGAACATTCTGCTTGCGAGGGATTGGGCGATCGCAGATCGCACTAGTGCAGTTGATATAGCCTCTGACAAATACGTCCGAACGCTTCACGGGAAGATGTTCGACCAAACGTGGAAGTGGGCGGGCGAGTATCGATGCACCGAAAAAAACATCGGAGTTCCATTCCATGAGATTCGAGACAGACTCATGGCGCTGTTCGGTGACGTTCGCTCTTGGATTGAGAACAGCACATACTCACTCGATGAGATAAGCGTTCGATTTCATCACCGGCTTGTACTCATCCACCCGTTTCCGAACGGCAATGGCAGGCATGCACGGTTGATCGCAGACGTATTTGCAATGAAGCTTAGCCGTCCTGAATTTACGTGGGGTTCGGCCAATTTCGTCAAAGAGGGCGAGGCACGCATTCAATATCTCGAAGCGGTCAGAACGGCGGATAATGGCGACATCCAGCCACTTCTCAAGTTTGCCCGATCATGATCGGTAGCTGCTCCTGATTGCAGTTGCGTTCGTCTTCGGACAGCCGTGATCGGAAGCAGGATGCGTCACCAGCAACAACGACAGCAGCAATATGGGCATGTCGCCCGGAGGGAAGGCGAGCGGGATTTTAACGCTGATAACCTGCCGTGAGAGACTTTGCAGCTTGAATGCCACCGGGCAGTGTTACTGCGACTGGGATAAATTTTCTTGACCGGCGAAGCGGCTTTCGACTGGGCTGGCGGCTTCGGTGAAGCTCATGCGGATTCCGTGTTCGGGGCGCAAGATCACCATGGGACGGGCTTCGATGGTTTGGCCGGGGACCAGGCGGAAGTCGTATTTTCGGAGCAGAACACTCAGGATCATGAGGATCTGCAGCATGGCGTAGTTGCCGCCGATGCAGCCGCGCGGGCCAGCGCCGAAGGGCAAGTGGGCGAACGGCGTGTGAAGCTTTTCTTTTGCTTTGGTGAAGCGTTCCGGGTCAAAAGTCTCCGGATTCTCCCAGTATTGCGGCGAATGATGCACGCCGTAAATGAACACAACGACCGTTGAGCCGCGGGGGATGGCAACATCGCCGGCGCGGTCGTCTGCGAGCGCCATTCGGTCGACCATCCAGAACGGTGGATAGAGGCGCAGCGCCTCCAGGATGACCCGAGTTGTGAATTCGAATTTGGGGACGTCTGAGAAACTCAGAGGCCTTTCGCCGAGCACAGAATCGAATTCCTGCCGTATCTCGTCGACACAATCGGGACGCGAACTCAGCAGGTAGAGAAGCCACGATAAAGCGTTCGACGAAGTTTCATGTCCGGCGACCAAAAGTTGCATGCTCTCGCTGAGGACTAGTTCATCGGGCATGCCTTCGCCGTCGCTGTAGCGAGCGTCCATCAATATCTGCAGGAGATCGTGGCCGGGGGCTTCCTTGCGCCGGCGCTGGAGATATTCGTCCAGAACGCCGAAGGCACGGGATCGCAGTTCCCAGTGCCGGCGCAGCTCGCCGGAGACGGCGAACCAGGGATTCAGGTAGGGCTGAATGGTTTGGCGAACCATAAATTCCTGGACGGTCGAGATGGCCAGGCTGACAAGGTTGATGTCTTCCTCCTTCAATCGGGCGCCAAACAGGGATCTGCCCACCATGGCGAAGGTAATCTTCATCATGAGGGGGTAGATGTCGACGGGGCCGACGCGGGCTTGCCGGTCGAAGTCCTGCAGCGAATCGGCGAGAGAGTCCTGCATGATCGCGGACAGAACTTCGAGTTGCTTTCGCTCAAAACCGGTCTGGATGAGGCGGCGTTGCGTTCGCCAAGGGTCGCCCTCAGTAGTGAGAAGACCCTTGCCGAGGAAATGGCCCATGCGCTTCTTTTGGATCTCGGACTTGTAATAGTTCTCCGAATTCGCCTTCAGCACATGCTGAATGATGACCGGATTGGTGGTGACGATGGCCTCTTTGACGCCGCCAAAATAGAAGCGGAAGGTGTCGCCGTGGAGTTTGGTGTACTTCGAGAGAACTTGTACGGGATTGCGGGCCATGGCGCGCGAATCCAGGAAGGATTGGGATCGGGAGACGGCGGGCACGCTTTGCGGCAAGGTCACGCCTCGTTATCCAGACGCATAAGATGGGAAAGATGATCCTGGTTTCCCAACTGTTTCAACAGTAGTAGGTGATGTTTGATCGCCTGGGTCATGGTCGAATGTTGCCGATAGGGAATGCCATACTCTTCGGCGGTCTGTTTCACGATCCGGGTCAACGGGGCATAGTGAGTGTGGCACACAAAAGGGCAGAGATGGTGGACGATATGGTGGTTGAGCCCGCCGACGAGCCAACCGACCAGCGGGGTCTCGGTCGCGTAGTCCGCCGTAGTCGCGAAGATGTGATGGATCCAGTTATCGAACTCATCGCGGTCTGCGGGGAAGTAGGTGCTGTCGATCACGTGCGTGGTCTGGAACACGAGCGCTACGCTCAAACCGATAATCAGATGGGATAGCAAGAAGGCCAAAGCGACCAGCAGCGGCGATTTTCTCAACAACACGACGGGCAAAATCAGCATGTAGGTGAGATAAAACGCTTTGCCGGCAAACAGGATGACGTATTCCCGCCCTGGGTGCTTCGTGCGTTTCAGATAATCGTGGGACGGGAAGAAGAAGCACTCGAAATCTCTCAGGAATACATAATCGAGAGAAAACAGAGCGTACATGAGCAGCGCATAAATGTGCTGGAAGCGTTGGAGGCGCGTCCGAGGTTCGTGGGGCGTAAACCGTAAGACGCCGCGTCCGGTAAGCGCGTCATCTTCGCCGTGGAGATTGATGCAGGAGTGGTGGCCGCGATGATGGAGGATCCGCCACATATATGAATTGATTCCACAAACATCGAAAACATAGTTCAGGGCTTTGTTTACCGACCGCGACGAGGAGATGGCGTTGTGGTTGCTGTCGTGGGCGATGTTCAGCAAAAGGAATGTCTGCGCGACCGCATTCAAAAGGTAGAGGCCGACGAACTTCCATGAATCCGGTTTGAACGCGTAGAGAGCAATCCAACTGCACGCCAGAACTGCCAGCCCAACTGCGATTTTGAGCCACATGGCGAAGTCGGCTTTGGGAGAAATGCTCCCGTCGGAAAAGAAATCGTCGAGGCGGCGGCGCAAGACTTTGGGGAAGGAAGACTCAGGGGCCGAGGCGGAAACGGAATCCCGCAGCGAGGCCTCCGCGGGTACAAGGTCATCAATTTCCGTCTTCAAACTGATAACCACCTAGTCTCGGAGCTTGCCGGCGCAGGACCGACCTTCAGATCGACCAGGCCCGCGGCGGATTTTGTTGCAGAAGACATCGTATCTGGCGCAAACAGGGGAAATTTATGTTAGCTCGAAAAGTTAAGGAAGATCAAGGGAATTTCAAATCATCCGGAGCGGGAGTAACGGTGCCTGTTGTGGGACTGACAAGGGCTGCGCTGCTTCCCAGCTATGCTAATCTCTGTTAACATCGACCGCTCAGGACAAATGGGACGAGGAACTTGAGTGGGGCGTCCGACGCTCAGAGGGGTAGTCTTGACCGGAGCGGGAGACGCGTGGTTTTAAGCTAGGAATGATTGTGCGGCTGTTCCCGAAGTCGGCCTGGCCCCTGTGCACGGGGTGCGACTTTGGTTTTGTNATACAGAGTTTTGTTATTCCACGCAGGAGGTTAGCAAATGGCGGTGCCACCGCCATGAGTACAGATTCGAATCTATGATGGCTTCGATTTTAGACAAGCTGGATAGTCTAGGGGATCAGCACCCGCACCGACTTCTGTATTCGTACATTGACCTGAACGGCAACCAGATAGGAGGCTACTCCTACGAGTCGTTTCTGCGCCGGACGAAGGTGATTGCCGGACATCTGCGCAAGGCGCATGGTTTCGTGGCGCAGGACCGTCTTCTGCTCGCCTATCCTCCGGGACTGGAAATGATTTGCGCGTTTTTTGGCTGCGTGCGCGCAGGACTGATTCCCGTGCCCGTTTATCCCCCCAGCTCTCATGGGTTCCAGGGCGCGCTTTACAAAATGGTCCACATCGCCAAGGATTGCCAGGCGAGCGGGATTTTAACCAGCAAAGACTACCTGGGATCGCTGAAGACAAATCTTGCCCGAAGCGGAGTCTCGGCGTCGGGAGTGGACGTCGACTACATTTCGGGTCTGCCTTGGGTGGTGACAGAAGACTTCGTCGACACGGTTTCGGACGAGACGTTCCGCGCTGGTTCCAACGGTAATTCGAACGGCGGATCCAACGGCGCTTCGAACGGCGGATCGAATATTCTGTTTCTGCAGTACACGTCGGGATCGACTCGAGATCCCAAGGGCGTGATGGTGACGCACGAGAACATACTGCATAACTGCCCGCTGGTGATCGACCATCCCGACCCGATCGTCGTATCGTGGCTTCCGCAGTATCACGATATGGGGCTGATTGGGTGTTACCTTTATCCCGCGCTTACGGGCGGGACGACTTACGGTTTCGCTCCCACGGATTTCATTCAGCGTCCGACGCTGTGGTTCGACGCGATCAAGACTTATGGGGCCACAGCCTCGGCGGCGCCAAACTTCGCTTACGACTATTGCCTGCGCGCCGGACGGCTTTCGAAGGAGAGTCTGGAGAGTTGCGATCTTAGCACTCTCCGGTTGCTGATGGTTGCCGCGGAGCCCGTGAAACCGGACACGTTTAAACGGTTTCTGCAGGCCTTTCAGCCGCATGGACTGAAGTCGGAAAGCTTTTTTGTGGCGTACGGGCTGGCGGAGAATACGCTGGCGGTTTCGCTCGGCGGCCGCAATATTATTTCAGTCAACAAGAATGCCGTGGCGCTGGGGAAGGCGCGCATGACCACGGAGGTTTCCGAAATCGGCGCGGCCACTCAGATTGTGAGTTGCGGGACTCCGTTGCCGGGGCTGACGGTAAAGATCGTGGATGCGGAGAAGCACCTCGAGCTGGAGGCGGGTCGAATCGGCGAGATCTGGATTGCTGGAGGGAGCAAGTGCCTGGGCTTTTGGAATAATCCGGAACTGACGCAGAAGCTGTTTCATGCCCGGCTGGTGGACGATAGCCCCTATGACGATGGCTACATGCGGACCGGCGATATGGGATTTTTCCACGACGGAGAACTGTTCGTCTGCGGCCGTATCAAGGACATGATTATTCTGCGCGGGCAAAACTATTACCCGCAGGATATTGAGGCGGTGGTGGAAAAGGCGTCCGGGCTGATCCGGACGAATTGCGTTGCCGCGTTCCAGATTAATGAAGACAGCGAGCCGGCGCTGGCGATCGTCGCCGAGGTGAAAAATCCAAAAGCGCTGCCGGATGCGCTTCAGATTGCAGCCGCCGTGCGGAATTATCTCAATGTGGAAGTGGCGCTGATTTCGTTCATCGCACCCCGTGCGATACCGAGAACGAGTTCGGGCAAGATCATGCGGCATAAGACCAAGCACATGTGGCTGCAAGGTCAATTTACCGTCCTCTCGGAGTTTTCGCGGGAAAAAGACGATGGACTTTCAACCTGCGGTTCGGCAGGGCAGTCGCCTTTTGACGTATTGAAAACCCGTTACAACCTAACGGGCACGGAATCTTACAACCTGGTCGAAGCGGGGCTGGATTCCCTGGATCTTGTTGTGTTCATGCACGAGATCAAGGAACTTTTAAAAGATAAAGGCGCCGATATGCTGGCGAGGCAGGTGGATATTGGTCTCGTGCAGCGGGTGAGCGTTGCGGAGTTGTTTCGACTGGCCGAACAGTTGGAGCGGGCTCCGGAAGAAGCACTGGTTCCGCTGCGGCATTCGTTGGCTGCTTTCCGGGACGAACAACGCGCGGCGGAACAGCGCATGATGAGGAACGACCGGAAGCTCATCTTCGAGCCTGCTGGGTCTACGGTGTTGCCGGAAACGCCAATCCTGAATCATGTTCTGCTCACGGGCGGTACTGGGTTCATCGGACCGTTCCTGGTGAAAAGTCTGCTGGAACAAACGCAGGCGAAGATCCACGTTCTGGTGAGGTCTTCCGACGAGGATCAGGGCAAGCAAAGGCTGCGGGCGGCGATGGAATCGATGGGGCCGTGCCCGGCGGAACTGATGCAGATGTTCGAGACTCGCGTGAGTCCGGTTTGCGGAGACCTTGGCCAGAGAGAACTGGGACTGACGCAGGGGGCCTGGGATTTTCTGGCGAATGAAATCGATACGGTGTTCCATAACGGCGCGACCGTAAATTATCTGCTCAACTATGACCGGATGCGTGACGCGAACGTGCGGGGGACCAATGAGGTCCTGCGACTGGCGTTCGAGGGACGGCCGAAGAGCTTCAATTACGTCTCGACTACATTTGTGTTTGGCTGGGCGGTCAAGAAAGTTCTGTATGAGACTGACTTGAACGAGAATATGGAGCTTCTCGATTTTGGATATAGCCAGTCGAAGTGGGTGTCGGAGCAAGTGGTGATGGAGGCGTGCCGACGGGGGCTGACGACGAGGATCTTCCGGCCGGCTCTGGTAAGTCCTTCGATCACTGGCGGAGGGAATAACTTCGACATCGCGGTGCGTCTTGTGGCATTCATGGTGAACCACGGCATTGGAGTGGATGCCATGAACCAGGTTAGTTTCGTTCCCGCGGACATTACGGCTAACAATATCGTTGCGATCTCCGCGACTCCGGGCACGGAGAATCAGACGTATCACGTAGTGAGAGACGATTACGCGAACATGCTGGATATCACCGGACTGATTACCAAGGCGACGGGCCGGCAATTTGAAGTGTTTAGTCTTCCTGACTTCGTTCCCGAGTTGATCCGTAGATGCAGGAAAGAAGATCTGCTCTTTCCGCTGCTGGACTTTCTGGTGAACTCTGTGGACAACATCTCGGCGATGGAATTCAAACGCTACGACAGCACTTCCTATCAGGCGGCTCGGGATGCTTCCCGATGGGGCAAGCCGGATCCGTCTCTCGAAGATACGGTGAATGGCATCCTGCGATTCATGCAACGGAAGGGAATCATATCGCTTGCGGCGCGTGAGTTTAACGCCGTGGGTAGCCGGTAGGGGTTTCATGCGCGCGGATATACCGGGGGCGCGGCACCGCGACGTTATTGTTTCCGAAATACCAGTGTCTCTTTTACCTGCTGACCGGTTTCCAGCGTGCCGGTCGTGGTCAGCGTCATCTGTGATCCGTCGGCGGAAACCACCCAGCGATCTTTTTGCGAGATTTGATCATCGCGGCGGTAGGTCGAATCGACGGTGTGACCGTCGACGAGCTGGAGGGCAACCGTATCGTTGCTCGAGTTTTTGAGATTGTATTCCTTGCCGTCAAAGCGGGCGCTGTAGCTGTAGTCGCCCAGGAACCGGACTCCCTGGTTTCCGTCCGCTTCGATCTTGAGCGTCATCCCTTGGCGCAATCGAGTCTTACTGAGATCCTCGGTCCACTCGCCACCGAATAAGTCATCGGGAGCCTTCGCTCCCCCGGTCCGCGTCCACACGGTGATGCGGTCGGCATGGCCTTTTTGGGAAGTCCTGCTGGTTAGCTCGTTACCATCGGCCGAAAGTTTGTCACGCACGGTTGCCACTACGGCGCCATCCTTCTTCTCTTTGACTTCGACTTGATGCTTATCGATCCGGCGTACTTCGATTTGATTAATCGCCGGATTGCCTTGAACGGGCGCTTCATGGCCGTCTAGCTTCGCGGTGAAATCGAAGCGGGATTCGCCCGAACTCACCACGTGCACCTCATGGTGGAGAGATGTGACGGAGAGTTTGTTGGGGGGATCGAGGGTAGACTCCGCAGAGATGAGGGTCCAGGAACCGACGCGGGGGTCTGCCGCACCAATTTGAAGGGCGACAACCAACCCGAGCAACGCTAGTTTGTACATTGGTCCTCCTACATGGGTAACCCTGCATTAGTCCGCTGGAAAACCGTGTATCCTTACCACACCATAATACGAATCCGTCCGCAATGCGAACCCGCATGCAACGGGTTAGTCGTAAACAGAGGCGTCAAATCAAGATCGACCGGAAGCCCGAAACGGGATCCGTGCGGATGGGAATCTCCTTAACAGTAACGATTTTGCGTGACATCGTGACATTATGAATCTCATGTATGTTCGCCGTTTCTGGCTGGCCGGGGTGGTGCTCGTCGCGGTTCTTGCGCTGCTTCCATTTTCTTTTCACGCCGAGCACCATCTGGAGACTGCGACACGGATCGAAGGCAGCGAAGCGGAAATTGTGACGCAGGATTTGGCCAACCGCTTTCGTTCGCCATTCGTGGACCGCGTGGTTCTGGTGGTTCAGGGGCTCCCTCCTGTCGATTCGGAAGAGGGCGAGCAAGCCTTAGGAACGATTGAAGAGAGACTGGGGAAGGAACCGGGCGTGTCCGGAGTGGTATCGCATCTTGATTTTCGCGATCCGATTTTTCTGGGCAAGGGAGGAGCGACTTTTATTCTGGTGGGGCTGGCCTCGACCGAGGGTCCCGTGGAATCGCTGGTCCCGAAGCTTCACGAACTGGCGAGCTCTCTCGAAAACCAATTGCGCGGCCGTTATCCGGCGGTGAAGCTCGAGCTGACGGGAGAGACGCCACTGAATTTCGATATTCGGAAAGCCAGCGCCGACGACGTGCAACACGCCGAAACCCTGGTGATTCCTGCCACACTCGTACTCCTGCTGGTGGCTTTCGGAAGCCTGGTGGCGGCGCTGATTCCAGTAGCCGTTGGTCAGCTTGCCATTGCGACCGCGCTGGCGATCGCAGGATTTTTGGCACTGCGCTGGCACTTGTCGATTCTGGTTCAGAATTTGTCCACGATGCTGGGACTGGGCTTGGGAATCGACTACGCGCTGCTGATGGTGAGCCGCTTCCGGGAAGCGATTGCTGTGGAACCCGACGGACTCAAAGCCGCGGCCATCGCGGCACGGCAGGCGGGCCATACGCTGGTGATTTCAGCCTCGACGGTGGCCATTGGATTTCTGGCGCTTTTAACCGTCCCCATCAGCGAAGTTCGTTCGATCGGTGTGGCTGGCTTCCTGGTGGCGGGAATGAGTGTGTTGCTGGCGAGCACGCTCGTTCCGGCACTGCTGGGAATTCTCGGAACGCGCATTAATGCTGGACGGTTGCCCTTTCTTGCCAGTCTGGATGCGAATCGGGCAGCCCGCACGGGAAACCGCTGGAGGAGATGGGGGACAGTGATTGTCGCGCATCCCTGGGTCGCCATCCTTGTGGCGGGTGTCCCCTTGCTGGTGCTGGCCTCGCAGGCCATGCGGCTCGACACCAGCGTCCCCAGAGGGGATTGGCTTCCGCCGGCGGCGGAATCGGTGCGCGCGCTTCACACGCTTGAACAAATGGATCGGGCGGGCATTGTTTATTCGTTGCGCGTGATGCTCGAACTTCCAAACGATTCGATTGCGCAAACGGACTCGGGGTGGAATGCGCTCGACCGCTTCAGCAAGCAGCTTGCGAGCGATCCGCGTACCGGCCGGGTGATTTCGATTACAACGATGGCGGGGAGTGACCGGTCTGCCCTCGGCAGCCTCACGCGTGAGACGCGCCGAACGTTTCTGAGTCGTGACGGGCAGGAGGCGCTGCTGGAAGTGTTACCCGCGCCCGGGGTTTCGCTGAACGATCAGGTCAAGTGGGTGCGGGAGCTGCGAAAACAGGGCGCGGCAGCCCTTACNGGAATACCTGGCGCCACGCTGCGNATTGGAGGTATCCCGGCGCTGACNGCCGATTATCAGACGATTGTCAGAGACCGGTTCGCTTCGGTAATGGCGCTGGTGGTGGTGGGGACGCTGATCGCGCTGATTGCCGGGTTCCGGTCGCTTTTCGCCGCGGTGAAGGCGATTGCTTTGAACTTGCTCTCGGTCGCGGCCTCGTTCGGAGTATTGGTTCTAGTGTTTCAGGACGGACACGGAGTCCGGTTCTTCGGGGTGCCTGAGGGAACGGGCAGCATATTTCCCATTGTGCCCATTGTCGCCTTTGCCATTGTTTTCGGGCTGAGCATGGACTACGAAGTGTTCCTGGTTGCGCGAGTGCTCGAAGCGAGAAGGGCCGGGTTGAGCGAAGAGGAAGCGATTCCCGAGGGGCTCGCCAGAACTGCGGGACTGATTACGAGCGCGGCCGCGATCATGATTGTGGTATTCGCGGCATTCACCTTCGGGAGCTTTCTGGTGGTGAAGATGCTCGGATTTACGCTGGCGGTGGCCGTGTTAATTGATGCCACGCTGGTTCGCATTGTGATTGGACCGGCGCTGCTTCGCGTTGCAGGGGATTGGAACTGGTGGCCGGGAGGGCTTGCTGCCACGACTCGCAATGTACCGCTGATCGGCGGCGAATGAAGCA
>JGI12712J15308_10000568_pt1 | contig 10992 bp, 8 predicted proteins | sample JacPin_JW_Ref_O2_FD_15308 | JGI IMG/M metagenome (IMG submission 15308) | reverse complement strand
GGAGGGAAGATGGTTTTTGGCACGTAGTGCACGGATCATTGCTTCGGACTGCGAGGCGACTATTCGAGGGATTTGTCTATGCGTGACTCGAGAATTCTGCGATTCGCCGACTGCACTCGGGCGTACTCAGCTTTCGCAGTTTCCCTGATCAATCGCAATGCTTTTGAGCAAAAGTTGAATGCGTCACTCAAACAAGGCAGCAATCAATCATGGGATAGTCTGAATAAGTAAGAGAATTCTCACAGGCGAGTCTTCGAGTTTCAAAATAACCGGTGCGCAGCCAGCGACTTGCGCTACTTAAAAAGCTAGCATTGCTAAAGCTCAATTGTTCCGGCCTGAGCCCAAGAAACTCATCGTTCTGTGAGTTAGCTTGGAGTGGTGTTGTGTTCCTTCCGCCACAGCATAAGTCGAAAACCTGCATGAAAATGGGAGTCATTTGATGAGTCCAAATTTTCCGACGTCCAACCCTTACACTCGGAGAATAGCGGAATTTGTATCCGGACTAGGCTTTGAACAGATCCCGGGAGAAGTGATCGATCGAATCAAGCTCTTAATCCTGGACGCCCTCGGATGCGCGATTTATGGTGCTGATCTGGAATGGAGCCGAATCTTGATCGGCACCCTCCGCCAAATTGACAGCTCGACCGCATGTTCCGTGTGGGGCACATCGACGCGGCTTTCTGCACCGCACGCGGTGCTGGCCAACGGCACCCTCGTGCAAGCATTCGAACTCGATGATGTCCATCGAGTCGGTGTAATGCACGTCGGCGCTGTTACATTGCCGCCTTTAATCGCCATCGCGGAAATCCGGCCAAGCTTGAGTGGTCGGCGCTTTCTTACCGCAGCGGTCGCCGGCTACGAAGTTGGGCCGCGCGTGGGAATTTGCATGGGACAGGAGCACATTGGGCAGGGTTGGCATTCGGGAGCGACGGTGGGAGTTTTTTCGGCGGCGGCCGCAGCGGCGGCAAGCCTCCAACTTTCGCAGGATCAGACCGTCCATGCCTTGGGTATCGCTGGTACCCAGTCGGCGGGACTTATGGCCGCGCAGTACGGTTCGATGGTCAAGCGGATGCACGCGGGTCGCGCGGCACAGAGCGGACTGTACAGCGCTCTGCTCGCCGAGGCTGGCTTTACTGGGATCATGAATGTCTTCGAGAGCGAATATGGCGGTTTCTGTACCACTTTTTCTCGATCGACTGATCGGTTCAATTTAGAGGCGCTCACGTCGGGCCTGGGTGAGCGTTTCGAAACGATGATGATTTCACTCAAGTTCTACTCATGCGTGGGCAGTAACCACACAACTCTTGATGCGATCCGGATGATTCGGGCGCGGCGGCCGTTCTCCCCTGATGACGTCGAACGGGTGATCGTACGCGCCTCGCAGGTAACGGTAGATCACGTTGGCTGGAAGTATCGTCCCGAGGGCGTCACCTCGGCGCAACTGAACTTGCCGTTCTGCGTGGCGACACTACTGCTCGAAGGTGACGTGTTCGTGGATCAGTTTTCCGAAAGTATGCTCGCCGATCCCGCCCGGATGTCGCTTGCGGAAAGAATCAAAGTCGTATCTGATCCGGACATCACTTCAAAAGGTTCCGCACACCGGCATTTGGTTCAAGTCGAGCTCTTCTTGAAGGACGGTACAGTTTTGAAACAAACCGTGGAGGCGCCTCGCGGAAGCGAGAGAGAGTTTCCAACCGAGGACGTGGTAGTCGACAAGTTTGAGAAGCTCACCAAAAATGTCATGCAAGCCCATCAATTGGAGTCGATCGTTGACGCCGTGCTGCACCTGGAGAAACTACCGGACGTGTCGACACTGGCCCGTGCATTACAGAAGCAGTGACGCGCGCAGGTCCAGGAATTTCGATGCCTCACAATTTTTCCAGAGCGAGCCACACGGTTCATTTTCCTGGATCGGAATTGCGTTTTTGTCAATCACGCGTCGCCAAAATCTCATCCCTGCCGAAAACAGCGCCATCTCCTTTCGCCACTGCATTGCGTTGAGCCAAGAGCTTTCGAATGTGTGGGCGAAGCACTCTTAGCCCGAAATAGGTAATCGACTAGTGCTGTTTTGTCTTTTTGTCCTAACTAGATCAAGTTTGAGTTGAATGAAAGAAACGCCAAGGAGGACGAAACAGTGCACTAGAAAATTGCAGGTCTGTGGATGCCATTCGAAATCTGTTTCAGCGAACAGGCCTCGTCCCTCTTCCGCAGACTTTGAGAGATGTCGTCTTGCCGCCCAGTCTGCTGAGATCTGATTCTTCAGCAACTTGCGTGGTCTTTCGCAAGGCACTGAGGCAGCTTACCCGCCGACCCTGCTCACAAAACTACTTCGGCACCCGCTTCTGTGTAGTTTGGAATTGATACTCGGTGTCGGTAAAGCTTGGAAATGGGATGCCCCGGCAACCGCTGGGGCCCGGACCAGGGGGGTCACCCATCTCCGCCTTAATGCTGTCAAGCGATTTACCTTCTTTCATCATGGCCGCGATTTTGTCTCGCTTCGCTTGATTGTCGTCGATCCTTTTCTGAATACCTGCTTTCGATTCGACGGTAGTCCCATGGCCCGGCACATACGTGTCCGCGTCTAGAGCGAGGAGTCCGCTCGCCGTTTTGAACCAGCCATCCAACGTTCCATTCTTATCCGGATGGATGAGAATCAATGTAGTCAGGATATCCCCTGTGAACACGATCTTTTCATCCGGGAGAAATACCGCCAGATCGCCGTTGGTGTGTGCAGGAGCCCAATGGAGCAGAATGAAGCGGATCCCGTCGATCGTCATCGATTCACTGTCTTGCTTCACTACCTGTGTCGGGAAGCGATTGGGCGGTGGCATTCCGCGACCGCCGGCTGCAAACGCTGCTTCCTGCTCTTGCTTCTCATTGACATGAGCGATGATGGTGAGCCCGTCAGGAAAACCCGCCAGTCCATTCACGTGATCGCAGTCGCTGTGAGTAATGATAACGTGCGTGATGGGCTTTGCTGTCAGCTTCGCGACTTCCGCAACGAGTTGCTCGCCCGCGTCGCGCGTAGTTTTCGCGTCTACGATGACCACACCATGTTGTCCAATGATTACCCCGGAATTTCCTCCACCACCAGAAATCCAGTAGACCGCTCCCTCCCGCAGAGGATGAACGGTCATGGATTGAGCTGGTTGCGGCTGAAGCGGCAGTTGTGCCAGGGCGACTCCACCCAGACCTATGATCGTCGCTACAAAGAGGCTCAACTTTCTTCCATAACGCGTACACCGCATCTCAGCTCGACGCAATGCGAAGGTAATCTTATCTGCCGTATAGCGGGTTTTATTCATGCGACGTCCCTTTCTACAGGCCGCAAAGCTTGTCGGATTTTCGCCCAGGCAGCATACGTATTCTAGAATGAAACTAACCGCTTCGACTCGCTCACTTGCGGCGCGATAGCCGCCCCGAAGTCCTTAGTCGTCGAGGTACCCCCGAGGTCTGAGGCTTCTGAAAACGCGCTTCATCGGATTGCCACTTCATCCGGCTGGATATCAATTCTATAGTTAGCTTATCAGGGGACGGTCTTATCCTGAATCACAGAATTGGAAATATCAGCACCTGTGGAGGTCGTTCAAAGGCGGCGCGGTGTATGATCCGCTTCACAAACGGGGATGTGTGATCTCCCTCGTGCTCAGCGAACCATTCAAGCACGGGAAAGACAGGCGATGCCTAGAGCAGTTCGCAACCAGGCTGCAGCAACTCAACGAAATTTCGATGGAAGATTCGCGCGACTGGGTATGGCCCTTGCCGATTGGTCGGAGCGTTGGTTTCCAGACTCGTTCGTTTTTGCGCTGGCGGCCCTCGTCATCGTGTTCGTAGGTGCCACGTTCTTGGGGTCCGCGATTCGGGATCTCATCAAGGACTTTGGTGAAGGCTTCTGGAGCCTCATCCCTTTCACGATGCAGATGGCGATCATTATTATCGGCGGCTACGTGCTTGCATCCTCACCCCCGATCTACCGCTTGATTCGCTGGCTGGCCAGGATTCCCCGCACGCCGCGTGGCGCGGTGGCCTTTGTCGCGTTTTTCTCCATGGCGACTTCGCTAATTAGTTGGGGCTTCAGCCTGATTTTCAGCGGCATTCTCGTGCGGGAAATCGTGAAAAACGTGCGGCAAATTGACTACCGTGCTATCGGAGCAGCCGCCTACATGGGCACTGGCTCAGTGTGGGCCCTGGGGCTGTCGTCATCCGCCGCCCTTATGATGGCCACGCCGTCCGCAATCGCTGCCCCGTTGCTCAAGATCAGCGGGGTAATTCCATTGAGCCAGACCATCTACACTTGGCAAAGCCTCACAACCGCGGCCATCCTCATTCTCTCCGGTGTCGTCGTGGCGTACCTGTCTGCGCCGGCAACCTCAACCAAGACGGCTGAATCATTCGGGGTCACGGGAGGACTTGAAATCGAGGAGATGGAAAACCGGCGCACTCCTGCTGAATGGTTGGAATATGCGCCGGCGCTGTCGATCATTGTTGGCGTGATGGGACTGGGCTACCTCGCGCAAGTCTTTGTCGCGCGCGGCCCCTTGGCCGCCCTGGACTTGAACACATACAACCTCTTGTTCTTGATGCTGGGCTTGCTATTGCATTGGAGACCGCGCTCATTCACCCGTGCGGTCAACGGCGCGGTGCCCGCCACGGCGGGGGTTCTGATCCAGTTTCCGTTCTACGGAGGTACCTTCGGCATCATCACGATGTCTCCGATAACACGGACGTTAGCACACTTTTTTGTAAATATTTCCTCACGAAGCGGCTACCCGGTGGTTGTCGCCATCTACTCTTTCATCCTGGGGATGTTCGTGCCGTCGGGCGGCGGAAAGTGGGCGATTGAAGCTCCGTACGTATTACAGGCGGCCAAGGATCTCCACGTGAGCCTTGGTTGGACGGTGCAGATCTACAACGCTTCCGAAGCTTTGCCGAACTTGATCAACCCATTTTGGATGCTGCCGCTCTTGGGGATACTTAAGGTGCGAGCGAGGGATTTGGTTGGCTACGGATTGTTGCAGTTAATGGTCAATACCTTGTGGGTTCTCTTCTTCGCATGGTTTTTCGCGCGGACTTTTACTTACGTCCCGCCGGTGATTTCCTAGTCGGACCCGATACCCTACAACCGCGGCTGTCTCCCGGACTGCACTCGGAACCATGTTAAATCCTACGCTCCCCAACGGGCGCAACGGGAAGAGACAGTTCGCCTGTGACAGAAGATTTCCACACTGGAAAATCCGCAGTGGACGTGGTGGTATCATGGGAAAGACCCGAAAAAACGAGTCGCGGGACGTGAGAATCACCTTCAAGAACGGAAAAAGCTCGTCGCTGAATACGGAGTCGCTGACGCACATCCATAACAAGCGGGCAGTAAGGAGATTTTCTAATGCTGTTTCCAGAAATTCATCCGGCAGAAAAGAGAAAAAATCTTCGCTCAGCTCTGAAGAGCGGGAAGCTTTTACAATTTCCCGGTTCTTGGTCAGCGCTTGTCAGCATGGCAATTGAGGCCCAAGGTTTTGAGGGTGTGTATATCTCGGGCTCGGTTCTTTCCAATGACTTAGGCTACCCAGACATTGGACTAACCACGTTAACAGAAGTGGCCCAGCGGGGACGGCAAATTGCCCGCACGACGAAGTTGCCGTCTCTCATAGACATCGACACGGGCTTTGGCGAGCCGATGAGCGCCACAAGAACCGTTCTGGAACTGATCGATTTCGGGCTTTCGGGCTGCCACATCGAAGATCAGGTGAGCCCAAAACGTTGCGGTCACCTGGACGGAAAACTGCTTATCACCCGCGAGGATATGGTTCGTAAAGTGGCCGCAGCCGCTCGTGGCAAGCGGCTCGACGAAGACTTCCTTTTGGTTGCCCGGACAGACTCCCGCGCGACTGAGGGGCTTGATCGGGCAGTCGAGCGATCGAAGGCGTACATAGATGCCGGGGCGGACTGTATCTTTATAGAAGCCTTGGAAAACGAAAAAGAATTTGAGACTTTCAGAAAGGCGATTCAGGCTCCCCTGCTCGCAAATATGACGGAATTCGGCAAATCCAAGCTCCTGACCTACGACCAACTCTCAAATCTTGGCTACAACATAGTGATCTACCCTGTGACCACTTTCCGCCTGGCGATGAAAGCGACCGTCGACGGCTTAGCTGAGATAAAAGCGAATGGAACCCAGGAAGGACTGCTGAATAAAATGCAGAGTCGACACGAACTTTACGTGCTTTCCCGCTACGAGGAATACGGCTCATTTGATCAGAGTATTTTCAACTTCAAGCCTAAATGAGCCGCTACAATTTCGCATTGATTGGCCAGAAGCCCGAACTTAAAAAATGCCAGGCGCTCGAAAAGAGAATAGAGCGCACGTGAATGCAGACAAGCAAGCCGGAAACAAGTCTCGCTTCTCGCGCCATCGGTTTCGCTCAAACCAAGTGCGGCTGATGCTGAGCCTGCTAGCGAGACAAGTGTACTATCGCGCGTTTTCCCATGCCAAAAAACGAAATTCCGAATGAGTTGTGGATAGTTGGTCGGTCACCGATCATCCGATCGCTTGCGCGATTCCGTCATCGTGTAGGTTACAATGCCGCATCGAATCGAAAGCTCGGATATATTCTGCTAGATTTGCTTTGAAATTGGCGGGACGACGGAACTGAATCATCGAAGGTGAAAGATGCTGATGAGATTCGCGTTGCTGGCATTGGTCATAAACGTGGGAAGCGTGCCAGCTGCTACCTCTGAGAATGCCGCACCTGCGGCACTCTCAGGCCGAGTGAGTTCGGACGCGGAAGGGCCGATGGAGGGCGTCTTGGTCAGGGTTAAAGGCGAAGGCAAAACGATAAGCATCAGCGTGGTCACCGATCTCGAGGGACGCTACAACTTTCCGGCAAATAGGCTCATTCCCGGCAAGTTCAACATTGATGTCCGAGCGGTCGGTTACCAGCTTGCAAGCCCGGTGTCCGTCGAAGTGGCAGCTGGCGCGACCAGCCGCATAGACCTAAAGCTCCTGAAGACCAAAAACCTCAGTCTTCAGCTCACCAGCTCCGAGTGGTTGCTCAGCGTCCCAGGGACGCAGCAGCAAAAGAACGAGCTGTTTCGGTGCGCTGCCTGCCACTCCCTCGAGCCGATTGTGCAGAGCACTTACGATGAGGAGGAATGGCTTACCACTTTTACGAGGATGAGAAGTTATTCAGTGGAGGCCGTCCTTGAACATCCTGTCTCGCTCCCGTACAACGTTGCTGTCCAGCCTGATCCGGAGTTCGCGAAATATTTGAGCTCGATCAACTTGAGTTCAACCCCCGTCTGGAAATATGAGTTGAAGACGCTTCCCCGTCCTACCGGCAGAGCTACACACGTCATCATCACCGAATACGATCTGCCCGATCCCGGACGCCTGCCGCATGACGCAGACCTCGATGATAAAGGAATGGTTTGGTACAACGATTTCCGCGAACCGCTAATTGGCAGGCTAGACCCGCGCACCGGCGACACCAAAGAATGGCGCATGCCGCCGTTAAAGCCCGACTTCCCTGAAGGGACCCTTTCCATCGAGTTCAACCGCGACGGCTACTTGTGGATCCCGCGATTCCGCCAAGGAGGATACACGCGGTTTGACCCGCGCACGGAAGAGTTTCGAACCTGGCTAGTCCCACCGCAATACAATGACGCGCACGCCGTCCAGCCCCAGGTCGCCGCCGCCCCGGACGGAACAGCGTGGTTTCCGGGCGGCGAGAACCTTTTGATCTTCAAGTTGGATCCCGAGAATGGCCGCATCACCACGTATCCGATGTACCCCGATTTCCAGCCCGACAAGAAGAACTCCGGCATCATCCAATTCAGCTACAGTGAAAAACCCGCCGGGCATTCCACCTACGGACTTGCCGCAGATTCGAAGTCAAATGTTTACATTTGCGACATCGTTGGAGGCAACATCGGGAAGATCGATGGGAAAACGGGCAAAGTAACTTTATTCAAGACTCCCACATTGAATTCCGGGCCGCGCCGAATGTCGGTCGATTCGCAAGACCGAGTCTGGTTTGGCGAGTACTACGCGAATAAGCTCGGGATGTTTGACACGAAAACAGAGCAGTTCAAGGAGTGGACTGCGCCGACGCCCTGGGTCGGCCCGTATCCCGCAAAGGCAGATAAGAACGGCGACGCCTGGACAGCCGGGATGTCAACCGACCTGATCCTTCGCCTCGATCCCAAAACGGGCAGTTTTACCGAGTACATGCTGCCAACTGTGAACGCAAATATTCGACACATCGATGTGGACAACTCCACATCTCCGGTTGCGGTTTGGGTTGCGGAAGTTCATCAGGGCAAGATCGCCAAGATCGAACCGCTCGACTGATTTTTGCGCCCACCGTCTTTCTTTTGTAACGGATTCCGAAACGGAATGCCGGCGGCCGTCACCACCAAAAAATTGATCTGACGTTAAGACTGACTCGTGATCGTCCGTGACCTACACGTCCTTGTCCATGCGTGCCAACGGATTCGGTTTGCCTGGGAGGCTCATCATTTCGATTAGCGGTCGATTTGAGCGCGTCAATCACGCTCTAAGGGGAATAGCAGACAGCTCGTTTTGTTCGCTCTGGACCCGCGCAATCGTTGGTGATTTGAAGCCTGTTTTTCGGGTTCAGGACTTCTATGGGCCCCCATTGGGCAGGCGTCATCGTGATAGAAGCGCCCTAGAATGCGCGACCGAACCGGGCCCGACGTCATCTGGCCGAACGGCGTCTCTAGATACTGATCCCAGCAGGACAGAATTTTGGTTCGTATTGATATTTTTTTGCCATTTATTTTACCTGCAGTTAAGGACAGCCGCGAACGACTTCTCCATTATCCTACCGTCCCGCGATTATGCGGGATGTTTCGTTTCGTGGCATTACCCGAATCAGTTTTGCAGAAACACGTACGAGGTTGAGTGCAACAGCGTTCCAGACGCTCAGAATTATTAGGAGGGTTGATTCGAAGGATCAAACGTTCATATTCGTATTTTATGAGAAGCTCTGCCAAGCTCTGAGTGTCAAAAATAGTGGACAAGGTTCCCCCAATTGATGCGCGCAACGAGATCATTCACAATGCGGAAGGAACGACCAGCATGAGCGTCGTCCGCCGATGGCGCAACCATAAACAAAGTTGATTGGGGCCAATTGAAAGATAGAACCGCCGATAACACGTCGAAAAGGAAGAAACAATTTTAGGTCGTAGCAGGACGAACGATCCGGTTCACAATCGAGCGCAAGACGCTCTGCTTTTTGTAATTAGGTGATGTCGTGAAGCGCAAGATAATTCAATACGTCTCGATTGGCGCAGCCATTTTGGTTGCGAATGCGGCATTCATTTTCCTTTCTGCCCGGCAAGGAGCGGCCGAGGGCACAGAGATTCGCGTTTTGGCCTCCGATGGCATGAAGCCGGCACTTCAAGCGCTTCTTCCGCAGATTGAGCACTTGATCGGCCATCGGGTCGCGCCTGAATTTGAGCCTTCAAAAACCCTAAAGCAGAAAATCCAAGCCGGTGAGGCATTCGACGTTGCGATTCTCGCATCGGATACCCTCGATGAATTGATCCAGGAAGGCAAGATCGCGGCTGGGACGCGCACTGAACTCGGCCGCACGGGCATCGGAATCGGTATCCGTGCAGGGGCGCCCAAGCCTGACATTGGAACACCTGAAGCGCTGGCGCAAACCATGCTGAACGCGACCTCCATCACCTTTAACCGGGAGGGTGCAAGCGCGGTGCATATTAACGAAATGTTTGCTCACCTCGGTATCACCGACAAAGTGAAGCCCAAGTTGATACTCGAACAAAGTCCGGGGCAACCACAAAGAGACGTGCTTGAGGGCAAGGCGGAGCTTGTCATCACTTTGATTCCCGAAATCGCGGACTTTGAGGGACTGGAACTCGTTGGCCCCTTGCCGGGGGACTTGCAGAGCTATATAAATTTCTCAGCTGGCGTAGCTTCTCATTCGCCCAATGCCGCTGTAGCCGAAGTTCTAATTAAATTCATCGTATCTCCCGCGGCTGCGCCGACTCTTAGAGCAAAGGGTATAAGTTCTCGCTGAGTTAAGTCGGGGATCGAGAAGAGCTCATGACGCTGAATGGTCTGTATCTTTGCCGGGCACCTGGTCGTTCGCTGCTGCCCTGTGCCAAGTATCGATTTGCGAAGGCGTCGCGTTCAAGGAGATAGGGATGCAAAAATACTGGCTTTCGGCAACACTCACTTTATCCGTTGTTGTGCTGACCATCTTTGCGGGAATCAGCTTGGTGTCTTGGGAGGTGAACGCGTCCGTAGATCCTGTGCAGCAGCCGATTATTGGGAAAGCGGATTTCGATCAGACGATGAAGTCGTTGTCGAACTGGGGACGTTGGGGTAAGGAAGACCAACTGGGTGCCCTCAATTTGATAACTGCTCGCAAGAGAATACAGGCAGCAAAACTAGTCAAGACGGGAATCTCCATCTCTCTAGCTCATAATCTGTTCACAGAGAAGGTTGGGAAAACTCCCGCCTTTGAACTACACATGGTGAATACAGGCACCCCTGGATCGGGGGGAGCACTCGATGTCCTTTCGATCGACTATCACGGCCGCACGCAAACCCATTTTGACGCGCTGTGTCACCAGTTTTGGGACGGGGAAATGTATAACGGATATGCGCAGGGAGAGGTAACGGATAAGGGGTGTGCCAAAGATTCGGTGATTCAAGTCAAGAACGGGGTGTTCACGAGGGGAGTGCTCATAGATTTCCCGTGGCTATATGGCACCAAGTATCTGACGGGAAGTCGGGCGATTCTTCCCGCGGATCTCGACGCGTGGGAGAAGAAGACTGGAGTGAAAATTCAAAGTGGCGACGCCGTTTTTATCAGAGTGGGACGGTGGGCCAGATGGGATGACGCGAAGGGCGGCTGGGATCCCTACAAAGAAGGGGCCGGGCTACACGTCACCAGCATGGCATGGTTTAAGAAACGGGATATTGCCCTCCTCGCAAGTGACATG
>JGI12712J15308_10000566_pt1 | contig 11044 bp, 10 predicted proteins | sample JacPin_JW_Ref_O2_FD_15308 | JGI IMG/M metagenome (IMG submission 15308) | reverse complement strand
GCTCGGCCTCTATCTTTTTTTAACGGCATATCAAATGGATGACCCGCCACTTCGGATGTGCTGGGGATTCGCGGTAACCGTTGCACTCGACGTGCTCACGAAAAGCCTGATCGGGATCGTTTTTCCCGGAATGATCATTTTTGTGTTCCTACTTCTGCTGGGGAACTTAAAAAAACTCCTGAAGATGCATCCGGTTTCGAGCACACTCGTTTTTCTGATTGTCGCCGCACCCTGGCACATTCTGTCGGCTCTGCGCAGCCCGGCTCAGCCCTCGGGGCCGGAGCGCGGTTTTCTTTGGTTTTATTTCGTCAATGAACAATTTCTGCGGTACATCAATAAACGCATCCCGCGGGACTACGACAAAGTTCCGCTCTTACTCTTCTGGGCACTGCTTCTGGTATGGCTGATACCGTGGTTTGTTTTTTTGTTTCCCGCGTTGAAACAAATCCCAGTGCGAGTGCGGACCTGGAGAAACAACCTGGACGCTCGCGGGCGCGCCACCCTGTTTCTCGGAGTTTGGGCCGGCGTAGTCATGTTGTTTTTCAGTTTTTCAACGCGGCAGGAATACTATTCCCTGCCGGTTTTACCGGCCCTCGCCTTGCTAATCGGCGCATGGCTGCGGCGCGAACGCGAATCCGAGCCTGGCAGCGCGGAGCGCCGAACAGGTCAACGTGCTTCGACAGTGCTTTTGCTGATTGGAGTTTTGGGTTTTGCGGCGTCCATGGCCATGCTGGCCCTGACCCATCCGTTCCCGCCGGGATCGGATATTGGCACAGTGCTCGTTTCGCATCCGGGCGAATATAAGTTGTCTCTCGGCCACATGCAGGATTTGACGATCCAGTCGTTTGGACTGTTTCGCACGCCCTTGCTGCTTGTAGGGCTGGGACTACTATTGGGTACGGTGTCAAACTGGGCTTTGCGGAGACGAAGCGCCCTGATTGGCGCAAATATTTCGCTGGCGGCCATGATGGTTGTTGTTTTGTATTGCGTACATCTTGGATTCGTCACCTTCTCTCCCGAGCTGACTTCGAAAACCATGGCTCTGCAGATTCGCGACAATCTGCAACCCGGCGATACGATCGTCATTAACGGGAAATACGAACGAGGTTCCACACTGAACTACTACACGGGGCGAGAGGTGTATGTGCTGAATGGACGGGATGGCAATCTATGGTTTGGTTCGTTTTTCCCGGGCGCTCCCGACGTTTTCCTTGATGATGCTTCTTTCGCCAGCCGATGGTCAGGAGCGGGTCGAGTGTTTTTCTTTACCGAAGATTATATGAAGGATGCGGCGTTGCGGGGCATTGATCCGGCGACCGTCCATCTTTTCGCACAGCAAGGTGGCAAATTTGTGCTGACGAACCGCGAAATATTGCCGGCGACAGCGCCACAGTCGCGATGAAGTGATTTTCGCTTGGTATACTTGTTGACTGCAATAAACCACGGAGGAAATGATGCATCCCTGGCATGACCTAAGTCCCGGCCCTAACGTGCCGCACGAATTTGACGCGGTAATCGAAATTCCTTTGGGCTCGAGCGTCAAGTACGAACTCGATAAGGCTAGCGGCATCATTCGCATGGATCGCGTGCTGTATTCCGCCGTAATTTATCCCGCCAATTACGGTTTCATTCCCCAGTCGCTCGCCGAAGATCATGATCCGCTCGACGTGCTCGTGCTGTGCCAGGTTCCGGTAGTGCCCCTAACCGTGATGCACGCCAGAACCATCGGACTGATGGCGATGATCGATTCCGGAACACTCGATCACAAAATTATCGCGGTAGCCACGGCTGATCCGGAATACAACTCCTACCACGAAGCAGGCGAATTGCCGCCGCATAAGCTGGCGATGGTGCGGCGCTTTTTTCAAGACTACAAGCAGCTCGAAGGCAAAATCGTGGAAGTTGATGAATTTCAGTCGGCATCCGCCGCGTACCCGGTTATCGAAAGCGCTCTCGCCCGTTACGACAAAAAACGGCGTGCCGGCCATCACAAGAAATAGCCGCCATCCGTCTTGCCTGTCCGACCCGCGGCCGGAACTCTGAGGCGATACCCAGGCGAACTGTACCGCACTGCCCGTTTTCTGGCCGTTCGGTCAGTTGCGCCCCACTTTCGCTCCTCGTCATACTGAATAGGCCATTTCTCACGATTTGTGAGCGATAACCTTGGGGATCGCCGTGCGGCTCTCGCCTAGCTCCTGGTTTTACGATCCGACTCGTCATCCGCGCACCGCTTCCCCGCAGTTCGGTCTCACGATCACCTATCTCCCGTGGTTGATGTCGCATCGCAGGTCGCATTCGGATTACGGTGTCGGGCATTTTGAGGCCTGAGATTTCAAGGCCGCGAACGCTGGCGGAGGAAAAATGATTCGGACGCTTGGAGCAGTTCTCATAGTCGCGAGCCTCGGTTGCGTCTCCAGTGCAAAAGCGGCGAGTATCAATGTTAAGTGCGCCATGAATGAGGACCGCGTGTGGGTCTACGAATCTGTGGTGGATTTCAATCTGGCCGCCAAGTTGAAATGCGGCGAGCCGGTCGAGATCATTGGTCGCGTTAAGGGTTATGTAAAAGTGCAGACCCAGGCGGGCGTGGAAGGCTATGTTGCGGATAGCGCGTTCCCGAAATCGGCACTGCCACCTGAACCGGTAGAAAAACCCAACGACGTGGAATCTGCGTCAGTCGCCGCTCTCGCGCATCATTCAGCTCCGCCGAGCGTTGACCATCCAACCCCGCCTGCCGCGACTACAGTCGCGTCAGTTGCGCCCGCAAAAACGAGCCCGAGCAGCCCGGCACCGTCGGTTGCCGTAAATTCAGAAAACGTAACCGCTGCCAACGTCAACGTTGCTCCGGCGCCGGCCGCTGCGAAGCCGCAGCCCCCGACTGTCACTCCAACGCCTGCACCTCAACCTGCGATCGTTGCTAACGCGACCGCGGCACCAGCTCCGCCGGTGGTTGCCCGGCCGCAGCCCCCGGTCGTAGCTTCCGCGCCAAAGGCGCCGCCTGTGATTGTCGCCAGTGCGCCTCCCGCCCCTGCGGCTGCTGCTCCAGCACCTGCCGCTTCTGCTGCGCAGCCTGCGGACGTCGAAATCACACTGTCTACGGCGCCAACTACCGAGGCTCCGAATCCCGGTGCGAGCCCTGCTCCAACTCCCGCTCCTGTGGCACCTTCGGCGCCTGCGGTCGCCGTCTCCACACCGCCCGCAAGGATGTCCCAGCCGGCATCCGCATCGGTGCCGTCATCGTCCTATGTTGCCAACACTTCAAATGTAGCCATGAGCGCTAACGCCAGCCCCGCGCCATCACCGACGGTCCAGCCGGTGTCAGATAGCGTGGCGCGTCCTGCAGCTCCCGCCACGAATCCCGACGAAGACGAAGATTCCTCGGCGAACGTGGTGGCCAACGAAAACGCCGGATGCACCCACTTTTTTTCAGCGTACGGACTTTCGCCCAACCAGTACAAATGGCTGGCGCAGAATCGTAAGAAGGCGTTTCCGAGTGTCTGCCCCGCGCCGACTCCATCCATGGTGGATTTCGTCGTAATCTTTACGCACGATGTGGCCTTCTACAACGCCACCATGCCCACCGCTGTTCACGTGGATCACAATGGTTTTTCTGACTGGACCCCGATGTCCACCGTGGACACTGCTTTGATGAACCAATCCGAAGCGAATAGCAGTCACCATGAATACGTCTGGGTATTTCACACCAATCGCGGAGCCTTCGACCCGGCGAAATTCTCGCCCCGGCGCAAACCCCTGTTCTCCAAGGGCGAAACAAACATGCTGGGCTCGCACGGCGGGTACAAAACCGTTATGGACGCGCTGACGTACATCGAATCGAACGGAACGAATCGCTAAGGCTGAATTCGCGTGGGCTCTGATATCAAAAGCTGATTCAATCGCCGTCGCACATTGGATGCGTGTATCAGTCGGGGCTCTTTGAGCGCGACCACCATGTTTCGTTCCGCGTTACAAGCCACCGCTCGATCCTTGTATAGCTCAGTAAAAAATGGGATAAGCAATTCAAGGCGAAGTATTCGCTTTTCGCATTGGCTTGGGAGAGTTCATGTCCAAAAAGATTGTCGGTATGGCCTTGCTTCTAGTCCTGGTTGGCGGAAGGCTCGACGCCCAACGCCAAACTCCAATGTCGGCTGACGAATCCAAGATTTTGGCGCTGGAAAGCGCGTGGAACTTGTCCGAGGAGCAAAAAGACGTCAACGCGCTCGATCAAATGCTGGCGGCGAGTTTCGTCTATACGGAATTCGACGGATCATTTTCGGACAAGACTCAATTCTTGAAGGGCATCAAATCCAGCGCCATAAGTTCCGACCAAATTATCAACCAGGATGTCGCGGTGAGCCTGTATGGCGACAGCGCGGTGGTGACTGGAATTTTCAAAGAGAGAGGAATTGAAAGCGGAAAAACTTTTTCGAGGCATGGAAGGTTCACCGATACATGGGTCAGGCAAAATGGAATTTGGCTTTGCGTCGCCAGCCAAGCCACGCTCATAAGTCACTGAGGACGTCGTTTTTCGGGCAGGCTGCTCATCCCACAAACTTGACGAAACGGAGCGAAGCGGAATTGATGCAATAGCGCAAGCCGGTGGGCGGCGGACCGTCATCAAACACGTGGCCCAAATGGGCGTCGCAGCGATGGCAACACACCTCATCGCGGGTCATTCCGAAGCTGCGATCTTCCCGTTTCTCGATATTTTCAGCTGCTATGGGAGCCCAGAAACTTGGCCATCCCGTGCCAGAGTCGAACTTCGTATCCGAACTGAACAGCGCAGTGGCGCAGCACACGCAGCGGAACAAGCCCTTCTCCTCCAGGTTCCAATATTGCCCGCTGAACGCGAACTCCGTGTCGCCTTTTCTGGTGATCTCATAGGCTCCGCGTCCTAGCTGGTCGCGCCATTCATCGTCCGTTTTCACGATCTTCAGCACATGCACGACGCCCGCTCGCACTCCAGCGTCCGAAAAATCAACAATGTTCACCGTCTCTGGCGGAACCGAAGCTAAGGTTCGCTTTTGGTTTGCCAGCGCATTCTGGGTGCGAAAGCGCCAGAACGCAACGCCCGCGATTACTGAAACACACGTAAACAGAAACACCCGCCGGGAACCGCTGCCTTGGCCTTGCTGCCTGTTTGAATCAGGTGCAAACATTTTCCGATCTCCGCGAAACGCCCTGCTGCCAGACCCACCTCTACGCTACCAGCCAATTGTTTCATTTGGAACATTCAAGCTTCCGCGAGATTGCTATAAAAAATACTGAAGAATTGAACCGTCCTTCCTGGGAGGTGTTCGAGTGGATCGTGAGTACGACGTGTTCGAGATATTCCCTGACGGAACTCATATATGGAGAGCCTTTGTGCGAGGTCTGGTGGACGCTCGCGCCAGAGTCGTCGAATTGAGTGAAGGTTCCGCAAATGAATTCTACGCTATTCACACACCTACAAAAGAGGTCGTAGCGAACGCACGCAAGCATTCGGAATAGCACTTCCGAAATCACGCTTATCACTTGGCCCCGGCGACTGAAAGTCCCCATGCGTGCCGTTGCCTATTTTCTGAACCAACTCCTATGATTCTGCGGCTTCTTGCAGGCCGCTCGGAAACTCCTCATGGCGTTAAGCTTAGGAAAGCTGCGGCAATTTCATCCATTGCAGGTTCCGTCGTCACACGGGTAGCATGGGTTCGGTGGGCAAAGTTACACGGCCCGATTCGAGCGTTCGGCTCGAGTTGCGATCAACACCCCGACGAAAAAATGCCGATTGGCAGAAAACTGCGCTAGCATCTTCAGCTGAGTAATTTACGGAGCGAAAATCGATGAAGACGATTGGAATTGTGAGTGGTGTTGTGCTTCTTGCTGTGGCTGGAGTGGCTGTTTCCACCGGCGCCCTCAAGCAGGCGAGCGCCAAACCAGCGCCGCAGAAAGCCGCGTCTCACCAAACGAGCGATGTTGCGCGTGGGAAATACTTAGTCGAAGAAGTGGCCATGTGCGGCGAGTGTCACACCCCGCGCGATGCAAGCGGCAATCTGATTGAAGCGCGAGATTTGCAAGGTGCGCCAACCTGGATCGCACCGGTGCACGCCGATCCGAATTGGGCCTGGAACGCGCCGACGCTCGCCGGCTTTGCGGGATACTCGGACGCGGACGCGGTGAACGTTCTGGAAAAAGGAACTGGCGCGAACGGCCAGCCAATCCAACGGCCGATGCACATCTATCACATGTCGCACGAAGACGCGCTCGCTATCGTTGCCTACCTGAAGTCCTTGCCGGCACAGCCGCAGTAGCTATCGCTGTTTGATACAAATCGCCCGCCAGCCGGTCCCCCCGGCTGGCCCACTGAGATTTTGACCTTCCGATAAAATTCGGTACAGTTCCGCGTAGCACCTTATCGGGTCTTGCATGTATTCCGCGAGGTGTCTCAATCGCGGAATATAGTCGAATTGGTCGGGGATTTTGTTTTCCGGCAATACATAAATGAAAAAGACTTCTCGCACGTCTGCAGCTGTCAAACCGCGTTCGAAGCCCCGTGCTGGCTCTTCAAAACTTGAGGCAGGCAAGATCCCCTTGGGAGTCAACGACGCGGAGATCGAAGTCGAAGGTGGCGTCGCGAAACTGACCAACCTGAACAAAATATTCTGGCCGAAACTGGGCCTGACCAAACGCGACCTACTCCAATATTATCTCGACGTTTCGCCTTACCTGATGCCTCACCTGATAGACCGCGCCATGGTTATGAAGCGCTACCCGAATGGCATAGACGGCGGATTTTTCTTCATGAAGCGCGCACCTTCTGGCCGGCCGTCATCGGTTCCGGTTTGTGCCATCGAGCACGGTTCCGGAAATGTGATCGACTTCCCGGTGGTCCAGCACGTTGCGTCGCTGATGTGGGTGGTGAACTTGGGCTGCATTGACTTGAATCCCTGGTACGCGCGCTGCGATGACGTTTATCGTCCGGATTTTTTGCAATTCGATCTTGACCCGGTCGAAGGGACAAAATTCGAACGCGTTCTCGATACGGCACTGATTGTTCACGACGCACTCGATTCCCTCAAAATAACCAGTTACGCAAAAACCACAGGTTCCCGCGGAATCCACATCTACGTGCCCATCGAGCGCGGCCCGCTCCAAAAACAGGTTTGGACTTTCGCGAAAGCTCTTTCGCATGAACTGCTAAAGCGCAACCCAAAACTCATCACCGCGGAATATCGCGTCGCGCACCGTCCCAAAGACCACGTTCTGGTTGACTACAATCAAAATGCTTGGAATCGGACTCTTGCGTCGGTCTACTCCGTCCGACCCAAACCTGCAGCAACCGTATCAACTCCCGTTACCTGGAAAGAGATCGAACACGGATTCAGGATGGAAGATTTCACGATGAAGACTGTCCTGCCCCGCTTTAAAAAGCTTGGCGATCTATGGGCGCCGCTTCTCGCTAAGCGAGGCAGAACGCGACTAGACAAATTCCTGTGACCCTACCCCTTGCAAAAACTTACGCGCCGATGGAAGCGCTGCCCGCATCGGAATTGCCTTCTGGCCCAGGCTGGCAATACGAGCCTAAATGGGACGGCTTTCGCTGCATCGCCTTCCGCGATGGCGCGAAGATTGACTTGGAATCAAAATCGGGCAAGCCCCTCACTCGATATTTTCCCGAGCTCGCAGAAGCGCTAGCCAAGGTCAAAGCGAAAAAATTCGTGCTCGACGGCGAAATCGTAATTCCGGTCGACGGGAATCCATCCTTCGATCATTTGCTGATGCGAATTCATCCAGCCGCAAGCCGCGTTCTCAAACTCAGCAAGGATACGCCCTCGGTCTTCATCGTCTTCGATTTATTGGTGGATGACTCGGGCGAATCACTGGTAAACGATGCTCTCCGCGACCGGCGTAAGGCCCTTGAGAAATTTGCGGATAAATACTTCGGGAAACGCAGCCTGCTGCGTCTTTCTCCAGCTACCGATGAGCTATCTATAGCTCGCAAGTGGTTTCACATGGGAGTGGGCCTCGACGGCATCGTGGCCAAACGCACGGACCTGTCCTATCAGAGTGGAAACCGCGAAGGCATGCGGAAAATCAAAACACAACGCACCGCTGACTGCGTAGTCGGAGGTTTCCGCTATCTCGAGAAGGCCAAGAAGGTTGGATCGTTGCTCCTCGGCTTGTATGACAAAGAAGGCCTGCTCGATCACGTCGGCTTTTGCTCTTCGATTAGCAACGAGGAGCGTCCGGCACTCACCAAAAAACTGCAGAAACTCATCAAGTCGCCGGGATTCACAGGCAAAGCTCCGGGAGGTCCCAGCCGCTGGAGCACCAAACATTCGCTGGAGTGGGAGCCGCTCGCGACGAAGTTGGTTGTCGAGGTGCAATTCGATCATTTCACCGGTGGACGCTTCCGCCACGGCACGAAATTCCTGCGCTGGCGCCCGGAGAAATCTCCACGCGCCTGCACCATGGATCAGGTTCAGCGCGAGCACCGCGCGGCCATGGGCTTACTGTAGGGTTCGAACGGAACGTAGATGGCAGTTCCCAGGGAGATTACAAAATGGCAGCTTCGACTTGGAAAGGCTTCATAACTTTCGGACTGATCTCGGTTCCCATTCGCCTGTTCGCGGCCGCGCGCTATTCGCATATCCGCTTCCACGAAGTTCACCGCAAATGTGGCAACCGGGTTCACCAGCAGCTGTATTGCCCGTACGACGAGGAAGTGGTTCCGCGCGACGAAATCGTTATGGGCTACGAAAGCGACGACGGCAAAATGGTGATCATCGATCCTCAGGAATTGAAGGCTCTCGCGCCGCAATCCTCCACGGAAATGGAAATTCTACAGTTTGTACATCTCGATGAAGTGGATCCGATTTACTTTGAAACGTCTTATTTCTCGGTGCCGGAAGAAGCTGGCCGTCGCGCCTACGCCCTGATACTGAATACGATGGAACAAATGAAAATCGCCGCAATCGCCAAAGTGACCATGCACCAGCGCGACCGTACGGTCATCATCCGTCCATACGAGAACGGACTCACGCTGCACACTCTGTACTACCCCAACGAAATTCACGAAGTCCCCGGCTACGGCAAGGAAAGTTCCAAGAATCAGAACCGTCAGGAGCTTTCACTCGCCGAACAATTCGCCAAGAGTCTGATCAAACCCTTTCAACCTGAAAAATTTCACGACGACTACCAGCAAAGCGTGCGCGAGTTGATCGAAAGCAAGAGCAAAGGCAAGCCAATTACAAAAATTCAGAAGGCCAAGAAACTGGCGCCGGTCATTGACTTGATGTCGGCCTTGAAGTCGAGTCTCGCCAACAAGAAAGCCATCAACGGCAACGCCTCCAAGCACGGCAAATCGGTAAGGAGAGAAAGCGGCCGCAAGACCGCTTGACGTCTGCGAGGTATCATAGTGGTTGCTACATCTCACTAGGTGAACAAATGGTTTCGAAAGATGTGGTCTTCTGGGCAGTCGACACGCAGGCGGACTTCATGCTGCCAGATGGCAAGCTGTACGTTCCCGGTGCCGAACATATCCTGCCCAATGTGAATCGCCTCACTGATGAAGCGCGCGAAGGTCGTGTACTGCTGATTTCTCATGGCTGTTTCCACACTGCGGACGATCCGGAATTTGCGCAGTTCCCTCCCCACTGTGTTCGCGACACGCCCGGCGCAGATTTCGTGCCTCATGCCCTGGCTGAGAAAGTTGTCGTGGTACCCAACCACCCGCAGGCGCGGCCTCCTCATGATCTACACGCCCAGCAGCAAATCCTGCTCGAAAAAGAAACTCTCGATATTTTTGAGACCCACCACGCTCACGGCCTGGTCAGCCGCCTGAATCCCGACGCTGAAATTTTCATTTTTGGCGTGGTAACCGAAATTTGCGTTCGCCTGGCCGCTAAGGGCCTGCTCGAGCGTGGCCGCCGCGTTTCGATTGTCGAAGATGCCGTCGCGACCCTGAATCCCGCCGAAGGTCAACGCGCTCTCGAGGAATTGCGTGCCATGGGCGCCAAGATAGTGTCCACCGAAGATGCCATCAATCGAGCGCGTGGAACACACGCTGTCTCGCCTCGGGGTTCGGCCGCTTCGTAACAAACTCATCATCCGGCGTTCGAGATATCGCTCTGTAAACACACCGGAGACAAAAAACCGGGTACCCGCTCATTCGAGCGAATACCCGGCTCCGTACCTCTGTCTATTGGTTTGCTGTTAGTTATTTGGGTTTTTCGCCGCCGTGAGACTGTGGTGCGGAGTGCTGTGCCGGCGCTTGTTTTTGCTGCAAATGCTCTTGCTGTTGGGTGTGCTTTTGCACCATGGCGTTTGTCTGTTGCTGATGTTTTTGTTCGAGCTGTTGATTTCGCGCATCGTTAGCTTTCTGTTGCGTCGCGCGCTGGTGATCCTTCTCCTGTTGCGCCGCTAGTTTCTGGCGTTCTTGATCTTGCTGTTTGTACATCTTGTCCTGTTGGGCCTGGTATTTCTTGTCGGTTGCCGGATTGCCTGTATTAGGAGCCGTCCGTGTTGGGGCTGGAATGTCCTTTACGTGACTCGGCCTTGTGTTGTTGTTCTCGGTCCGAGCCGCCGTGTTGTTTTCGGTCCGCGCCGCTGTTCTCTCTTCGTTGTGCGCCGCTCCGTTATTTTCAGTCCGTTCAGGAGCTTTGTACGGCTCTCCCGCCTCTCTCGCCGCAACCACTCCATTGCCCTTGAACTCACTCGCACGCTGGGTGGCGGCGATTGGCGGCTTGCCATGGTTCTCCGAAGCGCGGAGGTCTCGATTGTTTCGGGCCTCTTCCACGTGTCGCGTCTGCGCCTCTACCGGTCCGATGTGCCGTTCGCGATCAGCCCGCTCTTCTTCGGCAGTGGCGCGAGCTTCTATGCCGCCTCTGCCTCCGTTGTAGCTCACCCGATTGTTAACTTCAGTCACTCGCGTCTCATACACATTGTGGATCACCGTGACATTCACGTTGGTTACCGCGCGGTTGTAAAAGAAATGACCGCCATCCCAGCGTCCGCCCTCATAACCATGGCCGAAGTATCCGAATCCATAGCTGATCCCGCCGTAGAAACC
>JGI12712J15308_10000560_pt1 | contig 11087 bp, 5 predicted proteins | sample JacPin_JW_Ref_O2_FD_15308 | JGI IMG/M metagenome (IMG submission 15308) | reverse complement strand
CAGTTGCAGGAAACATTCGCAAGTTATCGCCGGCCGGCGCTGCTGGTGACGCACAACATGGAAGAAGCCTACCGGCTGGGCGAACAGCTACTGGTGCTGGCACGCGGACGAGTAGCAGCGTTTGGCGCGAAGGAAGAAATATTCCGGCGGCCAACAACTTCCGAGGTAGCCCGCCTGACCGGCTGCAAGAATATTTCGCGGGCGCACGCGAATTCGGACGGCACAATGGAGGCGCTCGACTGGGCTTGCCGCCTGCGCCTCCGGCAGGCGCCTGGCGCTGCGCCGAAGTACATCGGAATTCGCGCGCACCACATTGATTTCCTGGAAAGTCCGGGCGAGGCCGCGAGCGAACCAAATGTTTTCCCCTGTTGGATCGTCCGCACGTCGGAGACGCCCTTCCGCATCACCGTGTTTCTGAGCCTGGATCCTCAGCGCGCCGAAGCCGGGGAAGCGCAGCTGCAAGCCGAAGTATTCAAGGAAAAATGGGAACGCTTCCGCGACCGGCCGCAACCCTGGCGCGTGCGCCTATCCCCAGAATCACTATTCGCCATGCCGGAATAGAATAAATCCTCAGTGGAAGTGCTTCACGAATTTGATGTCGAGGCCGTAGGTTCCGTTGATGTCCCGCAGAAACACCACCGAGAGATCGCGTCTCACGTGGTATTCCACCTGAATCAGTTGTTCCTGGTCAGACGCCGCATTGGAAGAATACGTGACGGTGAGATCACGCGTGATCTGCTGCTCGATCGTTACGCGAGCGGAAGCGTTCGATTCGGTAGCCGTCCCGGCCAGGAACGGATCAATCCGGAAATGGCTGATCCCGAATAAGTGTTCGATGCGTCCGCCGACGCCGCTGGAAACCGCTTCGGAGAGCAAAGCCGTCGCGCCATAGTTCGATCCTGCGGCCGTCGAGCGCAACGCGCTTTCCTGGCCGGTGCTGCCCAGCGCCAGCAAAGCAATAATGTCCGTATCCGGCAAAGGCGGATCCGAACGGTAGCTCAAAGAAAGCTTGCTCGCGCGCCCCGAAAAATTGATCGTGACGACGTACTGGCTGATCGTGGAAGTCGCTTCAATATTCAATTCCGGATCCAACTGAAAAGGATTGGCGAAATTGACGTCTCCGCGAGTCAGCGTGAACGTATTTCCGCGAAACGACATTTCGCCGCCCAGCAGGTGGATGTGCCCTAGCAGAATCGGGCGCTCCCAAGTCCCGCGGAGATGCAAATCGCTGTCAATTTCCACCTGCGCGCCGGTCCATTCGACGCGCGCCCCGGGACTGGTATGCGCGGCCACGTCAAACGTGAGATTTCGCATGAATTCGGAGGAGCCCGCTGCCACAGCCGAAGTATCCGGTGAAGCTCCAAAAAACGAAGTGATGTCCGCGCCGGGCGCAAACAACAAACGCTTCAGTTCCACGTTTCCGCTGAGCACCGCGCGCTCGGTGGTGCCCACAAGCTGCAACGTGCCGCCTGTCAGCCAGCTCATCCCCGCGGGATAGCGAATGCGCACCTGCGGCGTTCTGGCATAGATTTCGTAGCGGATCGGTCCTTCGTCTCCATACGTGACGCTGCCGTTCAAAGTCAGCTGCCCGCCGCCAGAATCCGCCGTGACATTCTCGAACAGCAGGCGACTGCGGTCGAACACCAGATCGCCGTTCAAGTGGCTGAGACCCACCGGAAAATCGGAGTAGTTCGCGGAAGCATCGCGCACCGCGGCGCGCCCCGTGATTCGTGGCTTGGACATGGTGCCCTCGATCGCCACGTTTACGTTGGCCTCACCCTGCGCGTGCAACTCCGGCAACATTCCTTTCAGCAAACCCAGATTCACAGCGCCGGTTACAGTGACGTGCACCGGGCGTTCGCGGTCAAAACGCGCCGAGCCGCTGATCTGAAAATCCGAATCGGGCCCGTGCAGATGCGCCTGCGCGATGCGAATTTCGTTTCGACGATACGTGAATTGCACCGGCCCAACGTTCTGCAAGGAAACGAACAGATAGTCGAACGAGATGCGCGAGATGTCCGCAATCACCTCAAGCGAGTCGGGCTTGCGCAACGCGCCGGCCAGCGTGAAATTCCCGTCCACCACGCTGTGGCCCGTCAGGTTCTTCAAATGCAGCCCGGCTGAAAACAGCGGATCCAGATCGAACTGTACCGCTGAAAGCCGCCCGGAAATCTCCTCGTCGCCCGATAATCCCACGGTGAGCTGGCCCTGCAATTGTCCATGCGACCCTTCCGAATTGAGCGCCATGCGAACAGCGTGCCCGTCGGAGTCGAGCCGCCCGTGAAAATCTCCCTCCTCGTCCGTGCCGATTTTCAAATTGAGGACGTGAAAATCGCCTTGCCCTTCGGGCGCGCGCAGTGGTCCGCTGCCGCGCACCGCAAAATCAAGCTTCCCCGCAAGCGGCAGCGATGGATTTTGCAGTGCCTGAATCTTGTCGAGAAGTATGCCGCTGCCGGTAAGGTTGAATTCAGTCGTTTCCTCTTTGGGACGGTAGAGTATCTCGCCCGAGACGCGCCCGGTGTCGCGTCGCAATTCCGCGCGCGAGAGCCTGATCTCATCGCGCGCAAAATGCAAGTTGCCGCCCAGCCTGTCGAAATGCAGCCCCTTAGTTTGAATGTCCTCCAGAATCAAATTGGCATCGAGCACCGGCACAGCACTGGTGCCGCTGCCGTTCAAAGTGCCGGAAACCGAAGCCGTGACGGGATAGCTCGTGCCGACCATGGCTTGCACGTCTGCACTGGGCGCGTGCTCCGTCTGCGCCGTAAGCGACCACGCACTCGACGGAACAAAACTCCAGTCGCCGTCAAGCTTCATCGCAAGATCCAAGCTCATGGACGCCTGCCCTCGCCTCACCACGGCCTTGCTAAACCTGAATTCGTCCAGCGAATAATCGAGGTCGCCGTAAATCTCATCCCATTGGTAATCACCGTAACGCGCGTCGGCCGCGCGAATGTGTCCAGAAAACGTGGGCCCGGCAATGGGGCCGAGGATGCGTCCGCGGAAAGTTACGCCGCCTGCGACGCGCGTGGGAGTCGCACTCTCGCCGCTGAGGCGATTGATAAAATCGTCCCACTCCAGCAGATTCTGCGCCTTCAGGTTCAATTCCAGCGTAGTATCCACGCCCCTCAGCGCGCCATCAAATTCGATTTGCGTGTTCGGCGTCGTGATTTCACTGTGGTCGAGCGCGCAAGTCTCGCTATCTTCCGAGTAGTCGAACAAAATGCGCGCGCTAACTGGAATCATTCCCGGCGTCAGCACGGCCGGCGGTGACCAGCGCGATTCTCCCTTGGTACGGAAATGTTTGAAATTCGCCGTCCAGCTGTTGTAGGAATCCACGTCAATGCCGCCGTCCCAATGCAGCGTCTTAATTGGAAAACCGCGGTTATTCACCGCAGCGATGGCTTCCGCCAGGCTGGCATGATGGAAATGGGTCTGCGTACGGAAGGCCAGCGCCGGCAAATCCATTTCCAGGCGGCCGTCCAGCGAACCTTGCAGCGCGCGAATCGCGAGATTTTCCACCACCAACTTTTGCTTGGCGATTGTGTAATTCCCCGTGGTTTCGATATTCGTTGCATGGAACCACTCATAGGGCATCTTCACGTCGTGGCCGTCAAAATGCCCGCTGCCGGTCCAATCGCCTGAGGCGTAGCGAGCCTCGCCGGAAAAATCGGCGATCAGGTCCGGAGTAAGCGGCTCGCGAAAGATTTTCCGCACGTCTTCCAGCGAAAGGCGGCCGCGATAATGCAAATTCCATTCGGCGCGAGCGAAGCTGGGCCGCTCGGCGCGCAAATTCAGTTCGGAATGCAGCGCCCTCCAAACCAGTTCGTCCAGCTCAAACGAGTCGCGACGCAATACGAATTTTGCGGAAAGGTCGAAACGCAAGGGCACGTCGCGCTTTAAATCCAGTTCCACTTGGTTCCAGCTCAGCTTCCCGACGTAGGCCGCACTGCCCTCGGCCGGCATCAGGTACTGCAATACAAACGCGAGATTCTCTCCCTTCAGGTCCAGCGGAATTCGCCGGTCGTCGATATTCGCTCCGCCATTGCGCAGTTCCACCCGGTCAACGCGCAAATTGAAAATCGATTCCTGCCAGGGACCGGCGTCAGCCCGGGTTTTCGGAGGGGGAATGTTGCTGTGGCCGTCTTTTTCAAAACGTACAGCCAGTTCGGGGCGGTCCACCACCAGTTCGTCTATTTTAAATTCCCTGTGTAGAAACGAGAGCACAGTGACCCGCACTGTCACGCGGTCCGCGTGAAATAGGGGAGCGTCGCCGGAAGCTTCCAATCCATGCAGCGTAAGGTTATCGAGTTCCGCGCGCAGGCGCAGCGCGTGCAGATGAAACCCGCCCAGTTCGACACGTGCGCCCGTGCTGGCTTCCAGCTGATGGAGCAGCGAATTACGCGCCCACCGCTGCGCGATTCCAAACTCAAAAATGCAAAATACCAACGCGGCACCGGCGCCAATCAATAGCGCCACGGCTGCCAGCCCATGCGGCCAGCGAAGCTTCATGAGCCGCTTCCTTGCGACACAACGTCAATCTTCAGTCGGTCGCGCGAATCGTTCAGCCATTTTGCAGCGCGGTCGCTGATGGCTCGCTGGATCAGCACTTCGCGAATCGTATCGTCCACGTCGTCCAGCGGAGGCACTGGCTCATTCCGCGCTTTTAATTGCGGCGAGAATTCGTCGCGGTAATACGCCTCCACCTGCTCGTCGCTCACTTGCGCTTCCGGTCGGAAGCGATAATCAATGAATCGCGAAAGATATAACTGTTGGGCGACCATGCGGCGCACGGCCGCTTCCGTCAATCCCGCGTCGGCGCGGCGTTTCTGAAATTCCTCCGGCGATGGAAACTGTTTCACGAATTCCGCATAGGCGAGCTCCACGTCCGCGGCCGGCGGATGCGCGTATCTCGTTGCGCTGGCCTCGGACCGGATCATCCATTGATCGCTGAGTTCACGGATCAACTCCGCGCGCGGCTTCGCCTTCCCATCCACCAGGATTTGGAACGCGCCGAGCTCATGTACTTCGCTTTCGGTGATGACGTCGTCCTCGATGCGCGCTGCCACGCCATCCACCTGCTGCGCGCCCGAGGAGCTCGACGAGCCCGAAGCGTCCCGCCCCGGCGGCAATTCCGAATAACTCTCGGTCTGAGCGCCGGCGCGGCTTGCCGCGAATCCCACGCTCCACGCCAGCAATCCGAAAATGAGCAGCGCGCGTCGCATCAGAATACCGGCCCGATATTGAAGGAAAATCCAAAATGAGAGACGCGAAAGTTCGTCGTTGGCGGCACCGTCGGAGGCGTGGGTGTCACCGAGTATTCCGCCGGATTCAGCAGGTAGCCAAAATCCACGCGCACCGGGCCGATAGGAGTCGCATAACGCACCCCAAATCCCACCGTATGCGAAAAATAATTCAGCACCGTCGGCGAAGCGGACTTCCACGCGAAGCTAATGTGATCCACGTCGCTATACACGTTGCCGCCGTCGTAGAAAACCGTTCCACCCAGCCTGTTGCCGATGAACGGCAGCCTCATCGGGAAACGCAATTCCTGGTTGAATATCAGTACCGCCAGGCCGCCGATCGGGAAACCCGTGCAAGGATCGCGCGGGCCCGCTTCGTTGAAGCTGAAACCTCGCAGCGACTGCGCGCCGCCCGCAAAAAAACGTTCAGGCAGCGGAATGATCTGCCCCGTCGTCGTGACGTCGGCGCAATTCGTAGGGGCATTCCCGGTGGTGTTGCCGGTCGGCACCTCCACTCCGAAGCGTGTCGCGCGCGCGAACACAAAGTCGCGGCCAATCGGATGGTAGGAGGAATTCTGCACGAAGACGCGGAAAAAACTCGCGCTGGAACCAAGTGCTCTTGCGGCATAGCTCACGTCGGCGGTGTTGAATGTCCCGGATTTCGGGTCGGCGGGATTATCCCGCCGGTCGCGTGCGTACGTGATGCCCACTCCAGACACCAGCGTGGGCTGGCTGAACAGGGGAATCTGGTCCTCGGAAATCGTGCCGTTCAGGTTGCTGGCGACCACGCGCCGGAAGAAATACCGGTACAGCAGCGAACTCGATGGCGAAAGCTTCTCCGAAATTTGAAATTGCGCTTCGTAGCGCACGGACGTGAAAGTCGCCACATCAAGCGTTTTATCCGCAAACACCGTCAGCGCCGCGCTGAGCGCCTTCTTGTTGAGAAAGTTGTCTGCCGAGTAAGACGCCAACGCGCGGTACTGCAACGTGCTGGCGCGCACCTTAAACGTGAGTGTCTGCGCCCGCCCGAACATATTCGCGCGCGAAACCTCGAAAATACCCCGAGGGCTTGCCGCGATACTTGTGGCGTTCGGATTGCACGGCGGCGAATTCGGTGGCGGGCTGCTGGGACAAGGATTCCCGATCTTCAATACTTCGAAACCGAATCCGTAGCCGATGGTGTAGCGCCCGCCTTCCCGAACGTCCACCACCATCACTTTTTGCGGATCGCTCCCGTTGGGATTTTGCGGAGCGATTTGTACTCGCGTGAAAACTCCCATATTGTAGAGTTGCCGTTGCGATTCCACTACGTCGCCCTCGCGTAACGGACCGTTCGGCTGAATCACCACTTGCCGTGCGATGATTCCGGGCCGCGTGAATTGATAGCCAGTGAGCAATACCTTCGCTACGCTGATGCGCGGGCCCTCGGTAATTTGATACGCGAGCCGGATCCTGTTGGGTGCGCTGCCGGGTGTGGCCTTATCGTCAAAACGCGCCTCTGGAAATCCATCGTTGTAGTACATGGCCAGAATATTGTTGCGGTCGCTGGCGACGGCCGCCGCGGAATAAGGCTCGCCAGGAGAAGATCCCACCACGTTGAGCACCGCATCCTTGCGCATGGCGTGAACGCCTTCAATCTGCAAGTCTTCTACCAGCGTCTGCGGCCCTTCCACCACCTGGAAGGTGACGAACAGGCTCCCCTTCTTGCCCTGATAGTTCGTGTCAACGCTCGAGGTGACCTTTACATCCAGAAATCCGTTGGATAGATACAGCCCGCGAATGGAATCTCCATCGTCGCGCACTAGCGTTTGGCTGAACCGGCCGCTCGAGGCAAACGACGCCGGCTGCAGCGCGAGCCGCCCTTCGAGAAGTCCCTTGCTGAAATATTTGTTGCCGTGGAATGAAATGCCGGCAAGCCGGGACCGGTCACCGCGGGAAACTTCGTAGCTGATCAGCCGTACCCCCGCTTTGGGGTCGTCGCGAGAACTCACTTGGACGTCGGCATCGAAATATCCCTGGCGCTGAAAATAGTCGCGGATGTTGCGGCGGCCTTCCTGCAACAGGTCGTCGTCCACCGCGCCCTCGGCATAGATCGGCAGCAACTGCCGCAGTTTGCCCTGGCTGATGTGCGCGCCGCCCACCGCCACGCTGACGCGCGGTCCGGTGGTGACCTGGTAGTTCAACGCGACCAGATTGGAAGTCGCATCATAGTTTCCCGCCGTGATCAAAATACCGGCGCCCAGGTATCCCTGGTTGACGAGATACTTTTTCAACCGCTGCGAAGCGCGCGTGACCCGCGCGGACGTAAACGGATTCTTCAGCTGCATTTTCGAGCGCCCGATCAGCTCCGCATCGTGATAAGGCGTCTGGTTCTTGACGATGAAACTGCCCACCACCGCACGCGGGCCTGGCTGCACCGTTATGAGCACGTCCATTTGGCGCGTCGCCTCGTGCGGCGTCAGACTCAATTTCACGTCGGCTTCATAAAGACCTTCGCTGAGCAGCGTATTCTTCAGGCGGTCAATGGCCTCCCGCAGCGAACTTTCGCGGAAGGGCTCGCCCAGGGCGAGCCGCATGGACGCGAGCGCAGCGGCCTCCGTAGGCGGCTCTTTCAAGCCCTCGACGCGGATCACGTTGTTATAAAAATTCCGCTGCACGATGAACTCCACGCGCACTCCTTTCGCCAGCGGAGCGGCCGTGACGCGGATGTCCGCGAAATCGCCGGTGCGATACAGGACGCGCAGGCTTTCCCGTTCCGCGGCAAAATCAAAAGGCTTGCCAATTTCCAGCGGGAGAGAGGGAGCGGGACCGGGAAGCGAATTCCCGGTGTCATCTACAACACGAATTTCAGCGACGGTCTGGCCTTCAACCTCGGCTTCCTGCGCGCGCACGGATGTAGCAGCAAGGACGCTGCACATCAGCGCGCCGAAAACCAAAATTGTTCCCCAAGTCCCGGTCTGGTAAGAGGCGCAGGCTTGTGGGCATAGCCGATTCCTCGGGATTCTCATTCGCCTTGGAGGTAAGAGCAAAGGTTAGCACAGGCGCGTTGCCTGCCGGATGCGAAAAGGCGCTATGATGTTGAATTGAGAACAGTTCCTCCGCCCCTGATACACTACGAAAATGAACAGCGAACAACGCGAAAAATACTCACGTCAGATACTCTTCGCTGGAATTGGTGAAGTCGGCCAGCAGAAACTGCTCGGCGCGAGCGCGGTGCTGGCGGGCTGTGGCGCGTTAGGTACCGTCGTCGCCAATTTGCTGGTGCGCGCTGGAGTGGGACGGTTGCGCATCATTGACCGCGATTTCGTCGAGCCGTCGAACCTGCAGCGCCAGACGCTCTTTGAGGAAGCGGACGCGCGCGAGGCGCTGCCCAAAGCGGTGGCAGCTGAACGCCGTCTGCGTGCCATCAATTCCGATGTACGCGTCGAAGGCATCGTCGCGGACCTCACTGCGGAGAACTGCGCGGAACTTCTCGGCGGATTTCAGCTAATCCTCGATGGCACGGATAATTTCCAGACGCGCTTGCTGCTGAATGATGCCGCGATTTCGCTGCATGTACCCTGGATTTACGCCGCCGCAGTGGGAAGTTATGGCGTCACGATGACGATTCGTCCCGGTGAAACCGCTTGTCTCGCTTGCCTGCTGGAAGGCGACGAAAAGTCCGCGGCGATTGGCGCGGAGGCTACATGCGACACCGCGGGCGTCCTGAATGCCGCCGTGGGCGTGATCGCTTCCATTGAAGCAGCGGAAGCCACAAAAATTCTAGCCGGCAAGCAGGAAGCCTTGCACGGACGCCTGGTCTCGACGGACGTTTGGAGCGGACGATTCCAGTCCATCCGCGTGGCACGCCAATCCAATTGCCGCGCGTGCGTGCGCCGCGAATTCATCTATCTCGAAGGAGAAGCGCAGCCCCACATCACCATGTGCGGCCGCGACTCGGTACAGATTCACGAACGCGGACGCAGCCTCGATCTCGACGAGCTGGGCCGGCGCATGCTCAAAGCTTCCGCGAACAGCGTGCACCACAATGAATTCCTGCTGCGCTTTCGCGTTTCCTCGTACGAGATGACCGTCTTCGCCGATGGCCGCGCCATCGTCAAAGGCACAAAAGATCCCGCCGTCGCGCGCTCGCTCTACGCGCGCTACGTCGGTGCTTAAAGGCTGTCTCATAATCGGTTGAATAGGAAGGGCGGGGCTTCAGCCCCGCCGTAAGGCGCCGCAAAAGCAGGGGCTTTAGCCCCAGAAGCCTCGCTCTTTCATCGCGGCCGAATATTTGAGAGGGCCTCCCAGATATTCTTGGTTTTCCCGCTGGAGGGAACTAATTAGCCTACAAATCGCCGCAACGCGGACTGCCGCATGGCCGCCCGGTCCATATTTTCCCTGGTGTTCATTAAAGTGAGCAACGTGCTCAGCACCCGCGCCTTTAGCTCATCCGACATCGGAAATCCGCTGGTGGCCACGTTCACGAGCGCTTCGCCGCGCCCTGATATCTTGCTGATGAATTCCATCTGACGTTCGTGGTTGGTATTACCGAGCGCCGTCTCCCGCCGCATCTCCGCGCACTCATTTTCAATGAAAAGTGTGAAGTGCATGATGCACAGATGCTCCGCGGCTAAACCTGCGGGGACGTTGATCTTACAGCCTTTGGCGGTACAATTTTCGGCCACGGACACACCTGTTCACAAGCTCATTATCTTGTAGCATCTTGACCCGCCGAATTCCAGCGCCGCTCAGCGTCGTGCGCTCAATTAGACAGCATGCGGCTCAATACCGATTACTATAAAGCAAATGGCGAAACCGGAAGCAGGAGAGCCTCAAGTCCAAGTTCCATAACGGGTCCCTTCTCCGCCGCAGTATTTCCCATCTCGGCCGCCGCATTCTGTTGCGATACACCCGAGCCCATGTTACACACGAAAGCGACGCATTTTTGCCACGTTAGGGGCGCTACCGAATGCCGCATCTTGCTCCACACGACATAATGCATATCTTCATCGCCCTGGCCGTGCTGCTGGGCGCGGCCAAGCTCGCAGGCGAGCTGATGCAAAAGCTGGACCAGCCGTCGGTACTGGGCGAAATTATGGCCGGAATTCTGCTGGGACCCACTCTCCTGGGCCATTTCAAACCTGAGCTATACGCATTTCTTTTTCCCGCCACAGGCAACCTTCCGATCGCGCTGGAAACCGTAACAACCCTGGGCGTCGTATTTTTCTTGCTGATCGCCGGACTTGAAATTGACCTGCGCAGCATCTTCCGCCAAGGCAAGAGCGCGCTACTGGTGAGCTTTTTCGGCGTGGTCATTCCTTTCGCATTCGGCTTTGGCGCCGCAGGGATATTTCCGCGCTTTCTCGGCGCGGCCCCCGGCGCGGACCGCCTGATTTTCGCACTGTTCGTCGGCACGGCGCTTTCGATCTCCGCGTTGCCCGTGATCGCCAAAATCCTGATGGACCTGAATCTCCTGCGCAGCGAGATGGGCACAGTCGTCATGTCCTCCGCGATGTTCGACGACCTCGTCGGCTGGATCCTCTTCTCCATGATCCTGGGGATGATGAGCGGCGGCGGCACGTCCATGGCAGGAGTGAAACGCACCATCGTGCTGGTGCTGGCTTTCGTCGTCCTGGCGCTCACCGTCGTCCGCTGGCTGATTGACAAGCTCTTGCCCCACATTCAAGCGCACACCAGCTGGCCCGGTGGGGTCCTCGGTTTCATTTTCACGCTCACTCTCGCCGCGGCTGCGTTCGCCGAATACGCGGGAATTCACGCCGTCTTCGGCGCATTCATCATCGGCATCGCGGTCGGCGAATCCACGCACTTACGCAAACGGACGTCCGAGCTGATCCATGGCATCGT
>JGI12712J15308_10000555_pt1 | contig 11103 bp, 10 predicted proteins | sample JacPin_JW_Ref_O2_FD_15308 | JGI IMG/M metagenome (IMG submission 15308) | reverse complement strand
CAGTTCGCACTACCAGCGCGGCATCGCCATGCGTATTCGGGAAGAAAAAGTCCGGGAGGCTTTGAAGCGGATTTTGCCCTTCAAGCCCACGGCCGCGCAGAAGCGAGTGCTGGTCGAAATCGCCGGCGATTTGGANAAATCATATCCCATGCATCGCCTGCTGGAAGGCGACGTGGGCAGCGGCAAAACCATTGTCGCCCTGGAAGCTGCAACCATCGCCATTGAGAACGGCTATCAGGTGGCGCTGATGGCGCCGACGGAAATCCTCGCGGCCCAGCATTATTTTTCCGCCAGCCGCATTTTCAAAGGCGTGGGCTACGGCGTGGAGTTGATCGTCAGCGGGCGCAAGCAGTCCGTTAAAAGCGAAGCGTTGGCGCGGGTGGAAAGCGGCGAAGCGCAAATCGTGGTGGGTACACACGCTTTGATCGAAAACCCGGTCGCGTTCAAAAAACTGGGCCTGGTCATTATCGATGAGCAACACCGCTTCGGCGTCATGCAGCGTAAAAGACTGATGGATAAAGGCGCGTCGCCCCATGTGTTGGTTATGACCGCGACGCCGATTCCCCGTACCCTAGCGCTCACGCTCTATGGCGATCTGGAAATTTCGGTGATCGACGAAATGCCGCCGGGACGCACGCCCATCGAAACGCGCTGGGCCGATGAAAGCAAGCTCGCGGGCGTCTGGCAGTTTGTCGGCCGCGAAATCGCGGCCGGCCGGCAGGCCTACGTGGTCTACCCAGTGATTGAGGAATCGAAGCAGGAGCTCAAAGCTGCTACTGCGGAATACGAGCGCCTGGCAAAGGCAGTGTTCCCTCATCTTCGCGTGGGCTTGCTCCACGGACGCTTGAAAAACGAAGAAAAAGAAGCGGTCATGGAAAGATTTCGAAGAAACGAAATTCAGATTCTAGTCGCCACGACTGTTATCGAAGTGGGTGTCGACGTGCCCAACGCGACGGTGATGGTCGTCGAACACGCCGATCGCTTCGGCTTGGCTCAGCTGCACCAACTTCGCGGCAGAATCGGCCGAGGGACCGCCAAGTCGTATTGCATTCTGGTGGCGCGCAAAAAAATCACCGGCGAGGCCCTGGCGCGAATCGAAACCATGGTGGCCACGTCCAACGGATTTGAGATCGCCGAGCAGGATTTGAAGCAACGCGGGCCAGGCGAATTTTTCGGCACCCGCCAGCACGGCGATGCGGCTTTTTCTGTGGCCCAGCCGCTGCGTGACCGCGAGATTCTGGAGCTAGCCCGCCGCGAAGCGTTTGCGCTGGCCGAAAAACCGGAACGCGCCGCGGAAGTCATCGCGAAACTCGAAGCGCTCAGTCCGGCGTGGCGCAAGCGCTATCATCTGGCATCGGTGGGATAAATCATGCGCGTGATTGCCGGCAAATATCGCAGTCGTGTATTGAAAGGGCCGGGAGTTCTCAAAATCCGGCCCACCAGCGATCGCTTGCGCGAAACGCTTTTCAATGTTCTGGGGCCGGCAATCGAAGGCTCGCTCTTCATCGATGCCTTCGCCGGCACCGGCGCCATGGGTATTGAAGCAATCAGCCGAGGTGCTTCCGAAACAATTTTCCTGGAATCGTACGGAAAAGCGGTGCAGCTCATTCAGCGGAATCTCGAATCTCTCGAAATCCAGAGCGCGGAAGTGATTCACGCTGACGTGATCGCCGGCCTGGAAAAAATCGCCAGCCGGCGCGTCGTCGCTGATTTTATCTTCGTTGATCCGCCTTACGAAAAAACTCTGGAATACGCGCGTGTTCTGGATTTCCTTGATGGCTCGGACCTCATCGCTGCGCGCGGCGTGGTCGTGGTGGAGCACTATTCCAAGACCAGCCTCCCCCAACGGTTTGATCGCCTTGAACGAACCCGCGTCCTGGAGCAGGGGGACGCATCTTTGAGTTTCTTTCGCCTGGCAGCCGCAGCGTAGCCTCAGCGCATCCTACTGCCTCGGGTATAATGGCCGGACCTATTATGCAACCTGTGATGCAGCGTGAGCGTGAACCGGAGCCTCTGGCGGAAGAGTTCGTCGAATTGCCGTCACATTCGCGGCTGCCTCGATTGGACCTCGGCGTGGAATGGGGTTCACCCTGGTCTGAGTTTCGTTCGAGCCTGCGAAATTATTTCGACGGCTCGAAGGCCCCGAGTCCCGCGGAATTGCCGGCCGATTCGGATTTGCGCGTCGAATGGATCGAAAATAAAGTTCCGGGCAAAGCGTTCGGCGGTTCGGTTCTCTGGCACGTGGCTCTCGTCGGGTTGCTCTTTCTGCCCATTTGGCATTTTCTTGAAAGCAAACCACCCGATCTTGAACTGCCACGCATTGAATTGACCTGGACTAACCCGCAGGATTTGCCGCCGATCTCGTTACCGGGAAATGCGCCGAAACCGAGTCCCAAAGGAGATCCCGCGAAACCGCTTCCCGAAAAAGGCGCAGACGCCTTTCATCCTAGGCAGACAATTCTTTCGGAGCCGGTGCGCGTGACCCATCCGCGACAGACCCTAATTCAACCCGATGCGCCGCCCACCCCTCCGAAGATTGAAACTCCTTTGCCAAACATCGCGGAATGGGCCGCCACGCCGACGCCCCCGAAACCGACGCTGCGCATGGATTCGGCCGCGGCGCCGCAACGACAGAACCGGGTCACCAAAGATTTAGCCGCGCCGGACGTCGCCAATCAGGAAAAAATTCCTGCCGAGTTGAACATCGCCGCTGCTCCGGTGATCAATCCGCAGCCGCGCTTGGCCATGAGCGCGACATCCAAAGCCGCGGAGCGGCAAACCAAGCAGACCGACAATGTCGCCGCGCCGGAGGTTGGCGCCTCCTCCGGCGATGCGAATTTGCATCGCTTGATCGCCATTTCAGCGAATCCTGGGCCACCGGCGCCGGAAGTCAGCGTTCCGCAGGGAAATTTGGCCGCGCGGGTCGCGATTTCTCCAGATGGAAAACAGCCTGGCAGTCCCGGAGGAGCTGAACACGGATCGTCTGAAAATGGGGGCGTCGGCGGAGGATCGTCCAGCATCGGCGGCAGTGGGAAAAATGCTTCGGGCAATGCATCTGGATTGCCGGCCGCGGTCAGTGTGACCGGCGGCTCGCGATCTTCCGGCGGAATCGCGCCGGCGGCGCGTTCGACGAATAAGCTGGTGCTCAAACCGCTGGACCCGGCGGAGACCGCTCCGGTCGCTCACAAGGGGCCGTCCGTCATCGGACCGATCGATCCCAATCTCGCACCGGAAAAAATTCTCTCCGGAAAAGAAGTCTACACGCTGCACATCAACATGCCGAACCTGACCAGCTTCAGCGGGAATTGGATGATGCATTTCGCCCAGCTGGATGAAGGCGATCAACCCTACAACAGGCCCAAGGGCACTCTCTCGGGCCCTGAACCCGAACGCAAAGTTGATCCAAAGTATCCGCAGACCCTGATCAAAGAAAGGGTCGATGGCGAGGTCATCCTCTACGCCATTATTCGGAAAGATGGCACGGTCGACAGCATTCAACTTGTGCGCGGAATCGATCCCCAACTCGACAAGAATTCGATGGATGCCCTTTCGAGATGGGTTTTTCGCCCGGGTGCGCGAGACGGCAAGCCGGTGGATCTGGAAGCGGTGGTCCACATTCCATTCCATTTCCGAAAACCCGATCAGTAAAGTGTGCGAATCGAACGAGCGAAGCTAGAAGTGCGAGCGTAGTTCGCGGAAACTGGTCAAGATCAGCAGTTTGCCCGAGCCGCTTTCGAGCTCGGCATGTTCCAGGTGCCAGGTGTTCGAATGCGGCACGAAAACCGCGTTGAGTCCAATCTGCAACGCCGGATTGATATCGCTGCGCGGGCTGTTCCCAACCATCCAACCGTGAGTTTTCACAATTTTGAATTGCTCGATCATGCGCTCGTAAACCGCTGCGTCCTTTTCAATCACGATTTCGATGGCGTCAAAATAGGATTGTAGGCCGGAACGCTCCACCTTCGCGGCTTGCTCCGCAGCTTCCCCTTTGGTCAGCAGCACCAGCCGATGGTGCTTGGCCAGATAGGCCAGCGTTTCCGGCACTCCATCCATGATGTGCGGCGGAGTGGCTTCGAGTTCCGCGGCGAGGCGCTCGATTTCCTGCACGATCTCCCGGCGCGCAGCATTGCCAGCAAGCTTTAAGTAGGTTTCTTCCAGCGAACGGCGAAAGCTTCGAACTCCGTAACCATGCTGGCGAATATTCCGTTTTTCGGTTTCGTTCAGGATGTGCCGGATGTATTCGCGGGTGTAACCCAAATGTTCGAGTTGGGTGATGAAATGATCGATCGACTTCTCGAAGAAGATATTATTTTCCCAGAGCGTATCGTCCGCGTCGATTAGCAGGGTCTGACGTGCCATACCTAGGTCTGAACTCCGTGTGTTTTATATTTCTAGTCTCTGCCGTCGCTTATGGGGTCGCGGCTTTACGCGTGCCGGCGACCAGCTTCTCCAAAATTCTTCGTGCGGTGTTCTGGACTTCGCCGAAGACCGTTAGGTAATCCTGAAATTCGCGATTCAATTCAAGCGCGGTAGTCGGATCCAGCTTGTTCCGCAAAATCATGTCGCGCAAATGAACGGGATGCGGCAGCACCGCGTCGTCGCGCAGTTCATCGAGCGCTAAATTCGGGTCGTAGTGATACATGCGTCCCCCTGCGATAGAGCTGGGATTTTACTCTGTTTCGGCGAGTCCGTCAGGTAGTGGCAGGCAGAAATTCGTAGCGATCGATGCGCGCGGCTATGCCCCGGTTTTTATCCTGGGGTTCGACCCGCAGGACGCGGGCATAACAGCGGATATGCACATCGCCGGCGAGCGTGATTTGCTGCGGTAAAGTGAGCACAAATTCGATGGATGCGCCTGCTTCAAGACTGCCGTCGGTGGTGAAGTACAGGCCGCGAAAGCTCACATCGCGAGTCTCGCCCTGTTTTTCGAGGAGATTGTCATCCTTCGAGAATCGGACCTTGAGCGGCAGCATCATCGAGAATCGCCGCGCGGCACGTCGTTCAACGGCGCTGTCCATCGACCCTCCCGCCCTGGACTGGGTCTGCATTTGCGCCACGCTATCACTGCTGCGGCCTTCGTGCAATGGTATTAAAAATCCNCAGGCCGTTGAGCGCATACAGCTTTCGCCGGTTTGACGTGNTCGGCGGGTGCGGCTACGATAGGCCGCAGTGAGTCAGCTCAGCGCCAGCACCTTCGTCGAAATGCGNAAGCATCCCCGCGCCCAATTGGGTATGCCGGCTCGAATTCGCTGGCGCGGACCGCTGGGCATGCGCATGGAAATCACCCGCACGATCGACGTTTCGCGTGACGGAGTTCGGGTTCCACGCAGCGACTCCTGTGAAATCGGTTCCCGAGTCTGGTTGACCTTCCCATTCGACTCCAATGCTTCGGCCGCGGCGCAGCCGGAAACTCCCGCACATGTAGTGCGGGTAGAGCGGAATTCGCAACGGGGCTATGACGTTTCGCTGCAGTTGGAGATGCCACCGCGAAATGGGGAACGTCCGAAAAACAAGGAACGACGAAGTTGTTCGCGCATTACGTTCGCGGTTCCCATGTTCGTGCGCGCTGCAGGCTCGCCGTGGCCTGAAGAATCGATGACGCACGACATCTCGCGTGCAGGCGCCCGGTTCGAATCAGCGCTGATGTACAACATGGGAGATACCATCCTGGCCAAAATTCCCTGGGGCGAATGGGAACGTGCCGGTGAAATCCGCGCTCGAGTGGTACGCGTGGAAGCTGGGACGCTGAGGCCGGGCCCCGCGCCCCAATCCAATCCGGCGATGGGAAAGAGCGGAATGCTCAGCTTTGTTTCGGTGTCCTGGATTGCACCGCCGAAAGTTTGACGATTCCCGCAAACAATTCGTAAGACAATCTGAAACGCGGCGAGGATTTCTGTTCGTTCCTTTGACTGTGAAATCATGACCGAGATATTTCATCGCAGCATTTTCATTGACGGTCCGGCAGGACGGCTTGAATCTTTACTGTGGACCTCCGCGGCTCAGAATCCGGCACTGGCAGCGGTGGTCTGCCATCCTCATCCGCTATTCTCCGGGACGATGCATAACAAAGTTGTGTATCAGACAGCGAAGGCTTTGCATCTGCGAGGAATTCCCGTACTGCGGTTCAATTTTCGCGGGACAGGTTTGAGCGAAGGAGTTCACGACGATGGGAAAGGCGAGCGTGAAGATGTCCGCGCGGCTCTGAATTACCTGGCTGGGCAGTATCGCGGCAGCAATTTGCTGCTTGCGGGATTCAGCTTCGGATCGTGGGTGGGTTTGCGGGTGGGCTGCGAGGATGCGCGGGTGATCGATTTGATTGGGCTGGGAATTCCAGCGAATCGTTCGGGCATGAAGTATTTGGCGGACTGCGCGAAGCCCAAGCTTTTCGTGCAAGGTGGAAACGATGAATTCGGCTCGCGCGAAAACATCGAAGCGCTATTTGCCACCGTGCCGGAGCCAAAGAAACTGGTGATCGTTGATGGCGCCGATCATTTTTTCACCGGCCGGCTCGACAAAGTGGCAAATGCGATCAACGAGTGGCTCGACGCGCGTCATCCGAGAGAAGCGGAAGACTCAGACTGAGCGTTTTTTGCAGTCGTTAACGCTTGGCCTCGAACAATTTCAGAAATTGTTCGCGCGAAGCGGGCTCGACGGACACGAGTTGCGCGTTAGCCTTCACATGCTGCACGTTGCTCATGCCTACCAACGCAGTCGTTAATCCCGGAACGGACCTGGCGAACTGCAGCGCGAGCGATGCGTTATCCTTTTGTCCCAGAGCCGCACCGATGAATGGCGGCAAATTTTTGGCCAGTTGGCCCTGCAACAAAGCGGCGCTGGTGACCAGCGCGATATTCAGGGCCCGGGCGGCCTGCACCATTGGCACCGACTTTCCATCGATCATTTGATTCGGCCGGGTCAGCGCTTCGGGCATGGCGATGTTGAAAGGCAATTGCACGAAACGAAAATGGTGGTCGTCGCCGGCAACATCTCGCGCAATGTCGGCCATCTCTTTCAACGAAAGATAACCGTTTGCTTTGGGGTCGTCGCGAAAGGAATTCCAGGTCGCCAGCCCATAGGCGCGAATCGCTTTGGACGCGACGGCCGATTCAAGGAACAGGAACGCTTCACGAATCCGGGCCCGAAAAACTTCAGGAGAGACTTCGCTCAGTTGTGTTTCAGGATTGTGGAGATAGAACACATCGATGGTCGCAACGCCCAGATTTCGCCGGCTGCGTTCCAGCTGGTCGGACAAATATCCCGGCGCCATGCAGTGGCAACCCGCGGCAATGTCGTCCGCGGTAAAAATGCCGGGCTCCAGAAACTCGCGGGAGAAATAGGAATTTGGATCGGCGGGCATTTCGCCGTCGGGCGTCAAGAAACCGGCTTTGGTGCACAGCACAATTTCATCGCGCGAGTAGCCTTTGGCAAAAAGATCCTTTAACGCCGCTCCAACGGCACGCTCGCTGCGTTGAAAACGGTAATTGATCGCGGAATCGACGACGTTAATGCCGCTCTCGACCGCGGCAACAATCGCTTCGGCATAGGCGCGATCGGTCGCATCGTCGGGTTCCCCAAGATAGGTTCCAATCCCAATGGAAGAAAGAACCAGGCCGCCGCGGATTTCGCGAAAATGACCGGCGGCGGAACGGCCTTGGAATCGCGCGGCATAACGCAAGGTTCCATCCGCTGTAGCGGAACCGATCTTGCGCTCCTCACCGCCTGGTGCCGTTGACGACATGCACTTCCCTCTTCCATCTTAAGATTACGAACAAACGCGGAGTATACCAGACGATACGCCGCACTGAGCGCGGCGCGATTATTACGAAACGCCTCGCGCCGCCACTTCTTCCGGAGCTTCTGAGGAAACCAATCCCTGAGCCTGGAGCAGTTGATGAGCTTCGAATCGCAGCGAGGGCAGGCGGCGCAGAAAATAGATGGCTCCGGCAATTGCGCCTACACCTCCGATGGCGACGGTTAACGGCGCGCCAATCCAATCGGCGAACAAACCGGAAAGCAACGAACCAATGGGCGCCATACCCATGAACATCATGGTGTACATGGCCATGGCCCGGCCGCGCAGTTCGTCGGGAACCATCGCCTGGATCAAAGTGTTAGAGCTGGACATTTGCAACATCACGCCATAGCCGACCGGAACTAACAAAAGTACGGACAGCCAAAATATTCTTGAGAACGCGAAAAGAATCAGGGAAACCCCGAAGACCACGGCGGCGTATCCGACGACCCGACCAAGACCTTTGACGCCGCGGCGGCTGGCAAGAGTCAATGCGCCGAGCAATGCGCCCACTCCCGCGGAGCCCATCAGTATTCCGAGGCCATGCGCGCCGCGGTGAAGGACCTGGTCTGCGAAAATCGGCATGAGTACGGAATATGGAACAGCGACAAGGCTGACGATGCCGATCAGCGTGATCAAGGCCAGAATCGGCGCGGTGCGCTGAATGTAGCGGAAGCCTTCAGCAATATGCTCGAAGGGAGAAGTGCCGGCCGGCACCGGATGATGCGGGGGCAACTTCATCATCAGCAGGCCGGCGATGACCGCGATATAACTCGCACCGTTGGCGAAAAAGCACCAGCCTTCCCCGATTCTCGATACCAGAATTCCGGCGATGGCCGGGCCGATGACGCGCGCGCCATTAAACATGGAAGAATTTAGCGCGATGGCATTCATCAAATCGTCGCGTGAAACCATTTCGATCAGGAATGATTGCCGGCCGGGAATATCGAAGGCGTTCACTGCTCCGAGCAGCGCGGCCAGCGTGATGATTTCCCAGGTTTTCACGAGGTGCAGGAGGGTGAGAGCCGCAAGAACGAACGCGAGCAGCATGGAGGCAACTTGGGTGCCGATGACGATCTTGTGGCGGTTCCAGCGGTCGGCGGCGAGACCNCCCANCGGGGAAAGAATAAAAATCGGAATCTGCCCGGCGAATCCGACGACGCCGAGCAACACCGACGAACCGGTGATGCGGTAGACCAGCCAGGCCTGGGCGATGGTCTGCATCCAGGTGCCGATCAGCGAGATCAATTGACCACTGAAGAAAAGCTGAAAATTGCGATGGCGCAGCGAGCGCACCATGTCGCGAAAACGCGAGCGAGGCGATGAATCCGGGGTGTTGTCGGCGATGGGAGCGCGGGCGGCCATCACTGGAAGTGTACGACGCGGGAGGGCCGAAGCGGATTGGAATTGGTGGTCATGGTTGCGGCGGCTGCGAGGGGGCCGGAGGAATTATATTTTTCTCATGCGGGTTGAGCAGACGAGCGCAGGCGCGGAGAATCCGGCGGTAGGGCCAGTCGCCAGTGCGAAACAAAATTTCTCCGTCGCGCGGCTTCGAATAAAACCAGCGTGAGACGAGTGATAGATGTTCGGAAAGGAAAGGTGGAGCGGCGTGCAGGCCATATTGCTGGCGCCAAGTTTCAGAAAGTTCTTTTTCTGTGGCTTCGCTCAACTCTGGCTTCGGCGTGTCGAACAAGCCTCGTTGCGAAACTTCATTTGAGGTCAGGTCTTCATTTGCAGCTTCTTTCTGATCTTCCTGCACATTCGTTTGCGCGGGAGCAAATGCAACAGCATCGTCGAGCGGTTCGAAGGCGCTGCGCAGTGTGGCTTCGACGGAACGCGGCTCGCTCACGTCACTGAAGTCGAGATGAAATGGATCGATGAGAATTCCCCGGTGCAAGGGGAAGACGGCGACGGATTGGGGATCGGCGCCGCGCTGCAAAATCACGGCGTCGAGATCCTCAACTCGCCGGGCAATGTCCGGAATCCCGCGCAGAGCTTGTTCGACTTTTTCGAGGCGCTTGTGCAGCGCGGCGGCTCGCTCGAAATCGAGCGAATCGCTGGCCGCTTCGCGCTCGCGTTCGAGACGCGCGATCAAGACCGCCCCTTGACCGGAGAGGCCTTCGAGCAGGTGCCCGACTTCGCGGTCGTATTCCTCTTTGGTGCAACCTGCGAAACAGGGAGCCAAACACATTTTCATTTCGGAATAGATGCATCCGGGAAAACTTGGATCGCGGCGGATTTTGATTTGACAGCGGCGCGTTTTAAACAGATCGAGAAAGCCTTCGCTGAAATCATCAGCAAAATGACGGGACGGGAACGGCCCAAAGTAAAAACTTTGGTCGGCGCGAATCTGGCGGGTGACATAACAACGTGGATAGGGATTCCGCAAATTGACTTTCAGCATGGCGGGTGGACGGATCCGAGCAAGTGCCCGGTAACGCAGCGGAAAAAGCGAGCGAGCCAGGCGGTAGTGCAAGAGAGACTGTTCGAATTTCGAGCCGGTGACGCGGTAGCGGATATTCCCCACGACATCGCGCAGGTTGAGCCGTTTCGATTGCGACTCCGGAGCTGTGAGCAATCGCTCGGCGGCTCGGCGAATATCCGCAGTGCGCGCGAGGTAGGGTTCGGCTTTCGCTGGTTTCATTTCGAGGAGGATGACACCCGGCCTCGCGGGAAGTGCCGCGAAAAAATCGGCGTCNAATTCCGGAAAAAACGGNAGGGAGACGTCGAGTTCCAGCATGGNGTCAAGAATACAACGGCAGACTANCGCAGGAGAAATGCCNGGGTCAGTANGNCTTTAGAACCCAGGAGGCNATGACCAGGCGCTGGATTTCGCTNGTCCCTTCGTAAATTTCGGTGATGCGGGCGTCNCGGTAATTACGCTCAACGGGATATTCGCGGCTGTAACCGTAGCCACCGTGAATCTGGATGGCTTTGTGAGTGACCCGCGTGGACATTTCGCTGGCAAACAGTTTGGCCATCGCGGCTTCCATGGAAAAGCGCTGGCCGGTGTCCTGCTTCCAAGCGGCACGGCGGGCCAGCAAACGAGCCGCATCAATTTCAGTGGACATATCCGCGAGCATGAACTGAATGGCCTGAAAATCAGCGATGGGATGGCCAAAGGCCTGGCGCTGCCTGGCGTAGGCGAGGGCGGCTTCGAAGGCGCCCTGGGCAATTCCGATGGCCTGGGCGGCGATGCCGATGCGGCCGCCGTCGAGCGTGGCGAGCGCGATCTTGTAGCCTTCGCCTTCCTTGCCGATGCGATTTGATTCCGGAACTTCACAGTCACTGAAAGAAAGTTCGGTGCAGGC
>JGI12712J15308_10000552_pt1 | contig 11123 bp, 10 predicted proteins | sample JacPin_JW_Ref_O2_FD_15308 | JGI IMG/M metagenome (IMG submission 15308) | reverse complement strand
ACAGGAGTGTGCAAGCCGCAACCGCGGCCGGCGGCAGCCAAAGCTGGTGCAGCGCCGGCGAAACCGGCGGCCAAGACGGCGCCGGCGGATTGCAAAACCGTGGTCACGCGAGCGGAATTCGAGAAGTTGGTGGACAGCATCTCGGCTCACCCGAATCCGCAACTCAGGCGGCAGCTGGCTTCGGCTTATCCGGGCATTCTGGCGTTCGCGCAGGCCGCGCAGAAGCAGGGTCTGGACAAAACCGCCCGCTTCGAGACGGAGATGAAATTTGCCCGTCTGCAGATCCTCGGCAAGGAATTGCGGGATCAGATTTCGGAGAAAGCGGCCAAAGTTTCCGATGAAGACGTTAACAGCTACTATCAGGCACATCTTGCCGTCTATCAGGAATTCAACCTCGACCGCGTCTTTGTGCCGCACTTCCGGCCACCGGCAGCGGAAGCCAAACTAGAGTTGAAGGATGAGAAGGAAGGAAAAGATGCCAAGGACGAGAAAGACGCGAAGTTAACTCCGGAGCAGCAACAGAAACAAAAAGCAGATACCGAGCAGGAAGAAGCGAAGCTGGCGGACAGTCTGCGGACACAAGCGGCTGCCGGAGAAGACTTCGTCAAGCTGCAAAAGGAAGCTTACGACGCTGCGGGGATGAAAATGGATGCGCCGCCCATCAACCTGCCCAAAGTGCGGCGCAACGGTTTGCCGCCGGGTCAGGTCGCGGTTTTCGATTTGAAGGAAGGCGAGGTCTCGCAGGTCATTAGCGATCCGGGAGGGCATTACATTTATAAAGTGAAGGCGATCGTGCAAATGCCCGTGGACGACCAACTGAAAAACGAGATTCACGGCATGTTGCAGGGCCAGCAGCAGCGGGAAGAGATGGACAAATATCAGAAGTCGTACACGGTGCAGACCAACGAAGAATATTTTGGTCCGCCCGCGCCCCCCGGACCGCCTCCCGGAGCGCGCACGCTGCCGAACCGCGTGCCCCGCACGGCTGCGCCCGGCGCCCAGCCACAAACGCCGACACCGGCTCAACCGCCGGCTACCCCACCACCGGCGGCCTCGCCGAACTGATGGCGAAGCCTGTCGTCCTAATCACCGGCATCAGCGGCAACCTGGGGCTCAGACTTTTGCCGCTGCTGGGGAGTTTCTCGGTCATCGGGGTGGACATCAGTCCGCCCCAGACTGACCTTCCCTTGCAATTCGAGCGCATGGACCTGGGCGCGGAAGCTTCCTGCCGCAGTCTTTATGAACTGCTGCGCGATACGCAAACGTATGCCGTAATCCATTTGGCGTTTGTGATCGATCCGGTACGCACGGGGGTGCTGGATGTGACGCGCATGTGGCAAATCAACGTGGCCGGTACGGCGCGAGTGATGGAAGCCATCACCGAGGCCAATCGCCAGAACGACGACGGCGTCAAACAATTCATTTTTCCCGGCAGTGTTTCGGCTTATGGATCGGACCTGCCGCGGCCGGTGGAAGAAGACTTTCCTCTCGGCGCCCACACGCTTCCCTACGCGATTCACAAGAAGGAATCCGACGAAGTGGTGCGGCAGCGCTCACCCTCGCTGCGCGGATGCAGCGCCTACATTCTGCGGCCGCATATTTTTGCCGGAGCCAGCGTCGAGAACTATTTGCTGGGAGCTTTCCGCGGCACACCCAACGGCACCAGCGCGCGAGCTCAGAAAATGCGGAGCGCGGGAAAGCGGCTGCCCTGCATGCTTCCGCGCGGGCAGGAATTCCTGGACAAGAAAATTCAGTTTGTCCACGTCGACGATATGGCGCGGCTGATTGCCCACATCCTTCGCCGCGAACCTGAGACTCAGCGGTTGACAGTGTTGAATGTGGCCGGACGCGGAGAGCCGCTAACTTATGGCCGCTGCGTGGAGATGGCGCAGGCCAAGCTGATTCGCGTACCCGGAAAATGGCCGATGGGGCTGGCTCTGCAAATTTTGTGGAACCAGAAAATTTCCGCGATTCCTCCGGAAGCGCTTCCCTACATGACCGGCGAATACATCATGAATACCGACCGGCTGCGCAGGTTTCTGGGGCCGGAGTATGAAGACGTGATCCGTTACACGATTGCGGATGCTTTCGCCGACGCCGTCAAGCCGGGAGTAGGTGCTTCGCATGGGACAAGCGCGAACTAGCCGAGGCAGAGGAAGAACCGGATGTGCTGACGAGCGGCTCGCATAGGCCGCTCGTTTTTTCTCGCCGTCGAATTTCGCGAGCGGAGCGGATCCGTCAAATGCTAGCTTCCGATTGCTGTCGAAACCTCGCGCGGGCTGTTTGTGAGCCACCTTCTTCTGAGGCCCTGCGGAACAGGGCGTCCAGCGACCATCTCCCCGGACCGTTGATCAGCAGGAAAGCAACCACGAGCGCTTGCGCGTACTCGGGATCGCACCTCATGCAAAACTGCTCAGAATCCGATTCGCGGCGGAGCCGGCGGTAAGGGCAAAGGCGAAGTGCCTAGATAGAGCGAGATTTTGGTGGAGAGTATCGCCACGATCATCTCCACGATGAAGGGCACGGAAATCCATCGAGTCAGGGAGCCCGCCAGCAAGATCAACCCGCCGCCGATCTCGAGCAGCGCGACGAAATCGGCGGTGAAATGAGGGAACGGCGTCCCCAGCTTGGTGAAGCGGCCAATGCCCTGGTTCGCGTAGACGAATTTCAAAATTCCCTCCCAGAAGAAAACCCCGCCGGCCATCACTCTCAAAAACAGGATCGACCTCGGACCCTCGGTTGGTGGATGGTTCAGCCATGACAAATATTTTTCATTTGTTTCTCCTTTCGTTTTCACAGCGTTCTCACGCCGTTGTTTCTCACAGCGTTTGTTCTCACCGGGGATAACAGAACTGGCGGCGATTTATTCCATGGAATATTTCGAGGGCATGAGGAATGAACGGATGGCTGGCTGGTTTACTCTATGCGGGTGTCCGAAGACCGCCCCCGCGCGTCGTCGTTTGAAGACCTGGCGATGCCCTTGTTCGACCAGCTCTATAACTTTGCACGCTGGCTGACCCAGGACACTGCCGAGGCCGAAGACCTGGTGCAGGAAACCTACGCCAAGGCGCTGCGCGGGTTCGGATCGTTTCAGCAGGGCACGAATTTTCGCGCGTGGATGTACCGCATTTTGAGGAATTCGTTCTTGAGTTCGCGGGCGGGACTGAAGATCGTCGTTCCGCTGGACGAGGAAGAGAACGAAAACATTTTACCGCCGGCGAGCACGACACCGGAGAGCATTCTGATCGGGGAGGCGAACCGCGAGATGGTGCAGCAGGCGATGGCCGAATTGCCGACACATTTTCGCGAGATATTGCTGCTGTGCGAAGTGGAAGAAATGTCTTATCAGGAAATTTCTGCGACGCTTGGCATTCCCGCTGGGACAGTNATGTCGCGCCTGTCTCGCGCCCGCAAGGCNTTGCGCGGCCTGCTGCAGCAGAACTTAGAAGGAGGGCGGCATGGGGTGTGAGCAGTGGCGCGGGAAGCTCGATCTGTATTGCGATGGCGAACTCGCATCCGCCGACCAGGCTGCGCTTCGCGCGCATTTAAACAGTTGCGCGGCATGTGCCGTCGACGTTTTGGATCGGGTGCAGCTGAAGCACTCCGTGCACGCCGCCGGAAAGCGCTACGAACCGAGCGCCCAGTTGCGGGCCCAAATCGCGAAGACGGTCGCAAAGACGACCGCGAAGAAGGCGCCTTCGGCGAATGTGTGGGGATGGAGAATCATCTTCGTGCCCGCCGTCGTCATGCTGATTTTTGCGTTGGCGCTGAACCTTTATGTGGGGCGCGAATATGCCGGGCGCGAGCGTGCGGCGCGCCAGCGCGTCTACAGCGAATTGGCCGACCTGCACGTGGCCACGCTGGCCAGCGCAACTCCGGTCGACGTGATTTCTTCCGACAAACATACGGTGAAGCCATGGTTTCAAGGAAAGATTCCATTCACCTTTAACCTGCCGGACTTACCGGGCTCGGAGTTTAGTTTGATCGGCGGGCGCGTCACTTATCTCGAGCAAACGCCGGGCGCGCAGCTGATCTATCGAGTGCGCAAGCATGAGATATCGGTCTTCATTTTTCCCGAGCATGCGCTGCCCATGCCCAGCCTGCTGGCCGGTCCGGTGAACGCGCTCTCATTCAACACGGAGAGCTGGACGCAGAATGGGCTGCGTTACTTTACGCTGGGTGACGCGAGCGCGGACGATATTCGAGCGCTGAGCAAACTGCTGCGCGATGCGGGGTGACTGAGGTTAAGGAGCCAAACTCCAGCAAGCCGGCCTTCCTAGCTGACAGCCTTGCTGTGGAACTGCCGCAGTCCGATCCCGAGCAGCAGAATATCAAAGCACGCCAGAGCTATAAACACAGCCAGCAGAGACAGGTGCGGAAACTGGGGCACGAGCGTTCCGCGCAGGCCCTCGCTCGCGTAGACCAGCGGATTCACCAAGACAATTTTCTGCAGAATCGGAAAGTGACTCAGCGCGCTCCACGGGTAATAGGTGCAGCCGAAAAAAATCATTGGCGTTAAAACCATACTGAACATCAGGCCAATGTGCGTCTGATTCACACTGCAGCCCAGAGCGAGTCCGCCACAGGCTGAGAAAAGCGCGACCAGCACCGTAACGCCGGCGAAGGTCAAAGGCGAATGCAGATTGAATTCCACGGGACGCAGCAATAACCACGCCAATGGAATCACAACCAGTCCTGCGACCAGCGCTTGCAGTGTGCCGAAAACCACTTTCTCGATCGCGAGCCATGAAATTTCAATGGGCGCGAGCAGCCGGTCTTCGATCTCGCGCGTGAACTGAAATTCGGCAATCAACGGCATCGCGACCGCCCAGACGCCGGTGAACACCATGCTGATCGCCATGATGCCCGGCAACAGCAGGCTCTTGTAGGCAACCGGCATGTAGCCGCTGCTCACCATCACGCGCCCAAAGATGAACACGAACATCATCGGCTGCAAAAAAGTCTGCATCAGCAGAGGGATGACGTTACGGCGAGCGACGTGAGCGTCGCGCGCCAGCAAGGCGAGAAAAGTCGTCCAATTCATTCGCGCAAGCTCCTTCCAGTGTGGTGCAGAAACAAATTCTCCAGGCTGGGCTCATTGATGTGAACATCGCACAATTCGATGGACGCGCCGGACGCGAGATTGGCAATCTCGGAAACCAGCGACCCGCCGCGGTCGGCGTACACGTCGGCGGAGTTGTCGGCGGCCGCATCCGGATGCGCGCGCACTTCTCTGACTCCCGCCAAATTCTGCAGGCGTTGCAGTAATTCAGGAGACAGTCGGCCAAAACGCAACCGCAACAAATAACCGCCCGGAACTGACGCCTTCAACTCGCTGGGCGTGCCCAGAGCGATGTTGCGTCCATGATCGATGATGGCAAGACGCTGGCACAATGCGTCGGCTTCCTCCATGTTGTGAGTGGTCAGAAGGATGGTTTTGCCGCGCTGGTTGTATTCGCGAATGATTTCCCAGAGAAGCAGCCGGGTTTGCGGATCTAGTCCGGCGCTGGGTTCGTCGAGAAAAAGAACCTGCGGATCGTGCATCATGGCGCGCGCAATGGAGAGCCGCTGCATCATGCCGCCGGAGAAACCGCGGACCATCTGGTCGCCGCGGTCGGTGAGCTTGAAGCGGTCGAGTAGGGTATCGGCGCGCTCGGTGCGCGTTTGGGAATCGATGCCGAAATAAGCGCCGTGAAAGAGCAGGATTTCCCGAGCGGTCAGAGTGAAGTCGAGATTCGGCCGCTGCTGCACTACTCCGATCAAGCGCTTGACCACAACCTGTTCCGCCCACACGTCATGCTCGCCGATCCAAGCCTGGCCGCCCGTAGGACGCACGCGGGTAGTGAGAATTCCCACGGTGGTCGACTTCCCGGCGCCGTTTGGTCCGAGCAGCCCGAAAATCTCTCCGGACGAAATATCGAGCGAGAGACCATCGAGAGCAACGATCTCCGCCTTGGGCGTCTTATTCTTCTTGCCGCGCCCAGCACTGAAACTGAAGCCGCCGCCCGCGGCCATAGGCGGCGGCGAATTGTAGACTTTTCGTAAATCGCGAGTTCGAATGCCAGCCAGCATACTGAAGTTCCTCAGTCGTTAAATTACTTTGGCGTCAATCATTTGGGAAGGTTGTGGATAAATTCTTGGAGCAGGCCGTTGAATTTTTCCGCATCGTCCACGAACAGTGCGTGGCCGTCACCGTCGAACCGCTCCAGCCGTATTTTGTCGCCAAGCTTTGATTTCAGGAAGTCGGCCGTCGCCTGCGAGTCGGGCTGATAGGCAAACAGTACGGGACGATTCATCCTGGCAAAGCCGGCGGAAAGATCCTTCACCGCGATCATGTCGTAGATGAGTACGACTGCGGCATCCGCCGGAACCTGGGTTGAGGCGTCGATGACGCGTTTGAGATAATCCTCCGTCTGCGGCTTCTTGTACATGCTGCGGACAAAACCGTCGGCTTGTTTTTGCCGATCAAGTTGGAGTTGGTTCATCCATCCCGTGGCGAAGCCGAACATCTCGGGGCTAAGCTTGTCCGCGAGAAACCCATCCACCAGCACCAGCCCGCCGACATTGTCGGTGCCGAATTGTTCGGCATATTTCACCAGCTCGCCGCACGCCATAGACCAGCCGACGAGAACGGGTTGCTTCAGGCCAAGGGAATCCACGAGCTCTTTGTAGTCACGGGAGCGGGTTTCGGGCATGTGGCCGTAAGTTGGTTGGTCGCTCTCGCCCTGCGAACGCGGATCGACGGCGATGACGTGGTAATTCTTCGAGAACTCGTCGATTTGCTTTTGCCAGATCCAGGCCGGCATCGTCCAGCCAGGAATGAAAACGATCGCCTGGCCGCTGCCGGCTTCAAGGTAATGGATCCGGATGCCGTCGGAGGTTTTGAAAAAACCGCTCTTTTTTGTGTTTGTGGGCCCTGTCGATTGCGCGGCGGCGACCGATGCTGACACGATGTATAGAAGGACCACACTGAGTGTGACAGTTGTAGTTCTTTTCATAGTTCGCATTCGATTGAAAGAGATTTTACGCATGATTCCCCTCCTCCTGGATCCCATCTTGGTTCCCCCATCTTGGACCGCCGTCGGCAAACCCTCGTCGCACTGCTACTTTTTCCCGCGATACAGTCCTGCGATTCCGAACGTATAGGGCGTCCAGCTTGCTTCTACGAAACCGGCGCGGCGCATGCGGTCGAGCATTTCGTCGGGCTCGGGGAAGCGTTCGACGGATTCCGGAAGATAAGCGTAAGGCCCGCGAACTCCGGAGATCATAGTGCCCACGCGCGGAAGAATCTGCCTAAAGTAAATGCGGTAGAGCTGTCCTATGATTCCTTTCGGTTCGCCAAAATCGAGGATGCCGCATTCGCCTCCGGGACGCAGAATGCGGACGATTTCGCGCAATCCGGCGTCGTAGTCGGCGAGATTGCGGAAGCCGAAAGCGGAAGTCACCAGATCGAAATGCTGGCCTGGCAACGGAAGATTGAGGGCATCGGCCTCGATCCAGCGAGGCATCCCCGATTCGCCGTCCGACGAAGAAGGGTTGGCGGAAGAAGCGGTTGTCGCAGCGTGATCCGGAGACTTCCCAGCCGATTTGCTCAGCGCGCGCTGCAACATGGCATGCGAAAAATCGGCACCGAACAGTTGCGACGAACTTCGGGGGGCAGACCTTTTCAGCTGCCGGCGTAGTGCGAATGTCATATCGCCGGTCCCGCAGCAGAGATCGAGCACGCGGGTTTCCGGACGCGACAAGACTTCGCGGAACGAGCGCGCCGCGCGCCTCCACCATACGCGATCGACATTGAATGAGAGCACGTGGTTGAGCAGGTCGTAGCGCGGAGCAATCGAGGTGAACATCTCCCGCACGGCACGCGCGGCGGAACTGGCGTCACTCGTGCCCTGGGGCGCGGCGCCAACTGCGGATTTTCCTGAAACAGACATGAAGGAGAGCGCGTTGATAAATCGTTGATTGACGTTTGTTGATTAAAAGCTCTACGAAACCGGGTGTCGAGTGGGCTTCAATCAAAAATCAAAACCCAAAAATCAGCAAATTCACTTGCCCCATCCGGTGTGCGCTACCTGCCGTAGTTCGTCCACGGCCTGCAGCACCGCGTCCTCCGGCACGTCGGTGGCAACTTCGACTTTGCCAATTTCGCGGGGCAGGATAAAGTGCACCACGCCGTTTTGAGTTTTCTTATCAGTTTGCAGACGGGCAAGAATTTTCCGTGCGCTCACATTCACTTCTGGAAGCTTGCCCAGGCTCAGTACGGCGTCGGCGATACGGCCGGCGGTGACGCTATCGGTGCGGCCAACGTTGAGCGCAATGTTGGTGGCGGCGATCATTCCCCAGGCTACGGCTTCGCCATGGAGCAGACGCCGGTAGCCGGTTTCGACCTCCAGCGCGTGGCCAATGGTGTGACCCAGGTTGAGCACACGGCGCAGGCCGCCTTCGCGCTCGTCGGCGGAAACCACTTCGGCTTTCAACTTCACTGATTGCGTGATCAGCCATTCCAGTTCGGCCGGATCGCGTTTCAGAATCTTGGCGCGGTTCTGTTCGAAGCGCAGAAAGAGTTCCACGTCGCCGATTACGCCGCACTTTAACGCCTCGTAGAGTCCGGCGCGAAACTCGCGGTCGGGCAGCGTCTTGAGAACAGCCGGGTCAATCAAGACAACCCGCGGATGATAAAAAGTTCCCAGCAAGTTTTTGCCGGCGGCGAGGTTCACTGCGGTCTTCCCGCCGATGGAAGCGTCCACCTGCGCGAGCACCGTGGTAGGAACCTGAACGAATTCGACTCCGCGCATGTAGAGTGAAGCCGCGAGCCCGCTCACGTCGCCAACCACTCCGCCGCCGAGAGCGATCACCACGGCCTTTCGTTCCGCGCCCAACCTCGCCAGTTTTTCGGCGAGAGCCTCCACGGTAGCGAGGCGCTTGGCAGGTTCGCCATCGGACATCATCAACACCTGCGGTTTGAAACCCGCGGCGGTGAGCGAGCGGACGAACTTCGCTCCCCAGCGCTTGCGGACGGGCGCTACGGTTACTATAAAAATGCGGCTGTCGTGCGGCAGCAATTCGGCGAGCACAGACCCCGCGCGGGTAAGCAGGCCGTTTTCAATCCGCGCCTGGTAAGGTCGCGGCGACACATGAATGGTGACTTGCGGCATGGCTTTCCATAATAGCGTATGGCGCAAAGGCGGAAAAATCGCCTGCGTTCGGCACAAGATTCTTCGCGGCTCGAGCGCGAGTTCCGCGTGTCACCTGGCCTGTGGGCGGGAGGGTTTCTCTGGCCGGCGGTCTGGAAACAGCAGCGACGCGGCGATCGAAACCGCGAGAGCTCCGGCCACGACTCCGAGAGAGACAATCGTTGAGACCGGGAAATGGTCGGCGGTTAGCATCTTGAGGCCAACCAGAATCAGGACCACGGCCAATCCATAATGCAGGAAGCGAAAAATTCCCATCAGCCCGGCGACCGCGAAATACATCGATCGCAAGCCCAGCACGGCCAGCACGTTGGAGGTGTAGACGATGAATGCGTTCAGCGTGATGGCCAGCACCGCCGGGATGGAATCCACGGCGAAAAGAACGTCAGTGGTTTCAATCACGAACAAGACCACGAGCAGCGGCGTGGCATACAAACGCGGATCGGCCGGCAATCGGACGAAGAATTTGCCGCCGTGGTAGTCGTCGGTCACCGGGACAAAACGGCGCAACCCGCGCACCACCGGGTTCTTCGAGGGATCGACCTGGCGCTCGCCCAGCGCGCAGACGCGAATGCCGCTGTAAATCAGCAAGCCTCCGAAAACATAGAAAATCCAATGGAAGCGGTGAATCAGGCTGACCCCGGCGCCAATAAAGACACCGCGCATCACCAGCGCGCCAAGAATTCCCCAGAACAAGACGCGATGCTGCTGCTCTTCGGGAACGGTGAAATAACGGAAGATCAGCAGAAAGACAAAAAGATTGTCGACGCTGAGCGAGAGTTCGAGAACGTAGCCGGTGACGAATTCAAGTGCGGTCTGATGCCCTTGCCAGAAAAATACAATTCCCGCGAAAGCGGCGGCCAGGGCGACCCACATCGCGCTCCAGCCCAGCGCTTCGGGAAAACGCGCCACTCGGCCGGGCCGGTGGAACACGCGCAGATCCAGCACCAGCATGCCGAGCGCGAACAGGTTGAAGAGGATCCAGAAGTAGAGCAATGGAAGTCCGACCTACGGAATTATTGACTGCTGATTGTCGATTGCTGATTGCGCATCGAAAAACATCGGTGCCGGCACAGTTACAGTCGGCGGGTTCCAATCAACAATCAGAAAACAAGAATCAGCAATCGCCCTTATTTCTGTCGCCCGCGTTTGCCGCTCGTCCAATCGTCCCACAGGCCGAAAGCTTTGAACAGGTCGTCGCTGTGCGTATCGCGGATGGTCTGGTCGATCTGCTCGTGAGTGAGCCGCGGTCCGACTTTTTCCGGGAGATTGGCCAGGCCAAAACTGAGCACGGCGGCTTCGGCCACGTGTTTCTTGAGTTGCGGAAAGTCCACCTTGTCATAGGTATCGGAAATCGCATGGTAATTTTCCAGATAGTTCGACTCATCCTGTTCCGCGACAAACGTGGGCACGCCTTCCAGCATAAAGTCGAAATGATCCGTGCCCCATTCCATAGTTACCGGCAGAGTCGTTACGCCAAACTGCTGCAGGGGCCCGATCAAGTATTGCGCGTTCCCCAGCACATCCTTGCGACCGCCCACGGAGAAGCCAGTAGTTTTGCCGGTGCCGGAATCGTAGATGACCACACCGGCGGCTCGGTCGAGTTCCGAACGATGCGCAAGAGCATAGGCCCGCGAACCGAGCAAACCTTCTTCTTCGCCGGAGAAAAGAATGAAGCGGATGCTGCGCCGCGGCTTCAGCCCCGAGGCTTTGATGGTGCGCAGCGCGTCGACTACCAGCGCGGCATTGCATCCGTTATCGAGTGCGCCGGTGCCGAGTTCCCACGAATCGAGGTGCGCGCCCAGAATCACAAACTCGTCGGGCTTTTCGCTGCCGCGGATTTCCGCGATCACATTCGACGTCTTGAGCGGGCCGCCGATCTGGTTCGGAATCGACAAGTCCGCCCACATCGGGTGATGCGACGCCAGCAGC
>JGI12712J15308_10000548_pt1 | contig 11157 bp, 10 predicted proteins | sample JacPin_JW_Ref_O2_FD_15308 | JGI IMG/M metagenome (IMG submission 15308) | reverse complement strand
GTGACAGGGTCGTCTCGCGGGCTAGGAGCGGGGATTGCCGTGGCCCTGGCCGAAGCGGGTGCAAGTGTGGCGATCCATGGCTCGCGCACCGTACCGGAAGTCACGCAGCAAATGCTAGGCAAAATCGGCGCGAGTCACTTCGCCGTNGTTGGCGATGTAGGCGATGCGTCTGTTTGTGCACTGCTCGTTGAACAAGTGGTCCACCATTTTGGCGCCATCGATATTCTGGTCAACAACGCTGGAATCATTCGGCGCGCTCCCGCCGTGGAGCACTCTGAGGAAGACTGGAAGGCAGTGATCGACACGAATCTCACCAGCGTGTTCCGCCTGACAAAGCACGCGGGGAAGCATATGTTGGCGCAGGGTTCAGGCAAAGTCATCAACCTTGCTTCCGTATTGGCATTCCAGGGCGGAGTTTTTGTCCCTTCATATGCCGCGGCCAAAGGCGCTGTCGGACAACTGACGAAGGCATTCGCCAATGAGTGGGCAGCAAAGGGAGTCAACGTGAACGCCCTGGCACCCGGATATATGGCCACCGACAATACCGAGGCCTTGCGGGCAAACCCGGAGCGGTCCCGTCAAATCATGGAACGGATTCCCGCCGGACGATGGGGCTGTCCAGACGACCTGGCCGGCGCAGCCGTGTTTCTTGCATCGAGCGCCAGCGACTATGTTCATGGCCATATTTTGGCCGTCGATGGTGGCTGGTTGAGCCGGTGATTTCGAAACTGGGAATGATTGCAGCAGATCTGTTTCCGAGGTGATTTATGAAACTGACGATTGCATCGCTGCTCGTTGCTGCGTGCATGGTTCCTTTCGCTGGTGCACAAACACTCACGGTAGATCACGTGACGCAAAGTCAATTGCAGGAAAAAGCTACGGAGCTGAACGCCAAGGCACAAGGTCCCGAGGGTGTAGCTAGTAGCACGCTGAACCAGTATCCAAACCACTTCACGATGATTGCGCTTCGCAGCAAAAATGGCGGAGCGGAGATTCATGAGAACTATGCTGACTTTTTCTTTGTCGTGCAGGGAAGCGCGAAGCTTTTGACTGGCGGCACGGTGCAGAACGCCCAGACATTGAGCCCGGGAGAGATCCGAGGCAAATCCGTGTTAAACGGAGTCGAGACGACGCTGAATCAAGGGGACATCGTGCATATCCCTGCAACTGTGCCCCACCAGCTTCTGCTGCCGCAGGGTGGAACCTTCCTTTACTTCGTGATTAAGGTCAAAGAAAAATGAAACGGCTGCCGTCTTTTCAATGCGTCAGTCGCGCCCATTGCAACGCCCTAACTTTGGCGGAGGTTCGCCTATTCCTTTGCGGGACAGCCGCATGACCGGCGAATAATCAACTCCGTGGGAAAGAGCATCTTTGCAGTCTGCGCTTCCGCCATCGCGCCCTCCTGTAGATTGGCGATTTTTTTGAAGAGAAGCTCGGCAGCCGCGCGCGCCATCCCGGCTGGAGTTTGACGCACGACCGTGAGGGGGGCCGCCAGCACCTCGGCGAGTTCGAAGTCGTCGAACCCCACGACCGCAATATCCTCGGGTACCCGCAGCTTGTGCAGGTGAAGCGCCTGGATGAGATACACCGAGGAGATTCGTTTCAAAGAGAATGCCGCCGTCGGCCGGTCCGTAGTCGACCAGCGCAGCACTAGATGCTGCATCGCCTCGAGGCTGTTGAATTGGCAAAACAGAACGGGCTCGAGACCAGCGTTACGCATGGCAATGTTGTAGCCCTCGATCCGTTCACGCACTGTATAACTGCCGGAGTCAAAGCCGACGCAGGCGATCTTCTTGTGGCCATGTTCGATCAAATGCCGAACGCCTTGTTCCGCGCCGTCTCGGTTTTCGACAAGCACGGCATCCGCTGACATTCCAGCAACGGGTCGGTCGAGAGCGACAACCGGAACGCCGTTTTCCTGAATCGTCTTCAATCGCCTTCCGTCACTGCCTGAGCTAACGATTAGCAGCCCGGCAATCCGATTCTGGATAGACTCAAGTTGCTGTTCCTCGACTGCCACGCTTCTTCCCGTGGCAACCACCAGGGTCTGATAGTCGTGCCGTATCGCAACTTCCTGAACCGCGTGAAAGCAGCTGGAAAAGAAGTCCGACAGATCCGGCACGACCAAGCCGATAGTCCGTCCCCTGCCACCCTTCAGCATACGGGCGGCATCATTCGGAGAATAGCCAATCTTGGCGACCGCTTTCAGGACTCTGGATCGCGTCGAATGCTTTACGCTTGGATGATTGTTAAGAACACGCGAGACCGACATCACTCCGACTTTCGCTTCTTTTGCGACGTCGATAATCGTGGGCGGTCTGCCGCGCCCTCTTGCTCTGGGAGTTTTCATTTTTGCAAGGACGTTCCAGGGTGCATTGGACGCGCGGTTTGCGAGAGCGCGTCAAGTTCCGATGCCGCCAACAGAAAGCCGCCGACCCCGTACACAGAACTCGCGGAAGGTTTGAATTTGCCCGGCTGTCCATCGATCGGCTGGATTGACCCCAAGCGGCCATCCGCATAGATATGCGCCAGCATTCCGGCCCAGGCGCGCATAACCACTGTCTCGAACTTCGCCCGGTCGAGAATGCCATGGTTGATGCCCCACGCCAGCGAATAGGTAAAAAATGCGGTGCCGGAAACTTCGGGCAGATCATAGGCCCCAGGATCGAGTAGCCCGCTGCGCCAGAGTCCATCCCCGCCCTGAATCGCGGCAATCCGGTCGGCCATCTCTTTGTATTGAGTGATGTACTTGCCCCGGCTCGGATAGTCGTTAGGCAAGACCTCCAGCACCTTGGCAAAGGCGCCCATGACCCAACCATTGCCTCGCGACCAAAAGATCTTCTGGCCATTCTTCTCCTTCTGCGTAAGGTAACGGCTGTCACGGAAGTAGAGGTGCTCCGCAGGGTCGTACAGACTGGCTGAAGTCTGCCACCACTCGCGATCCATATAGTTCAGATACTGCGGATCGCCCGTTGCGGCAAACATCCTGGCTACCACCGGGGGCGCCATGAACAGTGCATCGCACCACCACCACAGCAACTTGTCCCGATCATCGGGCCGAACGATCAGACGGTTCAGAATCGCCCTGGTATTTGCGATCCTCACCGGTTTCTGCTTCTCGAGGTACAGATCCATGTAAGACTGACCCAACGCCATGTCGTCCGCATGCGGAAATCGCGCATCGACCAATTTCCAATCGAAGCGCTCCGCCATCTTCACTACCGCGTCGTGGTACCGCGGATCTCCAGTTGTTTTCGACGCCGCCAGCAGCCCATCGTATAGAGCCGCGTAAGTCCATTGCTGGTTGAAGCTCGGTTCTGCCCGAGCAAGTTGCCAGTCGGCCACTTTCTGCGCAGCCTCGCGTATGGCTGTGTGCGTTAGGGCTGAAGAAAGATCCGTGGCCAGCGGGCCGGGGTCGTCTGGCGCATCTCCCGCCGACGCCCTTTCCACAGACAAGGGTGTCGTCGCCTGACCATCTGGCGCTTTGGGCTGCGCGAGCTGGGCACTCGCAGTCAATCCAGCGAGTCCGGCCAGCGCCGCAAGTACGGATAAAGCACGCCACACATTGTCATTCAATCGATGATTCCTTCGTGCAGCCTGCGTCATTCCGGTGTTCTGTCAATGCCAGTCGGGGAATTCTGTGCGTCCCAAGTCGGCCTGATAAGGCCCTGATTGAAGCAGGATTTCGCAAAACGCCGCCTAATTGGAAGAGCGGAGTCGACAGGAGCAGACTGGCGTTGCGACAACCGCGATCAAGCCTGATGAGTCATAATACATCAGGCAGAATGAAGTACGTTATCAATTCTGTCAGGTGGAGACATGGATCGCCCTAGCCGAAGAGGAAAATGCACAGGATAGATCGGATCGCCAGAAGAAGGTTCTTGAAAACTGCGGCAGCGGCCGGTTGTATGAGCGTTGCCAACGTGACTCTTGGTCTATCGAGTCACGCGGGAAAGTCGAGTGCCTTCCGGCTCGTGGCCGAAACGGACCGCAAGCGCATTCTCGAAGCCGCGGCCCAGTATGTCTCTGAAACGCCGCTCACGATCACGGCGTTCCCCGCCAAGGGGAGCGCCGGCGGGTTGCACGATTTCTATTCCCAAGCAGACTACTTCTGGCCAGATCCGAAAGACCCGAACGGGCCGTACCTCAACCGCGATGGCCAGAGCAATCCGGAGAATTTCGACGAGCATCGTAAGGTGATGGTGGCGCTCTCCATCCAGATGCCCGCTCTCACCGCCGCCTGGATCCTGACTGGCGACCGCGGTTACGGACAGAAGGCCTGCGCTCACCTTCGCGCCTGGTTCGTTGCACCCGAAACGCGGATGAACCCGAATCTGCTGTACTCTCAAGCCGTTCAAGGGTCTTCGACCGGCCGCTCCTACGGCATCATCGACACTCTCCATCTGGTCGAGGTGGCGAGGGCCGCCAGTTTTCTGACGTCCGGAATGCTCAGTGCGCAAGAAGCTGCCGCGGTGAAGAGTTGGTTCGCCGGCTATCTGGACTGGCTTTCGCACAGCGAGCGGGGCCTGAAGGAGCGCGACACGACAAACAACCACGCCTTCTGCTGGGCCTTGCAGGTTGCTGAGTTTGCCCGCTTGGCAGACGACGACGTCGCGCGCAAAGAGGTGTACCAGCGCTACCAGAGAATTTTACTACCTAGTCAGATCGACGCGAGTGGAGCGTTTCCTCGGGAGTTGGAGCGCACCAAGCCATACAGCTATTCGATCTTCAACTTCGACGTGATGGCGGGGCTCTGCCAAGCGCTCAGAGGACTCTCTCCGGATCCGCCTACTTTCCATCTTGCCGACGGGCGCGGGCTCTGCAAAGCCGCGGATTTCATCTATCCGTATCTTAAGGACAAGAGCGTCTGGAAGTGGGCAAAAGATGTTGAGCATTTCGACGCCCTGCCCGTTCGTTCGCCTGGCCTTCTGTTTTCGGGCATAGCCTGTCACGAACGGAAATACATCGATCTCTGGAAGACGTTGAATCCAGATCCGACGGACAAGGAAATCATCCGTAACTACCCCATCCGCCAGCCCCTTCTTTGGGTATGACCAGATAGATGAAGCTCTCGTAATCATCGGTCGTTTGCCGGATGACTTTGACCTTCAAAAGTCACTTTATTCATGGCGCCGGCGTATCCTCCTCGTCTCATCACGCAACTTTCAAGGGCGTTTGACACTGAAAAGCATTAACGTTAACACTAGGATTTTGAAGGAGATGGCCTACATTGCGAGATCAAGCCGTCAGACTCTTGTCAATCCGCGATAGAGCGGAACTAGGCCCGCTCGGGTGGGAGAAGCAACGTCGTATGCCGAGTTGGACGGACGGACCACAGTTCTCAGGTTCATCCACCCGCGCGGAGCTCGAAGTACTTTCGCGGAATACTGGGTGCAACTACTGGAGAATCGGGGTCGCCGAGGCGGCCACGCACTGCCACGAATTACCATTGTGAATCCAAGTATCGACGAAGCGGTTTCGTCGTACAAAGGCCTTCCCGTTTTCAAAACCGCTTTGACGAAATACACCGGTCGCAATGGCGACGTTGCCAAAGAACCGCACCTTGATTGACTCCGGATTCGTTTGTTGATTCGCGGAAGGCTTCGCCTTATCGATTCCTGTCAGAAATCCACTTCTTGATTGCAGGCTGCCGTCGTCATTGACCAGCACCACGGAATCATGAAGCAGGGCACCCAGCGCCTTACCATCGCGAGACTTATAGGCCTGGTTCCATGCCTTCTCCATGGCAATCACCATCGATTCGTCCTCGCTGTTATCTTGTGCCAGTACCGGCATTGCCAAGGCACCGGCCAGGGCAAGAACACAAACTATCTTCATTTTGCACCGCGTAGAGGGCCTGGTATTGGACATAATCCCAGACTATAGGGAAACTGCTAACGTTTCGATGAACGAAGGTATCGGATGGGGCGATATATATATATAGGGCCTATTTCCTCGGTTTTGCCGTCGTGGGTGGCTTCTATGAACGCACGCGCAGAGACTGCTTATTGTCCTCAGCTCTCTGGCACTCACGTTCCTGTGGATGCTGGCCGGGGCGGCGAGTGTCCCCGTCTGACGCATCGCCTATAGTTGGCGATAAAGCGTAGAAAATCTGGCGGAGAGGGAGGGATTCGGAGCCGCTTGATTCAAAACGCCTTAGTTTTCCCAACAGCACTGTGAATTACGGTACCTCGCAACTCACTGACATCAAGGTACTTCCACGACCTCATCGAACCGATTTTACATCTTTTTCGCCAAAACAAATAGCCCGAAATCCGTAAGCACCCGTAAGCAGAGAAGTCAGATTTCTTTGCCAGAATCCGATGTCGCCTTACATCATCGTGCAACGGTTTCGCCTCAGCCTCTGTCAGCGTGCAGCGCGAGAGAAGAACCTCCCGCGCTGCTAAACATCGGCTCGATGAGCCCGCTAGGTTATCCCTCGGCATGGTTGCATCCCTGCAGAGCCTGCCTCCGTTTCACCCGGCAAGTTCATTTTAGCTCCGCTGTTCTCAACTTCCAGTTTGCTCGTGAGACTACCGAACAGAGAAACCTCTCACCATGTGGGCAGCTGCTGCAAACCTGCATTCATTTTTGAGGTTTGGGTTGCGAGGACTGTTGTTGTGGCCGCGGGCGGCTTGCGGGCGGGACGATACCGTTCATCCGCAGGTACTCGACCATCTGACCGTAGTGATCCTTCGGATGGAAGGCGCCGATAATGGCGATTGCGAGACGCGTTGAGAGGAATGGGGATACGGGCTTGGGTAGCGGCGTGACCTCGTTTTCGGAGGTGATCCCGGATATGGCCCGATGGCCGAGCGCGAAGGAATCTTTAAGATACTGGACAATTTCGGCCTTGGTTTTCAGCGCCGCGGGGCCGTTGGCATTTTCTTCGATGGAGTTAGCGTCGATCGTCTCGCCCATGAGCGGGCCAAAATAAAGGTGATTGGCGAAGCCGATGTGTTTCACCTGTTCAGCGAAAGTGCGTACGCCTTTAAACTCGCCATTGGTGGGCGCGAAGGAATACTTGTCTTCGGGCATAGCTTCAGCAGCGGAAACGACTTCCTGCTCGACGACACCATAGAGCATGTTGAGGACAGAAGTGACGGTGGGCAGTTGTTGCTGGGCCGTTGAGCCGACCATTAGACGCTCCTTGTTTTATGAAGTAAACGCCAAAATCTTATGCTTCTGTGGCCAGAGAAGTCATCCGCAAGTTTTTACTGGCCCCTCGCTGCAGCAGCTGCTCCACCAATTATGCCAGCGACATCCCGGCGTCTGGCCGCTTGCTCTTCACGCGGCTTGCTGCCGGTGACTCTGGCGTTGCTGTCTGGCGGCTTCCAGCTTGCGGTCGCGTTCCGCGTGGATTTCCTGCTGACGCCCCGCCAGCACATCCTTCGGCGTGACGTAGCCGATGGGACTGTTCAGGCGGACGTTGTTGTAATGCTCGACGTAAGCCTGCACCAGGCGCAGCGCATCGTCCAGCGAGAGCGGTGTTCCGGGCCGGATACACTCGCTCTTCAGCGACTTGTGCCAACGCTCGATTTTCCCATTCGATTGGGGATAATAGGGCGAGGTTCGGATGTGCGTCATGCCAGAGATGCGAATGAACTCTTTGAAGTCGCGAGCGATGAACTGCGGCCCGTTGTCCGAGATGATCCGCGGCTTCGCCACCGGGTACTTCTCCTTGGCGCGTTCGAGAATTACTTCGACATCCGCTTCCCGCATGGACTCACGCAAGTCCCAATGCACGAGGAAACGACTGAACCAGTCCAGAATGCTGCACAAGTAATAGAAGGTGCCGCACAGGTTGATGTAGGAAACGTCGATATGCCAGTGCTGATGCGGCTGCAGCGGCTGCTCGAAACCGGTTCCCTTGCGCGAGGGTCGTCTCTTCCACTGTGATAACAACCCAGCCTGCTTCAGTACCCGCCCAACACTCGCCGGACTGACGGCCACAACGTCAGCGTCGAGCATCATGAACGTCAGTCGCCGATAGCCTTCCAGCGGGTTCTTCAGATGGAACTCGATGATCGCTTCTTTCTCCCACGGCTCCATCCAGAAATCGCGGGGAACCCAACCGTTGTGCTCGTTGACGCACCCATACCACTGCCGCCAGTTACCCGTGACCTCTTCCTTGGAGCGCCGACCCCGCCGTCCCAAATCAATCGGAACGTAGCGCCGATCCTTGCCCTTGCCCACTACCCTGTACAACTTCACCGACAACGCCATATTTCCTCCGTAGAACCTAATACCGAGGTTCGGAGGAAATGCCTTGAAATCCGTAAGCAGAGCCTTTCAGCCCGGAATTACGCTGCAAGTGGTTGGAAATAAAAGCGTAGAAAATCTGGCGGAGAGGGAGGGATTCGAACCCCCGATACCCGTTAAGGTATGTCCGCTTTCGAGGCGGATCGTTTCAACCACTCACGCACCTCTCCGGAGAAACAGCTGTCAGTCATTAGTCGTCAGCTAAAATAGATTCAGCTAAAATAGATTCCTCAATTCGCCTCGGAATGACAACGGTCTGAAGAGCTGACCGACCAACGAATCAACGACTAGCGCCTGCTCTTAAAAAACATCTGCAGCAGTTCGGCACAACGACCCGCCAGAACTCCCGCGCGGACTTCGACTCGGTGGTTCAGTTGCGGGTGGTGCAACACTTGCAAAACTGAATGGACCGCACCCGCTTTGGGATCGTCCGCGCCGTAGACCAGACGCTTGATGCGGGCATGCAGCAAGGCGCCCGCACACATGGCGCACGGTTCAATTGTAGCAAACAGCTCGCAGTCTCCAAGACGGTGGTTGCCGAGGGCGGCACCCGCCTCGCGCAGGGCGACGACTTCCGCGTGGGCGGTGGGGTCGAATTCGGTGATGTTGCGGTTCCAGCCTCGACCGACAATGCGTCCCCCGCAGACGACAACTGCGCCGACCGGTACCTCTCCGGCCTCGAGCGCACGCTGGGCGGAGCGCAGAGCTTCTTCCATCCAGAGTTCGTCGGAGGCGGTTGTTCCGGGCTGTGCTTTTGTTTTCGTTTTCAATCTTGTGCGCGGCGTTGGGAAAATCTAAGGCATTTTCACCACGAAGACCCTGAGACACGGAGAAGCCAAATGCAAATAGATGGAAAGATCAAAACCACCGTCGTTTCTTCCTCGTGTCCTGGCAACATTCTAGCTGCTTGCTAGGGAGAAGGGTGAGCGCGGGCCCCGTCTCAGTTCGCCGGTGGTAAGGGGAGAAACCGGTCATGCTTCGCTTGACTGGACAGCCGAGGCGGCTATCCGCACATGAGCATTGCTGGGTTCCGTCGCTGTTGCGACGCTCATCACAACATGCTTAAGACTGCGCGAACGGATTCCGGTACGAGTGCGTGGACAAGGGCTGGCACCAGAATCGTCACCACAGGACGGGCGAGCGCGACCACCGGGATCGCCAGCAAGGCCCAGACCCTGGGCGACAGATTGTTGAAATAGGTCTTCATGACTGCCTCACGAGTAAATGTACGACGTCGGCGGCGCAAAAGTTCCCAGGCCGGCGATGGAGTCGTTCTGCCGGATCAATTGCGAGTGGGGATCTGGCTGCGCCTGCGGGTCTTGGAATCTCTGGCGGGATGCTGCGCGGCGAGTTGCATCAGGTCGCGGGCGACGCGGGCGGTGTTGTGGCGGGCGACTCCACCTTCTTCGAGATAGTCGCCGAGCACGGGGATGACGCCTAGTCTTTCGATGGCGTCAAGGTCGTTGATGATTTGGCACGCGCCTTCGCGCTTGTACTTGGTCAATAACTCTTCGGAGACTGGCGTGCGGTTGATAAACGCATAATCGAAAAGCTGTTGCTGGGCGTGGCCGTTGAGGGCGCGAATATGGTCGGCGGCGGTGAGATCCAGGCTTTCGTTGGCCTGGGTCATCAGGTTGCAGACGTAGACCTTGATCGCTGGCGAGGCCACGATGGCTTCCGAAATGCCGCGCACGAGAAGGTTGGGAATCAGGCTGGTGAAGAGGGACCCCGGCCCGATTGTAATCATGTCCGCGTTAGCGATGGCTTCAAGGGTTTGCGGCATAGGCTGGACGTCGGGAGGAACGAGGAAGAGTTCGCGAATACGCCCCTTGCTGGCAGTGATTTTGGTTTCGCCGCGGACGCGAGTGCCATCTTCCATCAGGGCTTCGAGTTCGATGTTGGAACTGGTGGCGGGATGAATGTGTCCGCGGGTTAACAGAATCTCGGAAGACAAGCGCACGGCTTCGGAAAAATCGGACGTGATGGAAGTGAGCGCGGCGAGAAACAGGTTGCCGAAACTGTGGCCTTCGAGGCCGGAACCCTTTTCAAAGCGATGCTGGAAAAGTTTCGAGAGCAGGGCTTCATCTTCACTAAGGGCGACGATGCAGTTACGGATGTCGCCGGGCGGGAGCATGTTGAGTTCTTTGCGGAGGCGTCCGCTGGAGCCGCCGTCGTCGCTCACGGTGACTACGGCGCAAAGGTCGCGGATCACGGCAGAGTCGGAGAGTCCGGAGGGAACTTCGGCGGGCGAAAGGACGAAACGCTTCAGTCCCTTGAGGAGGGTGGAAAGGCCAGTCCCGCCGCCGATGGCCACCACGCGCAGACCGCGATCGCGCGCACTTTTCTCCGCGATCTGGGGCGTCACGGTTTTAGCTTCCATCAAAGTCGTCCTTGCAGGCAGGAGCTAGACGGGTTCGTCTTCGGGGAAACCCGCGTCGGGCGAGTCCAGGTCGGCGCCCGGATCCGGATACAAGAGTTCGGTGAAGCGGGGATCCTCGGCCAGGTTGTGGAAATCGGAATCGTTGCGGGCCTGATACCGCAACTGCGGATTCAGCTTAAGAGATTCGTCGAGACGGCGCAGCGCGTCTTCGACGTGGCCAGTGAGACAGTCGAGCGCGGCAATGCCATAGATGACGTAATCCGCCTTGGGAGCCTGCTTGTGCAGCTTCTCCAGATGCTCGCGCGCGGTCACGTAATCGCCTACGTTCATCAGCGAGACCGCGTAATCGTAGTGCTCTTCGGGGCTCTTGAACTGATTCGCGGTGGAGCGCTCCAGTTGGTGGTTGCAGGTGTTGAGATGGACCGAGGCGCGGTCCGCCAGCTCTTTGCTGGGACCGGTGATCACCTTCTGGAAATGAGGCTTCGCCTTGTCGAACTTGTGCTCCTGCATGGAGC
>JGI12712J15308_10000546_pt1 | contig 11172 bp, 6 predicted proteins | sample JacPin_JW_Ref_O2_FD_15308 | JGI IMG/M metagenome (IMG submission 15308) | reverse complement strand
GGGCCTGGCGGTGCAGCTCGAGCAGTCGCCGTTTCTAAGTCTTATCTCAGAAGAGCGCATGCAGGCCGAGCTCCGCCTGATGGGTCAGGCATCGGATGCTCGTCTAACGCCCGCGATTGCGCGTGACGTATGCGAACGCACCGGCAGCGCTGCAGTTTTGGACGCCACGATCAGCAGCCTTGGAAGCCAGTATGTTGTAGGTTTGCGCGCGAAAGATTGCCGCAGTGGCAACGTCCTGGTGGAAGAACAGGTTCAAGCGGCGAAAAAGGAAGATGTACTGAACGCCCTCGGCGAGATTGCCAGCAAGTTCAGGACTCGGGTCGGCGAATCGTTGACCACGGTTCAGAAGTACAACACGCCGCTTGCCGAAGCGACGACCTCATCCATGGAAGCTCTGAAAGCCTACAGCGCAGGATGGCAGGTTGCGTGGTCGAAAGGGTCTGGCGCAGCCATTCCGTTTTTCAAGCGCGCCGTTGATCTCGATCCAAAATTCGCCAGCGCCTACGCGGCCTTGGGATTGATGTATGGCGACGGCGGCGAGTCGGCGCTGGGAGCAGAAAACATCCGCAAAGCCTACGAACTGCGGGAGCGCGCCAGCGACCCGGAGAAGTTCTTCATCTTGGCATACTATGACGGGCGGGCTACCGGGAATCTGGAGAAGGCAGAACAGACCTGCGGCTTGTGGATGCAGACTTATCCTCGGGAGAGACTTCCCCACACCTTCCTGGCGGGATTTATTTATCTCGCATCCGGCAGGTATGAGAAGTCGATTGAAGAATCGCAAAAGGTGATGGAGATCGATCCGGATTCTATCTTCCCTTATGCCGTTCTTGCCAGTGATTACATTGCGCTGGAACGCATGGATGATGCGGAAAATGCCATCGCGGTGGGCACTGCGCGAAAACTGGATAGTCCTCAATTTACCGCGCTGCGGTACGACATGGCATTTCTGAAAGGGGATGCCATCGGAATGGAACGCGAAGTTAGGGTGGCCAAATCCAGCCCCGGAGGCGAGACCCGCATCGCGAACCACGAGGCGTTCGCCTTGGCCTATACCGGGCACTTGCAACAGGCGAGGCAGTTGTCTCGCATTGCAGCGGACGCAGCTCAACAGGCGGCGCATCGCGAAAGAGCGGGCCTGTTTGAGGCGGGTGCCGCTCTCCGGGAAGCCTTCTTCGGAAATGCGCTTGCTGCCCGCGAGCGCGCCAAGGCAGCGCTGTTACTGTCGAATGACCGCGAAGTAGAGTATGGCGCGGGACTGGCGCTCGCGATCGCCGGAGATACACTGCAGCCCTCAACCTTGGCCGCCGATCTCGAGAAACGATTTCCCGAAGACACGTCGGTGCGGTTCAGTTACCTGCCTGCCCTTCGGGCCATGATCGCACTCAACCAGGGCCAGCCATCGAAAGCGCTTGAATTGTTGCAGCCCGCGGCTCCTTATGAACTGGGCGCACATCGCACCAGTTTCGCCGGATTGTTTGGGAATCTGTATCCGAGCTATGTTCGAGGCGAAGCATATCTTGCGGCGCACCGCGGAGTGGAAGCGGCGGCCGAGTTCCAGAGAATTCTGGATCATCGCGGAATCGTGGTCAGCGATCCGATCGGCGCGCTCGCGTCGGTACAACTGGCACGGGCATATCTCACGGCTGATGACCGGACGCATGCGAAATTTGCGTATGACGATTTTCTGAAGCTCTGGCAGGATGCTGATCCGGAAATCCCTATCCTGAAAGTAGCCAGAGCTGAGTACGCGAAGGTGCAATAGCAGCGCTGCCCCCCGCGCGGACGGTCGATGCGGGCTCATCGCCGAGCTGAAGCAGGCGCCAACATCGGCCCTCTGCCGTGTGAAAGCACAGCAGAAATTATGCTCCAATAAGGGTCCACGAACTGTTTCCGAGGGTCATGAAAACGTTTCTGTGGCGCCATCCGTGCCGCGTGTTTTCAGTTCGTTACGGTTGAAGATTTCGCTGTCACGGCAGAGGCCGCGGGTTCGAGTCCCGTCGTCCCCGCCATTTCAAATCAGGCACTTACAGAAATGGCGTCATCCCGGCGTAGGCACAAAAAGGTACCAAATAGGTACAAGCCTAAACGCCAAGAGGAGCGCCCTTGTGGGGCCCCCCGACCGCTGTCCCCGCCTGAGCGCCCGCTCCAGCGCTTCTTCACTAGGCGGCCTTGCTTCTCTTCTTCCAAACGAAAAGCGACACCACCGCGGTTTGCGCAGCGCGCTTTTCACTCGTTACGGCTTGGGTGTAGGTATCCAGAGTGACGCGGATCGTTGAATGCCGCATTAGTTCCTGCATAACCTTGAACTCCGCACCAGTAGCGCGGAGCAGCGTGGAGGATGTCCTGCGGAAGGTGTGCCACGCAATCCGCTTCGTGATGCCCAGTCCTTGCGCGACCGGGCGAATGTGATGACGAAGAAGTTGTTGCCCCCAATATGGGTTCTTTCCCCGATTCTGAGGGCTGGCGAACACCCAACTCTCCGGCGTTCGATACGACGTTTTGTGCCGCCAGTTCCGCAGATTACGGATCAGATGATCGTGGAGGGGCACGGGTTTTTGCGAAGCCTCTGTCTTGCACTTTCCGACGACCCGTTTTGGTTTACCGCGAAACCGCAAAGGTAGTCCAGATTCATCAGACAAAGTTCGTTTTTAGCAAGGATCAAGGATGAACCACGTTATACCATGGGGTGTGGATCTTCCAGTAAATCCGCCGATCCTGCCGATGCTCGCGAAACGGGTGGATGAATTGCCCGCAGAGGGCGATTGGGTTTTCGAGCCGAAGTGGGACGGTTTTCGCGCCCTGGTATTTCGCGATGGAGATGAACTTTTCATCCAAAGCCGCGACGAAAAACCACTCAGTCGTTACTTTCCTGAGTTGCTAGAACCACTGCGCACTGCGCTGCCCCCACGTTGTGTGCTCGATGGAGAGATGGTCATCGTCAAAAATGATGGACTTGATTTTGATGCGCTGCAATTACGGTTACATCCCGCTGCGTCGCGCGTAAAGCTTTTATCCGGGCAGATTCCCGCGTCATTTGTATTCTTCGACTTGCTTTGCCTTGGAGATCGCGATCTCCAGGGCGAGGCGTTTCAAAAGCGGCGACGCGAACTGGAATCGCTGCTTGCTTCAGCTCCACCGCCCATTCATCTGACACCTGCAACCAGCGATCGGAGTGTTGCCGCCGATTGGTTTCGCCGCTTTGAGGGTGCAGGCCTGGATGGTGTGATGGCCAAAGATGCTGCAGGAACTTACGAGTCGAACAAGCGAGTGATGCTTAAAGTGAAACACGAACGCGACTGCGATTGCGTGGTAGCTGGATTCCGCTGGCATAAAAAAGGCGAGCACATAATGGTCGGCTCGCTGCTGCTCGGTTTAATCGACGATGCCGGCGCTTTGCAACACGTCGGGGTCTGTGCGAGTTTCAGCACGGCGAAACGAAAAGAGCTGGTGGAGTTTCTGAAGCCTTATCGAAAAGATGCGCTGGTGAACCATCCGTGGAAGACCTGGGCTGAGCACGCGACCGAGAAGGACGAAGGTGTCAGGCGAATGCCCGGCGGACAGAGTCGCTGGAGCCAAGGCAAGGATTTGTCTTGGGAACCATTGCGGCCTGAATTGATTGTAGAAGTTGCTTACGATCACATGCAGGGAAGTCGCTTTCGGCACACGGCACAATTCCGCAGATGGCGAACGGACAAAAGTCCCGGCGATTGCACCTATGCCCAGCTTGAAGTCGTTCCTCCGCAGGAACTGGCTGCGATTTTTCCGCAAGGAAGGTGAGTATTAGTCGTTTGCCTTTTTCGTTTTCCAACGATCCCGCCACTCACGGGTGGGATCATCGTCTGGCTCTGGAGTACCCTGCGGTGGCCGTTGTTCCTCGGGGACATGACGCAAGTTGATACGGATGCGTGTCCATGTCGATGATCTCCCGCGCATCGAGTCGACCAGCACATCGTCCACGGCAAGCAGACTCGCGATATCCGTGTGTTTGGTCTTCCATCGCTCAAGACCCGCGATCGCGGCCGCTTTATCACGCGAATTCGCGACCGTAATCAAGGGCATCTTCATGCGCGGCTTCTTTATCACTGCCTTCTTCGCGGCAGATTTTGTGCGCGAAGGCATCACGCGCACAGCCTCGCCTTCCATTTTGCGGAAGTGGGGAGGCCAAGGCGCATCGGCAATACCGGCCGCTTCGTCTTTATCGGCCAGTTCCAGTAATTTTTCCAGCGAGCCAGACGAGGCATCCATCTCGGCATGCGGATTGCCGATTTTCGCGAAGCGCTCGGGAACCGTGAAGATCGTAAAATCCGCCGGATTGCAATTGGGCACTTCTTCCCAATAAAGAGGAGTCGAAACGCGAGCATCTGGAAGCGGACGCACCGAATAGGCAGAGCATGTCGTGCGATCCTTTGCGTTCTGGTTGTAGTCAAGAAAGACGCCATGACGCTCTTCCTTCCACCATTTCGAACTAGCCAGTGTGGGGGCCCGGCGCTCGACCGCTCGCGATAAGGCAACCGCGGCACGTCGAAGTTGCGCGAACGTCCAGCGCGGTTCGATGCGCACATTCACGTGCATGCCGCGCGAGCCGCTGGTTTTCGGCCAGCCGCGAAGGCCGACTCCCTCGAGAAAGCCCTGCACTTCAAGTGCGACGCGGCGAACATCATCCCAACTAACGCCAGGAATTGGATCCAGATCGATGCGTAACTCATCGGGATGATTAAGATCGCTGGAGCGCACCGGATGCGGATGCAATTCGATGCAGCCGAGGTTCACAATCCAGGCAAGCCCAGCTGCATCATCGACGACGATTTCTTCAGCCGTTCGGCCGGACGGGAACGACAAAGTGACCGTACGCAACCAGGCTGGCCGCTTCTCGGGCGCGCGCTTTTGATAAAACGCCTCCGCCTCGGCGCCGTTGACGAAACGTTTTAGAACCACCGGTCGATCTTGAATTCCCGCCAGCGCACCAGGAGCAACGGAGAGATAGTACTGAACAAGTTCGAGCTTGGTGACTTTTATCCGCGAAGAAAAATATAACTTCTCAGGGTTCGTGATCTGGACTTCCCGCCCGCCAATCAACAGAACTTTGCTGGTCGATTCCTTTGCCACAGCAACAAGCCTACCACCGATAATCATTATCTTAGGCGACGCTAATCTCTGACGATGAATCAATCATCATTCGGTCCCACAATCGACATATCTTCGCAAGGCGCCTGATGCCGGTTGAAGGGCACGATCCCGCAATCGGGCGGCATCGACATGGCGACTCGCCTCAGCTTTCGTACCCTCGGCAAGCCGGAAACTATCTAGAAACGCTAGTGCTGTATCGAAGACGACGATCGAGCAGCAGACAAGGGACTCGGCCACAGCTCTGTGCAGCGGCAAACGGTTTAGCGTGACATTAGAAATTGGATTTCCTGTTCGATTTCCGAGATCGCGATTGGAGCGAGCCCTGCTTCAGACAATTGCTGATTAAGCTGCCGAAGTTTAGTTATTTTGAACGCGCTCCATTCTGCGATGGCAGCTTTGACCTGCTGGCTGGACTCGTTGTAAACGGCAATCGCCTGAGACGGCACAGCGCGATCTCCACTTTCGACGACACGCAGCGCCGAGGCCATATCAGCGAAGGCGTGCTCCAGGCCTAAAGACTCCCCAACGGCTCCGGGCTTGGTTTCTATCTTTGAAATTTCAGTTTGAGCATCCGCGAGCGCTGGCTTAATAGCCGAATCTTTCTCGCCGACCTTCTGCTGCAGATCGGCAAGCTGTTTCCGTAGCGAGGCGATCTCCGCAAGTGCGCGCCGTGCTTCCATGGTGTCGGCAAATATCTGTCGACCGAGTTGCAACTGCAGGCGAAGTATTTCGGGAGTGGCGGCGGAACGGGGGTCCATCAAGACTTTTAGAAGCTGAGTCTGCGCCATTCTGTCAACCGTGAGTCTGACTGTATAGATCCCCGGTACGACTTTAGGCCCCCTGGGATTGCGGAACTCCGATTCTTCATCCACGGTCGGTCCTCCGGAGCTGCTCCAACTAAGGTCCCAGACAAAGCGCTGCAACCCAGGTTTAATTTCGAGGACTTCCGGCTTGGGGAACCAACGCTCGGCAATGGGAAGCGGTGGGCGTTTTTCCGGATGCTCGTCTTCCGAAGAGAATTTGTGAACGAGATTCTGTTGCGCATCGAAAATCTCCAGCGAGACAGTGCTGGCGGAAGACTTGAGGAAATAATCAAGGATGGCGCCTGCCGGCGGGTTCTCGGCGGTTGGTTCCTCTGGTGGAAGAGGAGTGCCCTGGAAGGAGTCGTTATCAATGCGATATGCTGGCGCCGGATGGTAAAGCCAGAATGCATTATCCTTCTCGGCATCGAGGGCCTGGCGAAGCGGCGTGATGTCGTCCAAAATCCAGAACGAGCGGCCGTGGGTAGCGACTACCAGATCGTTTCCCTGAATTGTAAGATCGCGGACGGAAGTCATCGGCAAATTGAGTTGCAAAGACTGCCAAACGCCGCCGTCATCGAATGATACGTAAACCCCTAATTCAGTTCCGGCAAAGAGCAAACCCTTTTTCTCGGTGTCTTCGCGGATGCCGCGCAGGAAGGCGTTTGCCGGGATGCCGTTGGTAATCAGTTGCCACGTGGCTCCATAGTCGCGGGTTCGATAGACATAGGGTGTCTGGTCATCCAGCCGGCTGCGATCTACAGCCGCGTAAGCAGCCGCGGGATCGAAATGCGAAGCTTCGATCAAGGAGATCTTACTCCACGCTGTCAGGCCGGCGGGCGTGACATCGTTCCAGGTTTTCCCACCATCGCGGGTGAGATGAATTAGTCCGGTATCGCTTCCTGCCCAGATCGTTTCGCCGTTTAGTGCCGACGCCGCAATCGTGAAAACGACGCCGTAGCCTCGTTGCTTCGCGTTCTCCCTCGTCGCTACTCCTTCCGCTTTCTCTCCGGGCTGCTGTGTCGATCCGGTGAGATCGGGGCTGATGGTCTGCCAGCGCAGACCCCCATCGAGAGTTTTCATCACATATTGCGTTCCCAGGTAGAGCGCTGTGGAATCAGCGGGGGAAAAAATTAGAACTGGGGTCCAAGGGTCCCTATATTTGCGCTGATTAATCTCGGAACCGAATGTCGGCACCGGCCACGGAGTTACATCCTGGCTGAGGCCGGTGCGCCGGTTGTAACGGTCGACGCTGCCGTAGGTTCCGCTCAGATAGATGATGTTCGGATCCTTGGGATCGGGCGCCATGTATCCACTCTCGCTCCCGCCCGCGGGAAACCAATCACGCGCGGTGATCTGATTGTGATCGGTACGGCTGGGCACGGCAGCGCTTCCGCTATCTTGTTGCGCGCCGTACACGATGTAGGGAAACTGGTTGTCGGTGATGACATGATAGAGCTGTGCAGTGGGCTGGTTGTACCACGTGCTCCAGGTCCGGCCGCGGTTCAGGCTGACTGTAGTGCCCTGATCCGTTCCCAGAACCATGCTGTCGGAATTCCTGGGATCGACCCATATCTGATGGTAATCGTCCCCGCCAGGCGCGCCCCGGACAATTGAAATTGTTTTTCCTCCATCTTCGGATCGATAAAGAGCGACATTTGGGATGTAAGTCACGTCCGCATTTTGTGGGTCGATGGTGATGCTGTTGAAGTACCACGCACGGCTTGTGAGACGCGGGTCTGCGTTCGCCAGAGTCCAGGTGTCGCCTCCGTCGTCGGAGCGATACAAACCTGGCTTTTTTGCCTGGATGAGGGCGTAAACGCGTTTACCGTCTGGCGCAACGTCGACTCCGATGCGTCCCCAATCACCTTCAGGCAGCCCTTTGTTGAGGCGAGACCAAGTCTTGCCCGCATCTTTTGAACGGTAAAGACCACCGCCGGGTCCATCGATGGGAGCATAAGTGCTCCAGGGCGGGCGATGCGTATTCCATGTTCCGGCAAACAATAGCTGCGGGTTGCCGGAACAGATCGCCACATCTGAAATGCCGATTTCAGATCCTTCATCTAGAATCTTGACCCAATGCGTCCCTCCATCGACGGATTTATAAACCCCGCGCTGTTCGTTTGGTCCATAGGCATGGCCGAGAACACCCACGTAAACTACATTCGGGTCTCGCGGATCAACCACGATCCGACTGATTTGGCGAGTGTCCTCTAGGCCCGCGTGCGTCCATGTCGAGCCAGCGTCAATGGATTTATAAACCCCATTGCCGGAGGACAAGTCGGATCGAATATCCGACTCGCCCGTTCCGGCGTAGATTGTCTTTGGGTCCGACGGCGCCACAGCAATGGCGCCGATCGAACCGACAGGCTGGTCATCAAAAATCGGCTTCCAAACGGTTCCTGCATCGGATGTTTTCCAAATACCACCGTTGACCGCGCCGAAATAGAAGGTCGCCGAGTCACCCGGTACGCCGGCAACGGCAACCACTCGACCTCCGCGGAATGGACCAATGAGTCGCCATTTGAGGCCGTTCATTAATTGCGGTGGAACCGACTGGGCAACTGCGGAGCCCGCAAGTAATAGAAGGAATACTGCGATGAAACGCCGGTGGAAACGCGACCCTAGTTTGTACAAGAGGCAATCCCTCGTTCGCTAGCCAGTTTACCGGAAATGCAGTATTGCTTTTGGCCGAGAGGGGAGATCAAGGAAGCTGACCGGATTAAGAAGGTGATATTTCCCCCTGGAGAGGAGCAGAATAGCTGTATGGCGACCGAATACATAGGGCTTCCGGTCGAACTGATCGAAAAGGTCAAGGAGCCGGCCGCGAAAGAAGAGATCACCCCGGAGGAACTGGTGCGTGATGCCGTTGAGGCTCGCCTGAGCCGTGCGGAGTGGCGCAAAACGCTCGAATTCGGAGAGCGTAATGCCAGCGCGCGTGGACTGACGCCTGAAGAAGTGGACGCGGAGATTTCTGCAGCACGTTCCGAGCGAGCCAGATAAAACGTGCTGCGCGTCACCGCCGACACGAATGTCATTATTTCGGGCCTGGAACTTTTCGGGCAATCCCCGGCACATCCTGGAGATGGCCGAAGATGGTGCCATCCATCTTGCCGTCTCAGATGCGATCCTGGATAAAATCGAGAGAGTTCTGAGGCCCGACAAGTTTTGGCTGGCCAGAAGAGGAGATCGATGAGGCAATCAGGCAAATTACCCGTTTCACAGAGCATGTCGAACCAAAGCAGAGAACAGATGCCGTCAAAGACCCGACTGACAGCCGCATCCTCGAATGTGCGGCCGCGAGCGGTTCGGATTATCTGGTGAGTGGAGACAAGCACCTGCTCAAGCTTGGTCAGTACCAGGGCATCAAAGTCGTTTCGCCGGCGGATTTCATCCAAATGCAGGGCCAGCATGGGCGGGCGCGTTAAGCGCGAGTCCCGGACTTCGGGCTTTTAGTTGCCGCCATCGCATCACTGGCGCTAGCCTAAAAAATATTGCGAACCGTCTTGACAGGGTTTTTGGCGAAGCCAGAATTGGATAGCAGTGACGGCGCTAGAAGGCGCGAACCGGGAGCCTAGGATCTGGGTACATTAAGGGGACGATACTGCTTCCTTCTACTTCTGTAGAGCGCCAAATGTGCCTGCCGACACCGTTTGATTTCAATGCATTACTCGTTGTTGTTGCCCTGTCACGGCGGAGGCCGCGGGTTCGAGTCCCGTCGTCCCCGCAATTCATTGTGAAGAATTTAGTGAATGGTTATTCCACTCCAGCTTACCCACAATTTCTGAAGGTGACGGGCCGGAAATCTGGCACCGCTAGTTGTTTTGGGTGTCCGACAAATTCCGGGCCTCGCCGCGACTGACTGCCTTCTATTTCGTTCCGAGGAAGCGCTCGACGATCTCCGGCAGCATCGGCTCGACGGCTAGCGTGTAGTGGGTGGTGTTCGACACGATTGCGAACTGGTTTGCGGGCCGCAGTGAGCCATCGCTCCCGGCATCGCGNTGGCCGCCTCCCAACGCCTTCCAGAACTCGACCATGTGTTCNGGCCGGATGCAGTCAGCGTCGGCAAAGACCAGCANTGTGCGAGCCTGAAGCTTGGCGACGTCGGCGCTCCAGTCAAAGTTGCGCTTGGTCAGGTCACCGACCTTTCTGAANAGGTTCGTCCAATCGACATCGGGATAGGCCTGCCCTAACGGCGTTGCCTTAACGCTACCGCCCAACATGGCAGCGTTGGCCTCCAACTGATTGAAGGCCGCCACCACCTCCGGATAAGCTCCGTCCTGCCTCATCCTCGCGGCCATGAGCACGAGCCGGTCGACCACGTCCGGATGGCGGATGGCGGTCTGCAGCGCGACGAAGGAGCCCAGCGAGTAGCCCATTACGTCGGCCTTGCCGAGGTTCAGATGGCCGATCAGAGCGGCAATGTCGTCGCCCAGCGTTTCACAGCGCAGTGGCCTGTCGGTGTCTGGCGTGCGCCCATGCGCCTGAAGATGGACGGCGATCACCTGCCGGCCCTTGGCCAGTTCGGCCAGATTGCTCCCGAAGCTGTCTGGGTTGATGCCCCCGTGAAGAAGAATGAGCGGCTTGCCGGCGCCATGCACGCTGTAAAAGATATGTTGGCCATTGACGTCGGCAAAATTCTCTTTTGACATAGTGGTGGTCTCCTTGGCTTGAACGGGAGGGATTGCAGTCAGCACTGCGGTCGCTGTGGCAGTCTTCAGGAAATCGCGTCTGAGCATAGGCATCGATTAAGCTCCTTTGAGGTTGGATTAGAATGCAGCCGTTCTAAAATCGTTCTCACGTCGCGCCGAACTGGCCAGCGCGGCGGTGATCGTGTGTGTCACCGTCATCCCTTCCATACGCCGGTGGCCGCGGTGTGGTCACGATCTGCCTGCGAGCAACTCATCCAGCTGCGCAAACTGTTCGGGCAGGCCTTCCGCCGAGCCGGCGAGGGCTTCGTCGCGGGCCGCTTTTGTGGGGTAGAGTTCGTGGAGGGTGACCAGCGTCTTGCCGGCATTTTCTTCGAACGTCACCGTGGTCACGGCGCCCTGGTCGCTTTCTTCGTTCGTCCAGACGAGGCGCTTGTGCGGCGTCACTTCTCTGTACGTGCCGAAGAACGCCATCGGTTGATCGAAGGCCGGATGGCGGAACACGAAGCGATACGCGCCCCCGGTGCGCACATCCATGTCGCACGAGAGCATAGACATGCCCAACGACTTCGGAACCCACCAACGCTTGAACA
>JGI12712J15308_10000539_pt1 | contig 11241 bp, 15 predicted proteins | sample JacPin_JW_Ref_O2_FD_15308 | JGI IMG/M metagenome (IMG submission 15308) | reverse complement strand
CCAATGGCTCCTGGACCGGACCGAGCCGGACTGAGCCGTGGCAACACTACATCCGCTGCATCGGGTTCGAAAAGTTCGATGATTGCTGAGTGGAATCGCTCTAGATTGAAGTCACCATCTTCCGGTCCCCATACCTCTGCGGTACTTAGAAAAAAGCGGGCCTGTCCCCGACCCATCGGGTTATCACAATTGGGTTATAGAAGTCTATGAACATACCTGGACAGCTGCATATGCGATAGTAGCAGGCGTAACGTTTGTCATGTTATGTAGCTTGGCATTTCCGGAACGTGTCGCATTTGATCCTGGTGAATCCTTAAGTGCCGAGGAGGGAGAGGTGAAAATGTGTCGAAATACCTTAGGTGGCACATTCAGCAGCCATCAACGCAGAAAGAGAAAACACGTACACGGAGGAGGAAGTACCCACGGAGAATACCCTTATCGATCTCATTCGGATCATATACACTTTCCTCGTACAAAAAGTTGGGCCAATCATCGGCTACAACTTTGATAGAGCCATCTAAAAATTTCGCCCGCATGATGCTAACCCTATATCAGAGACGGGTATAGTACCATATCTATCCACTCACTCAGGGTCAGCGTCATAATCCTTTATGAATTTTTGAGGACATAAAAGACGTGACGTCAGGGGATGGTTGAAACCACGGTCGGACTTATATTTCTCGTTGGTAATCGGAGGGACACAGGCATCTTGCTTTGGATTGATTGGCAGGTAAAGCACGGCTTTCATCTTGAGGCCTCCGGTGTCGTCGGAACGCGCGCCCTTGGCTGCGTCTGCCATCTGGATTGCAATCACGAATGGTTAAGATTAAGACATATGTTCTCACCACTACTTACCATATCAATGATACTGTCGAGGGCTTCGGGATCCGTCCCAAAGTTGGGCATCTGGTCATGAAATCCTGGAACCATATCTAGAACTTCGGTATATATCCTGGCAAGATGGTCCCGCTCCTTTACAGAACTGTACACCATGTAAATAAGTTATCAGGCTGTGCCTATCGAATTCAAGACTCACAGTTGGGATATGAACGTATTTTCAGCACAACATCCAGTCCAGATAGCCATGACTTACGGCCATTTTTGCCTGCTATATAGCCATGGCACACGGCCCAGCGAATTTCGGCCGAGATTCTTATAGGGCCGAGGTTCCAAGGTCGGCCGAACATCTGTTGAAGTCATGGACCACCGGGTGAGCCGAGGAAGTAGTCTACAGAGTTACATTGATCGGCCGAAGAGTGTACTATATTGTGTACAGTTCGGCAGAAGCAGTAGTACATGGCCCAGCGAATCTCGGCCGAGATTCGCTTGGCACCAAGGCTCAGAGGTCATGGACCACCGAGTGAGCCGAGGAAGTAGTCTACAGGAGTTAATTGATTGGCCGAAGAGTGTACTATATTGTGTACAGTTCGGCAGAAGCGGTCAGTGCGTGCACAGCACTTGATAGATGGGTCGGCCGAAGAGTCTATATTCACTCATGCACGGCTCGGACGTATCTGGGTACTTAGCACACAACTCAGCTAGAAGCTAATTGTATATGTAGTTCATAAATGGGCCGAATGGAATGGCCCATCCACAAAGTTGGGCCATAAGCTGGCTACACATAGAACTAGTGAATGAGCCGAATAATGTTATGCTTCCAAATGGTTCGGCCATAAGGTAGTTACATGGGCAATTGATGAATCGGCCATGAAAAGAACCCTCTTACACAGACGAGCTGTAGCGTAATCCAATATTGATGTACCGATCGGCCGTACCCACTGGAGTTGTCTGCACTGATAGGCCGACCAACATAGCTGTGCTACACGATTGGGCTGTAGACCAGCTGCTTGTATTATTCATGGGTGGGACAATAGGAAATAGCACCTCCATATGGATCGGCCATTGGATGGATCCATGTTGAATGTGTAGATGGGCCGGATTGCATAGTTGATCCACGATGGATCGGCCTGGACCCTGTTACCCGTACGATCGATGGATGGGCTGAATTTGTTAGCTATTCCCCTATTTCGGCTGTAAGTGGCTACATGTCTGTTTCGTGATCAGCCGAATGAAATAGGTAATCCATGTAGCTCGGCCGAAAGCCAGTTACATATGTAATCTATGAGTTGGCCCAAAACGAGAGCTATTCCACCTAGATAGGCCATTTGCAAGCCACACATCTAATCCATGGATGGGCTGAATAAAATGACCATCCCACCTAGATCGGCCACTAGCTACCTANGTTGAATGCATGCCTGAGCCGAATTGAACAACAATTCCACAAGTAACGGCCGTAGCCTTGATATAGGTGATGTAGGAAGGGCCGAATTGGATCGGCACTCGATGTGGGGTGGCCGTAAGCATGTTACATATGAAAGTCATGCATCGGCCCAACACCGGAGCCATTGAATATATATCGGCCTTGGCCTATCTATGCATTGAATGCATGTATGAGCCCAATAGAATGGAGGTTCCGAATGGACTGGCCGCAGGATAGTGACATATGTCATTTACTCATGAGCCGAACAGGAAAGACAATCCATGTGGCTCAGCTGTAATGTTCTCACCTATGGATCTCATGGGTCGGCCTGGGTCGGCCCAAACTGACAGCCGTTCCGCACACATCGGCCCCAGTCTAGATATAAAGTGAATGTATGGACCGGCTGAATGAAATGACCACTCGATCCAGACCGGCCATTAGCCTGCCGGATTCGAATGCCTGTATGGGCCGAACAGAACAGGGTGATCCATGAAATGAGCCAAATAAGTTATTCCAGGTAGCTCGGCCACGATCCACTTACACATGTAACTCACGGCTCGGCTCGAAGGAATTGCTTATGCACACGAATGGGGCATGAGGCCGCGACATATGTAAGTCATGAATGAGCCGAATGAAATAGTAGTTCTATACAGATCGGCTGTACCGCCCTTCATATTAATTCTGCCCCAGGGCCGAATAGAATAGCCATCTAGCACAGCTCGGCCGCAACATCATTGAATATGAGAAGTGCACACGAGCCGGCTTTGATCACCATGTCTGACGGCCGCTCGGCGGCAAGGGATACATCAGTTCATTGGGTCCGGCGCCGCCTGCAAAACGAATCTCATAAAACTCTGCAGGGTTCCATTCTGTCACTTTGGTATTAGTGATATGTCCGTCCGAGCTGTTATACCTATGATATTCCTATACATTGTATCCCGGCCGATGCCGGCTCGGCGCGGCTCGTGCCTTACCCCTTACGGTCATCCCTTTTTGGTGTGTCTTGTCAGCACCGTGGGAACTTACGAACAAAGGCATTCGTCATCGCCTCCCCCACAATGTCGTCCACTGCAGCTGAAAATCTCACACGCCGAGCTCATCAGCTCAAACACCGCTTGGTGTTTCTGTTGGACTGCCAACCATCGACATCGGCTGCAGCATTTGCTGAATGGGAGGAAGAGTTCTCCTCTGCAACAGTGAGTCCTTGAACAGGTTCCCAAATAAATTCCTCTAACCTCAGGTTAGGCCGAGTGTTTCAATTTCATTCTCGAATGTGCCACGCAGGGGACCCGGATCAAGACGCCGGCCATTGTACTCAGTGCGTGCAATGAATGGTTGGATGCAGATGGCAATCCGGCACTTGTGAAGCCAGGAAACATCTCTGCTACCGACAACCGCCTCGCAACTAACGAATGGCACGATAGCAATGTACTTACACCGCCGCGCTCCCCGACTCCGGAAACCCGGCAGTGGATCGAAGGGACAACAGGTACGTCCGTCAATCAGTCACCCTAGTATTGTAATGAATCGCATATGCAGGAAAATACAAATCCCTCAGGCTACCCGTCCCTCCTCGTAGGATACACCCACTCGCGATCCCACCACCACCACCTCGTACATCCAACGCCGCCGCCGATGCCGCCGCCGATGCCACCACAACATCGGCCATGAAGACAGAACGCAAGCCGGATGCACCGGTCAAATTCGCAGACCTTGCAGGCAGCCTTTCTGACGAACAGAATGCCCCTAAAAGGCGTAGGACCAATGCCTCGGTCCCCCATGCGCGCTCAGCCACGATAGTCGTCGAGGACGAGGACGACGAGGACGAGGATGAGGACGAGGCTGGAGATACCCAAGAATCTGATGCTACCTCGAAAAACCACCTTGTCCGTCCTCATTCCATGTCTATATCTGACGGCTGATATCTATCTCCACCAGATTCCTGCCTGCACTCTCTGCCGGCGCCGTAAGAAGCCATGCATCAGGTATGCTCGTTCGGCCTCGGGTGTCTGTGAAGCTTGCCACTTTGGGAAAGTGAAGTGCAGCCGTACGGTGTTGACACATGTGACGCCGGCGAAGAAGTCTACAAAGAGGGACATCCGACTACATGCCAAACGTTCAAAGACCACTCCCTCGCCACCTCCACCTTCTGCCGAAGCCCCATACCATACTATCAGTGCAATTGGGCTAAACCCATCATCCAGCTCTGTGGATCCCATTAGAGACGCCGACGGCGCCGAACCGAAGATGAATGACAAGATTCTAGAGGTCTTGGAAGGAATCAAGGATATCAATCGTCGGCTCGACGGTATAGCTACTGTCACCACCTCTCTGGACCAGCTTCGCAACAAGGTTGACGTATTAATGCAATGGGCTGAAGCCGAGCGGTGCCACCGAGCCGGCTTCATGACCGCTCGTCCATTGCTCACCAATCAGCCGAATTGGAATGCAATCACTGCACCACCGAAGGTAGGATCGACTGAGGCCCATATGGGTGAGAAGATGACTCTTCCGGCCACCCTCTCCATCTCTACCTCATCATCCATCAGAAGTCTTCCCCTGCCATTCGTATCTTCCTCACTAACAACACGTCAACCTCCCATAGCTGAAGAGTCAACAACTGACTCTGATAGTGGGATGTTCGATGCCGCTGTGCCCCATTTCGAGGATGGTGAGAACAATACTGTGGGTCATTGATGTGATACGAAAATGTTGAATAGTATGGACAACGATCAGTGATTGGATGCTTCGGCCGTCGGCGTATCAACATGTTTCATTTTTCAATACGTGGTACTTTGTGTCCAGTAGTTGTAGAGTTATTTTTTCTTATTGACAATATATTTTTTTTCGGCATGCATGAAGATTTATTGCTACCGATGACAGAAGTCCGATACGAGAAAAGATAATTACTACCGACGACGTGATCTAGGTGCTACCTGCTTTCGGCCCCCACGTCCTGTAGCCGGCGGCGGTTCAACGGTCAGTTTTCGTTTTCGTGGAATGGTGACGTCACCATCGGCAGCTCGTTTTTTGCCTTTTTCAGCACCTGCCAGATCATCGTCCATTTGTCTCTGTGCGCGAGTCCGAATGATACTGGGGGAGGGCACGGCCTTGGGTTTTCGCAGAGCTTGCTTGGGTTTCTGCTGGACGATAGGGTTGGGTGGCAAGGATGCTGATGATGATCTGTGAGACGACGTTGGGGAATGTGAAGGTGAAGGTGTGCAAGCTGGTGTTTGTGGTGGAGTGGGCCTATACTTGGAAGCTCCATCATCTTCATCTGATGGAGTCTCTCTTCGGCCGCTCGGTCCAGGTACTGGAAGCGTCTCGAGAAATCGTTGGACAGCATGGCGGAATCCACGGCAGAAGGGGAGGAGGAGCCGGACGTCTTGTGTGCGAGGAATATTCGTGTTGCGGACATAATCCGGATACTCGTAGATAGTTCCATCGTTTGATTTAACGTCCGGTCGTTGGATATCTCGAAGGGCAATACCCGTCACAAGGGTGATACACTCGGCTGTATACCGGCCGACGAGTTCTTTGTTTTCCAAACGGAAGGGCCTAGTATTGATCCACTGCGTGAAGGCATACCACTTTCGGTTTATGTGGAGGTCTTCCGGGAGGTGGATCTCCGTATATCTCCAGTTCGTCCATGGGAGCAGTTGCTTTTTATCAGACTCAATCATAAATCCTTCAGGCATCAGAGCAATAGCGGCAACGAGCTCTTGATACTCGATGGATTTTGATAACGTCTTCAAGTAGTGAATTCGGGTGCCGATCCTGATGGAATGTGGGGGAAGGATATTGATGGATGATATGGTATGGTTAGTGGAAGGTCGGTTCATCGGCTTCGGCCTCGGGACCGGTCTACGCTCCTGTCCGTCATCAATGGTGACCAGATGATTTTTGTCCTGGGGAGGAATGGGAGGATCACCGAGGAGTTCGTCGACCTCACGTTCGCTTGCCGGCGCCGAAATGTCTTGATCCGTGTCAGATGAATAGATGACTACCACCTTCTTCGGCTTACGAGAGGTCTTGGGCCGTTGTTTTCGAAGCTTCTCTGGCTGTGGCACCATGTCGTGGAACCCAAAAGCGTCCTCGTCCCGTTCGATCCTATCCGCCCAGTGGCGGGCGAGAGCCGGCGCCGTGATACTTGTTAGCTTTGACGGATCTACGAGCAAAAACCCATCCGGAAGGTACGCATAATGCACGTATTTGTCTTGGTCGAGGGCGATCGCAACCCATGGGACCGATGCCTTGTCGTTCCGACTTGCTAACCCTGCAACATATATGAGATGAGCAGTGGTATATAATGGACAACTCACTGTAGTGGGCGGTGAGGTACGCTCGGATGGTATCCTTCAAGAGCGGGAGCTTTATTGAGTCGATATCGATGTCAGGCCAGAGCGGATACCCATTCTCATCGGGCTTGAATACGATATCGGCTTTCGGCTTGATTGCGATGTCGGTCAACTCGGCTTCGTCGTCTCCGTCGACGTCGCCGGATCGCTCGGCTGCGAAAGCCTTCTCAGCGTATTGTTCCCAGTTATCCATGAAGTCTTGCACTTCACTACAGACGGAGCTGAATGTTTCGATGGGATCTGAGACTTGATCGTTATAGTCATGCCTGGGGTCATGATGAGTGAGTAATTCATCACTTATTTTGGTCTATAACTAACCTAGAGATGATCAAAGACTTCTTCGGGTCCATGTGAGCCGAGAATATGCACATCCGGACGCCGAATCGGTGGTACATCTGCTTTACAAACTGCCGAATGATGGCTGGTGTCTCGGATTCGGCACCACTGCTCATATTAGATTCATGGAGCCATGACCGGCTGGAGGATACTCACTGTCTTCGTACCTCCGTTGGTGTCCCATTCGAATTCCACTCCATGGCAGCTCGTCGGTAGTCCTCTATCGTCTCGTCCGGGAGCTCGTCGATGAACCTTTGGACCGCTTCGCTGTAACGGGAGATGTAGTCGGCCCCAGCCTTGGCACCGCTGATTTCATGGCAAAGTGTCTTGATTTCTTCTTTGTGGAAGTACATGACAACTTTCCGGACATTCCATGTTTTGATTTCCCCGATGCGGGCTGAAATCCTTTTGCGGCGGGCATTTTTTGAGAGCCACTCTTTCACATCCTGTCCAATGGTCAAATGGGAGTGAGCGATAACACCAGATTGTTCACCTTTGCGACCGCTTCTTGCTCGTGGTCTGATAGGTCATGAATCCTCTTCCCCTCCAACTTAATGAGCCTTTTGGTGACACCACCGAGGATTTTCGGCCGCTCACTGTCGTCGGCTCGACGGTAATCCTCTCTCACCTTCTCCAATAGTTCGAGTTGCGCACTGGAGAACTCAGCTGGCATGAGGGCTTAGACGTAAGGAAGAAGATCACCGCATTCTTTTATATCTGGGCGGAGGGCCCGAGACTATCCAAAAGGAGCTATGTGGCAGGAGAAATTGATGGAAAAGTAATTTCGGCTCAGTTCTTTCATCCTTTCGATTGACCACTTCTATTTTCCACGTTCATAAAATACTGCACTCTTCATCACATCGTAATGGCAGGGCATACAAAGCGGTTATCCACCCGGAGAACGATCCGGGCGTCTTATGTAGAGAGAAGAACCACCAGAGGTACCCGAATCAGGAGGCTGGATGAAGCACCAAAAGCCTCTCCATCAAAGTCCACTCCATCAAAAGTACCGCGATTTGATCGGGAGCCGATCTCCTCACCTGCTCTGACCCACGCTCCGAAAAAGGTGACAGACTGCCTAACAACATGACTTCATTCTGATGTAAGATGAATAGAACCAAAACACTTTTATGAAAGAATGGTTTGCAAGGAAGGCCGACTTTGTAAACGTTCTGCTTGACAGAGAAGCTCAACCCTTGGACCGAAATTGCTGCAACTGCCGGAACCGAGAGGGAACGTGGAGGTGTTTGTCATGCCTGGGTCCTCAAGTATTTTGCAATGAATGCATCCTGTCTACTCATAGCCGACTCCCTTTCCATCGAGTGGAACACTGGACAGGTGACCATTTTCAGCCGAGCTGGCTAGTAGATGCTGGAATGAAGCTCCACTGTGGCCACTTTGGCATGCCATGCCCACGAACGACCTGTGGATCGGCCGAGATCAGTAACAGGCCGAGCCGAGGATCGGCTCAGATTGGTGACCGGCCGAGCCGAGGATCGTCCGATGAGAATACACGGCAGGATCACGACGCAGACGACGAGCCAAGCCGCCGATTCGAATTCTCGAAGTCAAATTCACGTGGCAAGAATGACATGATTGTCGTTGACACAACCGGTGTCCACCGAATCTCAATGGTGTGGTGTGAATGTGAACACGCCGATGGCGACCGAAGGCAAGACTTGGAGCTACTCAAAATGGGACTGTATCCGGCAAGTTTTGAAAGTATCCGGACCGTATTCACATTTGCCGTTCTGGATGACTTTTTGCTCGAGAACTTGGAATGCAAGACATCAGCCCTCAACTACTTCTCGAAGCTTCGACGGGTCACCAGCAAAGCTTTTCCACAAGATGTGCCCAATCGTTATCAAGAGCTTCTGCGGGTCAGTCGACAATGGCGGCACATGAAATATCTCAAATGGCATGGCGTCGCCTACGAGGCACTCCAAGACAGGCCGTTGGTCTCTACTCCGGCCAAGGGCAGTTTGGCTATATTTTGTCCAACATGTCCTCAACCTTCCATCAACCTACCGGCGGATTGGCAGAGCCAACCTAACCAGTGAGTTCCAGTATCACCTGTTCCGTTCACACAAAAGTGAATTGGTATCAATTGTGCAGATGGCGATTCAGCCGAGGCTTCAACCTTGATGGGAACTTCAAGGCCGAACACTCAAAGATGAGGAATCCAGACGATGAAGTCATTATCACCGACGGCACCGGATTCTTCGTCAAAGAGGCGCCATACAAGGAACATTTGCAACTTGCAGAGGAAAGCAAGCAGGTAGGGGCCGCAATGTAGACCTGGTGATGGATTGGCTGACACCGGCGACCAGAGATCTACCTGCCATTCCCATAAGGCAGTGAACCGAACAACCGCCGGTAAATACAAGTTAGAAGCTACTGGAATCGGCGCAACTGCCTGTTCACGGCATGGTTGCTTCGTACCTCATTCGGTAGTTGACTTTCAGAAAGGAGAACGGCAGATGAACATGGATTACTCCCTCTGCCAGGCACTCAAATACAACATGGATGGTATCTCAAGAGCAGTCATCTGCTATGACATCGCCTGCCAGTATTTCATCCATTTCCACGACCGAGTACAGCAGAACGATCACCTGGAGATACCACCAAATCTGAACATCGAAGGACTGATAGGCCACTTTCATATCAATGGCCATCAAGACAAGTGCTATACCCGACACAGTCCTTACTTCGTTCCAGGTATTGGAAAAATTGATGGCGAAATCATTGAAACACTGTGGTCCCAGTTGAATGAAGTCGCTGGTAGCACCCGAAGCATGTCGAAGTTCCACCGCCGAGAAACGTTGGATGACCACATGAATGATTCCAATTGGAAGAAGCATCTTCGCATGACCGGCGCTCTCACCGAAAAATTAAAATCCGCTCAAGCCGAGGTTCAGGATGCGACCGAATTCTTTGAAGGCTTGACCGAGGAAACGGAACCTGAGTTGATTCGAGAATGGCAAACATTGGAAAGGAAAGCTCTACGGCAGCGCCAGACGGATCTTGACGCGATGGAAATTTTTGACATGACGGCAGGCAGAGGTAATTATCTCATTTGATCCGTTGAATGAGTTATTGACATGTCTACAGCTCCCGGTCAAGCAAGTAAAGAACTGCACCTTTCCAAGAAGGAGGGTCAGCCGATGGAGGCGAAAAAGGGCTCAGCGGCATGGATTTCCGAAGGGATCAAAATCCAAGAAAGGCAGTGAGTTGCATCTCTCTCAGTGGAATGACTGGTATATGTATTGTCATTCAGGAGCACTTTGCGGCATTGTAGGAAGAGCAAACAAGGAAATATGATGGCTGATGCCCAGAACAACCTCGCCAAGATCCGCCGGCGCCTACAAGCAGACATCTCGGCGTTCCAGGAAGGGACTGCGTACTACATTGATTCCCTCGAACTCGTCCTGCACGACAATCAGGATGACAGTGACATGACCGAGGGTGACAAGGATGCATCGGACATGGAGGATGACTTTAGCCTGTGGGACGATGACTCGGAATCGGTGGAAGACTCAGCCGACAGCGCCGAAGTGGATGCCTGCCATCCGGAGGACGTTTCCCTTGCTCTGCCATCCTCGTTCGGCGTTGCTGCATGCAAAGCAGCTGGGATCTCGGCACAGGTTGAACAAGAAATGGATCTTCGTATCGGCCAAGCAAACGATGCTCTCCACCAACTTCGGGTCCTCCTCGGCCACAAGGTTTACCTGTACCGAACATCAATTAGGCACAACAAAAGCCAGAAAGGGAAGACGCGTGCATTTTCATCTCTCGGCCGAGTTCAAATGTCAGTGAGAGATGAACATCGAGTATACGCTCAAGCTCGAAGGGCGATGATCAAATTAGGAGCCGGCAGCGATTTATTGGCACGGTATCAGTTGTTGACCAGCAAGGACCTGAAGATCACAACGGCCGCATACGATCCTAGTGTTCACGCCCAGAGGAGTAGTAAGCTGGCCTGGTTTTGGAAAATGGATGGTGCGAGAGCTGTGAATGAGAGCAGTTGGATGAAAGAATGTAGGTGATTATGACTTGTCTGCTCATGGAAGCTCAATTGAATATTTCATTTTCGGTGGTGCATCGGCTGACATTTCACATAGTTTACCGGGTTCACTGGCTAAAGGCAAAGGCACGAATGGACCGAGCCAACGAAGAGTTGATTCTAGTGAAGGATGAGATGAGGTGGACGGTAGCCTCATTCAGACACCATTCATTGAAGTGGCAGGAGCGGTTGAACAACTCTCTAATGTTGTCAAGGTTGGGTCA
>JGI12712J15308_10000535_pt1 | contig 11306 bp, 5 predicted proteins | sample JacPin_JW_Ref_O2_FD_15308 | JGI IMG/M metagenome (IMG submission 15308) | reverse complement strand
GGGACCAACTCCTCGACGAGCTTCTCAAAGGGAACATCCTGATGCATGTAAGCTTCAAGAGCGAATGATCGAACCTGCTGAATCAGATCGCGGAAGCTCATGTTGGTCGAAAAATCAGTCCGGAAGACCAATGTATTCACGAACAGACCGATCATGTCTTCAATTTCGACTTCGTTACGCCCCGCGATGGGAGCGCCGATCAGAATGCTTTCCTGCCTGGCGTACCGCCAGAGCAAGGACTGAAATGCAGCCACGGCGACCATGAACAGAGTGGAACTCTCGGCCCGCGCGAGGGCCTTCAGTTTCCCCAGGAGGGCGCTATTCAGGCTGATTTCCTCTCGGGAGCCGTGCCAACTATGTGCGCTGGGACGCGGATGGTCGGTGGGCAGATCGAGCAACGTTTGTGCACCGGCCAACTTGTTTTTCCAGTGTTCTATTTCCCGTGTGAGCGCCTTACCGCTCATGTGCTCACGTTGCCGCTGCGCGTACTCGGTGTATTGGAGATGCAGTTCGGGAAGCTCAGGAGTCTCGTTCTTTGTGAAGGCCGCGTAGCACTTTGTCACTTCGCGGAAGAGAAGCGCAATCGACCACCCATCGGTGACAATGTGATGCATCACCAAAACGAGGAGATGTGTTTCCGGCAACAGCCGGACCAGGATTTGCCGAAATAATGGCCCTTCGGTCAGGTCGAAGGGCTTCTTGCCTTCCTCACTGGCAATGCGTAGGGCTTCGGTCTCGCGTTCACTCTCCGGGAAGGCGGCCAGATCGATGACGGGGATATTCACATCCACATCGGACAACACGATTTGTCGGGCTTCGCCATCAACCGAAGCAAAGACAGTGCGCAGCGAGGCGTGGCGCTGTACGACTCTTTGGAAAGACCGAGTCAATGCGTCAACGTCCAGCGGGCCCGTGATCAGGAAGGCGCGAGGAAGGTTATAGGCAGCAGTTCCGGGCTCAAGTTGATCGAGGAACCATAGTCTCTGCTGCGCGAACGAAGCAGGGAACGCAGCCTGGGTCATCGTGTCAGTTCCTCAATCTACCTACACTTGGCATATCGAAACGACAGATCTCAGCCTCAAAACTATGGGGCAAAAGACGTGAGCCGATTATCCGTATTTCGCTGTATACCGCCGTATGCCGGTTTTGGCATACTATATTTGGCCACTTAAGGAGCAATGAATGGGGGGCCCGGCCCAGTGAATTACCATCTAATTATATGTGCCGGAGCGGTCGATTTCACAATATAATCGGCGAGATCAGGCCCGGGTAGCCGTATCGGGCGCCAGCCCTACCGTTATGTGGCGTGCGGTTTCCAGGTCGTTCCTTACCTCGAGATGTTGGGATAGGTCAGGATTGCAGATGTCGCTATCGTCACTGGTTCCAAATGAGGCTGCTCGCTTGGGCCCAGGCTTGCCGGCTTTGATGCCAAAATCACCGCATATTGCGGGCAAATCCAAATTCTTCGTTCTCTCGTCTGCTCAAGACGGTCCCGTATCTGACACCGCGGCCCTTGAGCAGCAAAGGACTTAACACGCATGCTGGATGGAAACCAAAACGTCGTGACCGACAATGCGCAGACCGGACGCCTGGCCGATTTGCTTCTCCAGGTCAGTCCGTCTGTTTACTCGGCATCCTTGGCGCAGCAGCGTCTGTGGTTTCTGCATCAGCTACAAGGGCGAAGCGCCGCTTATAACGTGCATCTGGGACTGTGGCTGAGAGGTCCGCTCAATCTGAACGCGCTTCAGTCCGCCTTCCGGGAGATGGTGAACCGGCACGACAGCCTCCGCACGGCATTCCGGCTTGAGAGTGGAAATCTGCAGCAGGTTGTATCGGAAAACTGCGATCCGGAGATCGATCTCACAGATCTCACCAGTGTCGCCGACCCCACTGCAGAGGCCTACCTGCTTGCCCGCCGTGAAGTTGAGGAGCCCTTCGACCTGAGCACGACGCCGTTGTTTCGCGTGCGTCTGTTTCGGGCTACTGCGCTCGATCATGTTTTTCTCTGTACGATGGATCACATTATTACGGATGCCTGGTCACTGCAGATCTTCGCGAAAGAATTGGCGCAGCTCTATAGTGCCTTTTCGCAGGGTCAAGCGCCGTCCCTGCCGCCCCTTCCAATCCGGTATGGCGACTTCGCCGAGTGGCAACTGGAGTGGTTCCGCACGGATAGAGTTCAGCAGCAGCTGGCCTATTGGAAGAACAAACTTGAAGGAGCGCCCGCTCTCCTGGAACTGCCAACCGATGTTCCTCGGCCTCCAGAACAAACCTTCGAAGGTGCGATTGAGTTTCTACCGATCTCGAGCGACATCGTTGACGAAATTAAAAACGTGGCAACGCGTTGCCAAGCCACGCCTTTCATGGTGCAGTTGGCTGCGTTCAAAGTCTTGCTTTATCGCTACGCCAAACAAAATGACATATTGGTGGGGATTCCGGTCGCCGGCCGTAACCACGTGGAAACTGAGGGGCTGATCGGATTCTTCGTGAATACCCTAGTCTTGCGCGATGACCTGTCAGGCAATCCGCGGTTTACGGACCTGGTGACTCAGGTGCGCGAAACCCTTATGGGTGCATTCTCCAATACGGACGTCCCCTTTGAAAAGATAGTCGAGGTTCTTCAGCCGGAACGTAATCTCAGTTTCAACCCGCTGTTTCAGGTCATGTTCGCGACCCTCAAGTCCGCCGTCCGCTCGCACCAATTCGGTGACCTGACAGCGTTTCCGTATGTGGTCAGCCCAGAAACGTCAATCTTCGACCTCAGCCTTACTGTGATCGAGGACATCGACCAGAAATCGTGGGCCCAGATCGAGTACAACACAAACCTGTTCAAGCAGGAGCGCATCAGCCGTATGCTGAGTGATTACACATCGGTTCTTGAAGCCGTGGTATCTGGCCCTGAGAGCCGCATCCTCTCCTTGCCCCTGCCCAGCCTGCCAGAGTCTGCAGACCTACTGAATGTGTGCTCCGCAGACAAGCGAAGTAGTAACGAAATCACCAAACGAAAAGTCTCCCTTGCTTCTACTCGCAGAGTTTCTGAATGCCGAGTCGATCCCATTGACGAGGAGCAGAAATTGCTGGTCGAAATCTGGAAACAGGTTCTGGGCGTTCGAGAAGTTGGGATTCGCGACAGCTTTTTCGACGTGGGAGGGCACTCACTGATTGCGGCCCGCCTGGTCGCGCAAATACACCAGGTTACGGGCCGGCGGATTCCTGTGTCGGCGATCTTTCGCGCGCCGACGATTGAAGCCTTCGCGCCACTGTTGCGTGAGGATCTAGTCCCTCAACCTGATCCGGTCCTCATGAAACTGCAGGCGGGGGACGGAATTATTCCCTTCTTCGGAGTTGCTGCGCCGGGAGCGGGTACTTTTGGCCTGGCACTGCTGGCGCACCACTTGGGAAGAAATCAGTCCGTGTACAAGGTGCAGGCAGCCAAGCCAATTGTGGAGGGCCGCCCTTTTACGAAAAATGAGTTGGTGGCCCTCGCCCGGGAATACATTGCTGCGATGCGATCGGTGCAACCGCATGGCCCTTACTGCCTTGGGGGCATGTGTGAAGGCGTCCTTATCGCCCAGGAGATCGTTCTCCAACTCGAGTCCCTGCATGAGGAGGTGGGACTGTTCGTCATATTCGATACCTGGGTGCTGGAGAACTCTCAGATACGCGCCCTGTGGGCCATCGACTATTACCGTCACAGATATCAGATTTTCCGCAACCTTCCCCGGCAGGAGAAGCTTGCCATTACCAAAAGATTCGTCGAACGCTTATCTCATAAGAATGGAAAGCATGGCAACGGTCTTGGTAGTGGCTGGGATCGGGCATATTGGCCGGGAGACAAGTTCCTCGCGCCCCGGTTTCAAGCGCCCGTATTGTTGTACAAGCGAGTCCGACAGCCTTATTACTATATGCGGGACCGGCAAATGGGCTGGGGAGCTCGATCAGGCGGTGGAGTCGAAATCTGCGAGCTGAATTGCAGGCATCTTGACTTCTTACGGCAACCCCAAGTCGGAATCGTCGGCCAAATCCTGGCAGGCAGGCTGCAGGGAATCAGAGAGGGCAAGACACAGCGGGCCTAAGGGGTTCTCTCCGCACCATAGTGATTCGCCGGAATCCAGGTCCAGGACCTTGGAAGCACATTGAATAAAGGAAAATTAGGGATGACCGAGCGTCCCGAGGCGGCTGCCTCGTCGGTTGCGCGCCCGGGGGAGACGCTGGCCCTATCGGCGGCGGTCCGGCAATCGGCAACCACGGCCCGCAGCCAAGTGCGCCCGGTGAAAGTAATTCGTCCGCCCGCGTTCTCGCTTGGCACGATCTTAAGCGGCCTGCAGGCGCTCGCCCGGTATTCGGATCTTCTCTGGATACTGAGCCTGCTTCGGCTCAAAGTTCGCTATAAACAATCCGCTCTTGGCTGGACTTGGGCTGCGCTTCAGCCTCTTGCGCTGATGACCATCTATACCATTGTATTTACCCGCGTAACCACGGTGGCTACAGGCGGCATTCCGTATCCTCTGTTCGTGTTATGTGCTCTTCTGCCTTGGATATTCTTTTCCAGCTCGATTTTAAACGCCGTGCACGGCTTGGTCTTGTATCCGAATCTGCTCACCAAGATGTATTTCCCGCGCGAGATCATTCCACTGTCTTACCTGGCGGCGGGATTTGCCGATTTTCTCATCGGTTGCGTGATCCTGGCTGGGTTCATGGCTCACTATCGGGTCTTACCTACCTGGAATCTGCTGTATGCGATTCCGATCGTGATGGTGCTGGCCGGCTTTGTTGCCGCCATTGCACTGCTGTTCTCGGCAATACACGTTCGCTTCCGCGATATCGGGCTCGCCATGCCGTTTTTGCTGCAATTATGGATGTTTACCATTCCCGTCGTCTATTCGCTTCAGTCGGTGCCGGTGCGCTTTCGCAAACTGTATTTGCTCGATCCCATCGCGGGTCTGATTGAGAATTTTCGCACGGTATTACTCCGCGGCCGCAGACCTGACGTAGTCAGTCTCGCGCTCTCTGCCGCTATCGCGTTCGCATGTCTTGCGATCTCCTACGCCTACTTCAAATCTTCCGAAGCCACAATGGCCGACATCATCTGACCTCATGATTGACATAAAGCTCGATCGCGTATCGAAACAGTACAGACTGCGAACCTCGGGCAACTCAGCGAAACCCTGGTATTCGGCTCCTTTCAGGAGGCGATCGGCTCCGATGTGGGCACTCAGCGACGTCAGTTTCCAGGTTGAACAGGGAGAGGCTCTGGGGATCGTGGGACACAACGGTGCAGGCAAGACAACCATCCTTAGGATTCTCTCCAGCATCACCTCTCCGACGAGCGGCGAGATCACGGTTCGAGGAAGATTGGCTGCGTTGATTGAAGTGGGTTCTGGATTTCATCCGGAGCTCACCGGACGGGAGAATATCGATTTGCACGGCGCGATTCTCGGGATGCGGAGTTCGGAAATACGCCGGAAACTTGACAGCATTATCGAGTTTTCCGGGGTCGGCCGCTACATTGATGTGCCGGTTAAGCGGTACTCCTCAGGGATGTATGTACGATTGGGGTTTTCCATCGCGGCACACCTGGAGCCCGATATTCTGTTACTCGACGAAGTCCTGGCCGTCGGAGACGCTGCATTTCAGGCGAAATGCCTGGACCGTATTGCCGAACTGAGACGAGCGGGCCGTACGATCGTCTTTATTTCGCACGATCTCGCTGCCGTGTATCGTCTCTGCGATCGGGCTCTTCTGCTGGACCATGGCCGGGTGATTGCGGACGGGCCGCCAAGAGAAATCATCGACGAATATCAGCAGATGACTTTTAGTAACGATCCGGGACCGATTGAGTTGGGTGAACCAGAATCACCGGCGCAATGTACAAGCATTTCCTTCCTGGCACCCGATTCTACAGACGGCATTCGAACCGGCTACCCGATGGTGGCTCGCCTCGGCTATCGCACGCGGCAGGCCATTCCTGGGGTGGTGTTTCGAATCTCGTTCTATTGGCCCAGCGGTTATTTGTGTGCCCGGCTCACCACCGACTCTTCGCACGGAGGTCTTAAGCTGGAGCCGGGCCAGGGCAAAATTGAGTTCCACTGCCCTGTGCTACCAGTTGTGCCGGGACTCTACCGGGTAGATCTTTCCATTGAGTCTAACGGGCAGGAGATCGAGGCGCGGCAGCGCTGCGCAACTCTTAATGTGGGACCGGGGAAGTTTGTTGTCGGCGACTTCTATATCGAGAACTCATGGAAATTGGTGGAGGAAGCCTCGCCAGAGGAGGACTAGCCGTTGTCGAGCGGGAGACACTGCAAGGTTTGGAAAGGGCCGGAGTCAGCTCCGGCCCTTTTCTGTCTGTCGCCTTTCACAGCCATGAAGAGTGCCGCAGCTCAGTAGTGTGGCAACGAAGTGCCGTTCAATGCCGCAGTCACCAGCGTTCCAGCGTAGGCATTATCCACGGCTACTGAAGTCGTGAACTTCATTCCGCCTCGCCAGCTGGAAGGGGCCTCGGGGTGAATGCCCGAGAGAATAACCCATCCATTTCCAGACTTGCCCTCTACGACCGCCGGCGTGCCATCCGCGTACTTTCCCACGATGCTGCCCCATCCGGAAAACTCGGGGCCCTCCTGCCAATACTGATCCAGCTTGCTGGAGCCTGGATTGGAAATCTCGACCGGCTCCTTGTCAATCTCCTTGAAGTGGTCGGCGTAGAAATTGAACCAAACCCCCGACGTGAGATTCAACCCGTTATAGATTGAATAGCCGCCGAAGAACCCGCCCGCACAAATTCCCAGATAGTGCAGGCCGTTGTTGACGACAGCGTTGTGAATGTTGGTGGTGGTAGTTGGCTTCAGATTGTCGCCAATCGTGATCGAGTCGCCGCCTGGCACAATCAGCAGCTTGTAGGCGCTCAACCCGGCTTCGGTCATGGCGTTGAGCTGCGATGAATTCGCGGTCGAATAAGTCAGCCCGTTGGCAGAAAGGATCGCCTCGACGGCCGCAACGTCGGACGAGGACGTGCCCGTCCCGTTGAAAAGAAGGACAGGCGGTTTCTTCGTTGCGCTCAGCGGCACAGCCGCAGCAGCCTGCGCAGCCGTCCCAATCGTGGCGCCCGGGGTGCCGCACGCGGTCAAGGCGATCGGGACAAGGGCTGTTAACGCAAAGAGTACCCATCGTTGCAATCTATTAACATTGTTGATAACTGAGAGCACGACGCCTCCTGGTAGCCTGTCTTCAGCGTTACCAAGCAATCATGGGTTACCAAAGATTACTGGGATTTCCGCTGAACTCAGATGAAATGAAAACTTCGCTCAAGCTTTTCCGATTCTATGTAGGCGGAAAAAAAAGGAAAGGTCACGAGAGTGCATGGGGAAAGGAGGCACAAGGACAGGAGGCTAAGGGTGCAGCTGCCAAGTCAACTGGGGTTGCCGAGGCCCCGCGAATACCGCAATGAAGCCAACCGGCAAGGGCTGCATAGAATGACGTAACCTAAGCTTGCGCCAAGCGTCGGAAGTTTCCTTCAGGGCTAAGCCCTTTTTTCAAAATTGCGATCGCATCATCGTAGCGAGCCATCTCAATGAGGACTCCGCCCAGATCGTGGTATCCCATGGAGTTATCGGGCTGCAGATCGATCATGGCCTGAAATTGTACAGCCGCCTTGGCGAACTCTCCGTGTCGACGGTAAAAGCCTCCCGGCCACTGTATCCCTCAATACGCGGGAAGGCGGTTCACCACCGACTGGAAGGCGCTTTCTGCATCGGCGAGTCTCCCCTGTGTTTCGTAAATCTGTCCGCTGAGATAGGCGGCACCAGAGAGCTCCCAGGGTTAAAGCGGCACAGGAGCAATTTCAGATTGTTGTCGTAACGTGCGCCGTGAAAGGCGCTGGACGTCAGCGGGTGCCACTCCCGTCCGGGAACTGGTTCGCCCCACTCGATACAAAGCGAAGTGGGTTGTTTCCGAGTAACGAAAAGCACAGTCTTCTAGCATTTCCCCTGCGGACTGAGGCGCAGCGCCAGTTCCGCCTGAAGAAATTTGCGTGTGATAGCGTCAGGTGGGTTCCGTTCGGCAGACGGAGTTGTGCGTCTGGAATCCGCTCTTTAGCTCCGTCATGGTCAGAAAATTGTAAATGGCTCTTGGCGCAAGCCCAAGGGTGTGCGAGCGGCAAAGAAGTGCTTCTCCGACCCTCAGTGTGCCGAGGAGGTCGCGGCTTCCAGGTTGTCGGCTGCTCTACCGATCGCCGCGGCGACATCTTCGAGCACCTTCGCGACGCTAGGCACCTGAGCTTCGGCCTCCGTCCATTTCTTGGCGTCCATGTATTCGCGGACGGCGGCTATGGGTTTGGCGCCGTATCCGGTGTAAGCGCCGGGGGCGTACACCTGATGCTTGAACCACGGGCGCTCCGGGAGTCCTCGTTCGGTCAGGAAGGTGCGCTGGATTTTGAGAAGATCCGTGTTCAGCGACTCCAGGACTTGCGCCGAAAGTGCGGGTGCGTCAGGGGCCAGGGCTTTCGCCACGGCAGCCTGGTAGCGCTCGGCGCTGCGCTTGATGGATTCCACTCCATTCTTTAGAGGAGCGAAGTTCATATAGGGCGGCGTGGTTTCTTCCGGCGGGTGGACGGAGGTCTTGCGTGGATCAGCTACAGCGGAGAAGACTCCTTCCTTCAGTTCGAGGTTGCGCTCAGTGATTTCGTCCTGTTTTTCCTTGAGCTGTTTTTCCAGCTCAGTCACATATTTCCCGATGGTTTCGGCCATACCTGAGTATTCGTAGGGGATGATGTCGGCATCCGCCACGCGCATCACGGTGGTGCCACCGGTTTGCGCCAAAGCGCGTCCGTAGGAAAAATCGGTGTCGACGAAGTGGGTATACCAGTAGAAATCGTCGTACACGGAATGGTAGGAATCGGCGTCGTTTTCTCCGCCGTAGCCGATGTTCAGCGCAGAGATGCCGGCGTGGTCGAGGAACGACGCATAGTCGGAACCGTCTCCGAGTGATCCAATGGTTAGTTCCGCGCGCTTGCGAATCTCTGCGCGATCTTCCTGGTTCTTGGCGTTGGCGATGCGGGAGAAACGAGCCCGTTGCCAGACAGGAATGTTTTTCTCGGGATCCTGAATCTCGCGAATGATGTCATTGGTTAATTTCTCGAGATCGTGAGACCCGGAGGCGTGAAAAAATCCCCGGCCGTTGCTGTCGGAATTGATGTAGGCGGCGGCGTGCTTTTGTAGCTCGTCGCCGTGAGCTTCCACCCATTCTGTGGAACCGAGGAGTCCAGGTTCTTCGCCGTCCCAGGCGCAGTAGATGATGGTGCGCTTCGGCGTCCATCCTTGCATATGCAGTTCACCGAGCCGGCGTGCTTCTTCAAGTACGGCGGACATGCCGGAGAGGGGATCGTCGGCGCCGTTGACCCAGGCGTCGAAGTGATTGCCGCGAATCACCCATTGATCGGGAGCGCCGGATCCGCGCAGGGTTGCGATGACGTCGTTGACCGGCTTTAGGTCCCAGTTCGATGTGACTTTGAGGTGGACTTTGGCGGGGCCGGGGCCGATGTGATAGGTGAGGGGCAGCGCGCCACGCCATTTTTCCGGAGCGACCGGCCCGCCGAGCGCGGACAGAAGAGGCAGAGCGTCACCCCACGAAATCGGGAGCACGGGAATCTTTGTAATCGTTTTGGCTTCGCTGATGGGGAGACGCTTGGCATCCGCGGTCGCGCCGACACCGGGAGTGAGAGGATCGCCGGGATAGTCGGTGTCCATTACGCTGCCGCGCTGGACGCCATCTTTGGGACGCCAGCCGCCCTTGGGATAGTCGTCACCTTGAAAGTAGCCGTCATCTCGGGGGTCGGAATAGATGATGCATCCGATGGCGCCGTGCTCGCCGGCAACTTTCGGTTTGATGCCACGCCAGCCTTCCCCATAGCGGGCAATCACGATGGCGCCTTTAACGGAAATTCCGAGGCGATCGAGTTGTTCGTAGTCTTCGCGGTTGCCGTAGTTCACATAGACCAGCGGGGCGGTTACGTCCCCGTCAACCGAATAGGCGTTGTAGGTTGGGAGCTGCTCGGACGTCTGGCTCGACGTGGGATCGGCGGGAACCGCGGGTTCCTGCAGCTTGGCGCGGAACTTCGTGGGCTCCAGGAGTTCGACTACGCGCTCCTTCGGCGTGGGGAACAGGACCGAGAAGGTTTCGATATGGGCATCGAATCCCCACTCTTTGAATTTGGATAGAATCCATTCGGCGTTGTCCTTGTCATAAGGTGAGCCCACGTGATGCGGGCGAGCGCTCATGCGGCGCATGTTTTCGCGCACATTATCGCTCACGATGCCATCCTGAAATTTCTTCTCCCAATCGCGCTCGGGGCCGGAAGATTGTGCCGTATATCCCGAGAATTGGGCATGGGCGCCGGTTTTCGCTGGGGTGGTGGTTTGGGCGCAGGTCAAATGTGCGACCAAGAAAACCATGCAACCGGAAATAAGGGAGCGGATGCGCTTCAAGCGGGCCTCCTGGGATGTGGCGTCAGATCCAAGCATCCTGTTTCTGAGAATTGGGATTATAGAGCTTGAAACGAAACATCTAGACAGGAAGATTTTGTTGAGTATCGGGGGCTGACCGGCTTATTGTGTACGTCTCCGGAGGAACCGACCTTGCGAACGACTACGCTCGTTCTCTTGATTGCATGTTGTGTGGCCCCACTATCAGCCCAGAAACACCCACCAAAAGCGAAGTCGGAGCCGGCGCCCCAGCAGGCGGAGTGACGCGGAGCAGGATGAGAATGCATCGCCGCTGCCGCGGTGGCCTCCAGCATAGCTGGGCGAGGCACTTCGTGGTAAATCTCCTGTGTTCCGATGTCGCTGAAGCCCCCAGATGTTCTAACTCCAGAGCCGGTCCCAGGAGCGTTCTTGGTCCCATTGCGGAGTCGGTTCGAAATAGCCGCTATTCGCTGCCAGATGCTGGCGAACCACGTCTTCATTCAGAGTCACACCAAGACCGGGCCGATCAGGCACCTCAATCGAGCCGTGATTGACGATCGGTGTCTTGGCTCCTTCTTCCACCAGCACTGACCACCAGGGCACGTCGAGAGAGTGATTCTCCAGCGCCAGAAAGTTTTGCGTCGCGGCGGCACAATGGATGTTCGCCATGCAACTGATGGGGGTCCCGGCAAAGTGCATGGCCATCGGTACGCCGTATTCCTCCGCCAGGTCTCCGATTTTGTGGGTCTCGAGAATCCCTCCCGCCGTTGCCAGGTCGGGATGAATTTTGCTGACTGCGTGCCGTTCACAGAGAACCCGGAACGGTTCCTTGAGGTAAATGTCTTCGCCAGT
>JGI12712J15308_10000530_pt1 | contig 11338 bp, 4 predicted proteins | sample JacPin_JW_Ref_O2_FD_15308 | JGI IMG/M metagenome (IMG submission 15308) | reverse complement strand
CCTAGAATCGGCGCAAGCGTGTTGTTGACCTTTCCAAACGAACCTGGCGAGCCAATGTTCGCATTCGGGTTTGCAAAGTTGGGATGATTGAAGGCATTGAAAAATTCAGTTCTAAATTGCAGCGAATATCTGTCCGTAAACCTGAACTGTTTGAACAGGCTCAGATCCCACGTCTGAATTCCGGGACCGTAAAACTGATAGGGAGCGCACGTCCCGAACTGTCCGGGACCAGGCTGCGAAAACGCGGCCGGATTAATTATAAAACCCGTGGTCGTGTACAATTTGGGATTGGTTGTCGCCCCAGCGTAGGGATTTCCGATGCAGTTCGCATACACGGGGTTATTGCCGTCCACCAAGCCATCGTTATTGGCGGTGACGTTGAACGGAGTTCCAGTCTGCAGTGTTACGATTCCGTTGAATTGCCATCCACCCAGCCAACGGCCGGCTATATTGTCACCGGACATAAAGCGTTTACCCTGACCCAGCGGCAGTTCCCAGAGGAAATTCCCGATAAAACGGCTGCGGACGTCGAGAACCGAATTCCCCATTTCCGCGGAATAGTTATAGGAGTTTTGCGGTAGCTGTTGCGCCGTCAAGTTGTCGCGGTAATTGGCGAGACCGTGGGCGAATGTATATCCGAGCGAGTAACTCAAACCGTTGGATATTCTCCGTCGCAAGGCAAACTCGACACTGTTGTAGTTCGAATTCCCGTCGAACGTGGCATCTTCCAGGTACGCATGCGAACCGGTTGTGGCGCAGGGAACACCGGCTCCGGCGAACGTATCGATATTTGATACTGTATTCAGGTTGGCGAAGGGAAACTGCAAAATTGGGCAACCGGTATCGAAACCAGTGACCTGAGGCTGGTTGGCGTCGCGAACGCGCTCCTCCTTACGCCCCCAATTCCCAACGTAGGTCGCGGAAAACACCGTATCACCTACAAGTTGATATTCGAATCCGAAGCTCGTCTGTTCGACGTACGGCGTGCGTTGGTTCGGATCCTGCGCGCGTATATGGAGATCGAACAAAGGTGGAGCAGTCGCATTGATAATCGAGGCAGGGAACCCATTCTTCAACTGAAAGACGTCGCTGGTGCCACCTGTCGATAATTGTGTATCAACAAACTGCGGCGGATTCAGCTGAAGCAATGCTTCCGAACCTATGCGATTTACATGCTGGTAAAAAACTCCATATCCACCTCGCCACACCAGGCGAGGCAGCATCTGATAAGCAAAACCAAACCGGGGGGCAAAATTGTTCAACGCGGGATGAATCAGCGCACGGTCGAACCAACCGGACGCATTGCCCGCCGCGGTGATAAGTCCTCCGCCGTTCAGCGGGGTGAAGTTCGTGGTCTCGTTATTCCTATCGATCAGTGGAGCGAAAAGTTCGTATCGGAGGCCGTAGGTGAGGGTGAGTTTCGACGCGGCTTTCCAGGTGTCCATGGCATAAAAGGAGTGCCCTGGAGTGAAATAATGGACGACGTGTGGTGTCGTGAAGATTACCAAGTTCGCGTCCCCGAGCAGCAAATCGGGCAGCGCCATCGCAAAACTGCCGGTGACCACTCCGGTTTCCAAGATAAGACCCTGCGGAGCTTCGATATCGAGAAAATTGTCGCTCCGCCTGAGGTATTGGTAACCGAACTTGAAGCTGTGCGTGCCTTTCAGCCAGTTCAGGTTCTCAACCAGGTTCCACCCTTGTGAAATCTGGTACTGAGGCCGCCAAGCTGCTGATCCTTCTGTCGTGAGTCCGCTGATAAAGAACGGAGGTATGCCGGCGGAACCTGGCCCATTCGGGATTCCTGATAGACCAATCGCTGATTGGGCCTCGGAAGTGCCAACCGTCAAGCCATTGGGATCGCTGTGGGCGTAGTCGCGGCTGAAGCCGAAGCGCAGATCATTGACCAGTGAGTTTGAAAGCGTGCGCGTCCAACCCAGCGCGATCGATTGCTGGCGCCAACGATACTGTGTCGCGAAGTTGCCATTTCCGATCAAAGGATCGCCGGTCCACCGGGGATCCTGCTTGTCCACGTGCCGATAGCTGTAGCTTCCAAAGATCTGATCCTTCGGGCCGAGCGTGTAATCGATGCGCCCATCCAAGGAATACACGTCATCAGGAATTGAGGTCGCAAACACATAGTTCGGCGCTCCGGTCCAACTCCCCGGGATTCCTTCCACAGCCACTGCGGCTGGGACATTCGGAGTCGCAGTACCGGCGACCAGACCCATGAGCTTTTGCGCGACGGGATCGAAGCAACCTGGCTGGATAATGTTTCCGGCGTAGCAACCCGACTGGCCGGGGACCTGTGGGTTGGCAAGTGTATTTTTCAATTCCGTGAAATTTCCCTGCGTCATTAGCGGCGTCGGAACGGTGCTTTGGACGGTATCGGCTTCCCGGCTGGTGAACCGTTCGAGATCGCCAAAGAAAAACAGCTTGTCCTTCTTGATCGGGCCACCAAACGTGCCGCCGAATTGATTTTGAGAAAAGCCGCCGCGTGGTAGGCCGTCCAAATTGTTAATCCACGTGTTTGCATCCAGAACCTTATTCCGGAAAAACTCGTACAAATCTCCGTGGTACCCATTCGTGCCTGATTTGAGGGTCGCGTTGACCACCGCTCCCGCGGAATTGCCGAATTCAGAGGAGTAGGTGCGCGTCTGAACCTTAAACTCCTGTAGGGCATCGGGCGGCGGCTGCACGACCTGCACCGACGATTCCTGCAGGTTTTCCGAGAACGAGTTATTGTCTATGCCGTCCAGCAGAAAATTGTTCTGAAGCTCGCTGTTCCCGTTGGCGCTAAATCGGTCTGGCGCCGGGTTAGCCGGAGCGTAAAACTTAGCCACGCCCGGCTCCAAAAGCGCCAAATCGGCGTAGCGACGTCCGTTCAGAGGGAGATCGTTGATGCGCTGTTCATTCACTACACTTCCGAGGTCGGCCGTCTGCGTCTCTAACATTGACTCGCGAGCCGTGACCACTATTTCCGCGCTCACTGATCCAACCTTCAACGCAAAATCAATGGAAAGGAGATCTTGCACGTGCAGTTGAATGTCGTCGCGCAAGACGCTCTCAAACCCGGCGGCGGTTGCCTTCACGGTGTACGTGCCTGGAATTAATGTAAGGACCTGATACTCTCCGTCCGCATCGACAGAGGTGGTGACGGCGACGCCCGTCGCCTTATTCGTGATTGTCACTGTCGCGCTGGGCACGACAGCTCCAGAGGCGTCTAGAATCCTGCCGGTGATGGCCCCGCGATCGATTTGGCCAAACGCAGGCAGAGCAAAAACCCCGAGCAACATCGCAAACAACATCACCCGGTCGAGCAATCTGCGATTCCTCATCCCTCGATGCATTGCAGCCTCCGCTTTTCAGATTCGCAGAGCGGTTTCCCGAGCATTGAAACAGTCGGATTCAACACCGCTCATCGCCCCGTCACTCGCTTGGAAACAAATCAAGAACCTCAAAATTCTAATCCACGGCCAGCAACGCACTAACCGCATAGCCGGCGAACCCGATCGCCTATGTAATGATCGAAGTCCTCGACGGACTGCTCTCGCCGAGGCACACCGCCCAGAACGAATACCGGACCAGATCGACACGGAAAAAGCTGGAAAAGACGAATGAGATATCGTCAGCTGAATGCTGCCCCCTAGAAACCCACCCCTCAAGCGTACCGAAACGATTCGGTCACCAATGGGCGGAGGTTTAACATTCGCAAAAATCGTTGTCAAGTCAATTTTTTGGAATTTTCGGAAACCAGGCTCCTGGTAACGAGATTTGCAATACTTAAAGTGGGTAACGGCCGCGAATACCCCGCTCCCCAAAAATGCCAGAACGTTGCGGCATTTGTATTGACAACGTTTTTTGCGGACGTACAATGCCGTTACTCCGAATGCAAATACGGAGGCTAGACGCCGAGGGCCGCAGCAATTGGATGAATTCGCAACGCGTCGCATTTCGCGGACCCGGTCGTCAAAGGCGCATCGGCAGCGTTTGTGACACGTGTCTTACGGATCGCAGAACGCTCCGGTCAAGGTTCGAGATTCGCTTTCACTCGAAACGATATGGTCGGCGCGCATTCGGGGGCAACCGCCGATTCCCGCACGTACTGAATATATCTTTCCACGTCTCGCGACATGCAAAGGAGAGAGAATGGCATCGCGATGCAGCAAGATTCTTACTGTAATCCTCGTCGTATTGGGCTGCAAACTGGCTTTTCTTTTTCGGCCGAGTCCGGTGATCGCTCAATCACCCAACGCGGTCAGTTCGAAGGCCATCGCGTCCGCAGAGCCGCTGGATTTTGACCGAGGAGCGGCCGCACTCTGGCAAAGTCTTCTGAAACTCCACACGCGCGCAAGCCTTCTGATGGTCACCGCACATCCCGACGACGAAAACGGCGGAATGTTGACCTATGAATCCCGCGGGCAGGGCGTTCGGGCTGCTTTGTTGACGCTCAATCGTGGCGAAGGCGGCGCCAACGTCATGTCTTCGGACTACTTTGACGCGTTAGGGCTGGTGCGCACGGAAGAACTGCTCGCCGCGGATCGTTACTATGGAGTTCAACAATTCTTTTCGCGAATGTGCGACTACGGCTTCTCCAAGACAAAAGAAGAGGCGCTCGAAAAGTGGGGGCACGATCAAACCCTCTCCGATGTTGTACGCGTCGTTCGCATGACCCGCCCTCTCGTTATTACTTCCGTTTTTGTCGGAGGCCGGACGGACGGCCACGGCAATCACCAAGTTGCTGGCCAAATGGCGCAGGAAGCTTTCAAAGCGGCGGGCGATCCGGCCATGTTTCCCGAGCAGATCAAGGAAGGACTGCGCCCCTGGAAGCCGCTCAAGGATTACGCACTCGTGCCGTTTTCCCCGGTCACAGAGAAGGGGATTTTTGACTACGCGGACGGCAAATATTACCCAGCCGAATTTCGGAATTATACGGACGGCACCGTCATTCACGGCGCGCTTTCCGCTTCTGTCGAGATCCCGGAGGGCGAGTACAACCCTGTCCTCGGATTAACGTACGTCCAGGTCGGCCGTGTGGGTCTCGGCCACCAAAAGTCGCAGAGCGGCGGTACCGGCTTGCCGCCGGCGGCAGCGGAGATGACTCCGTATCACCGCTTCGCATCGCTCGTCTCCGTTCCGGAAAAAGAGTCGTCGTTATTCGACGGCATCGACGATTCGCTCGTCGGCATCGCAACCCTCGCGCAAGGCGGCGATTCCTCCTTCCTGAAGACTGATTTATCGCAGATCAATTCTCTGGTCGATAAAGCCATGAATGATTTTTCGGCACAACACCCGGAGGCGATTGCCTCGATCCTCGCCGCAGGCTTGAAACAAACGAACGAACTGATCGAAAAAGTAGCCGGCAGCGGCCTGACCGCCGATTCGAAGTACGATGTGACGCATGAATTGAAAGTGAAGCAAGCGCAATTCGAAAATGCGCTGGCCGAATCGCTCGGGATTTCGGTGTTGGCGACGGTGGCTCCTGAGAAAGAACCGACTGGGCCTTTTGCACGCTTCTTCAGAAATCAGCCAACCTTCCAAGTGGCCATTCCCGGACAGGAACTCTGGGTGAAAATTCACGCAACGAATCCAACCAATCTTCCCGTGGAATTGCAGAGCGCGGTCCTCGAGTCTCCGTCGAACGAGCAATGGTCCATCGACCCCGCGACGCAAATGGGCGGCACGCTCAAAGGCAATCAGTCCGTGGATCTGCGATTCACGGTTCACGCCGCGGCCGGCGCGAGTTTCACGCGCCCCTATTTCACGCGTCCAAATATCGAGCAGGCCTACTATGACATTCGGGAGCCAAAAGATCTTAGCCTGCCTCTGGCTCCGTATCCTCTTTCAGCCAAAATACGTTTCGCTTTCGACGGTGTCCCGTTCAGTCAGGAGCAGGTCGTTCAATCCGTACAGCGCGTCATCGGCCCCGGTACCGTGCTCGAGCCTCTGATCGTCGCCCCGGCGATTTCCATTTCCCTCACGCCGCAAGCGGGAATTGTTCCCCTCGACACCAAATCCTTCGAAGTGACCGTCAGCCTTCACAGCAACGTCAAAGGTCCCGCGAAGGGCACTGTAAAACTCGATTTGCCTGAAGGCTGGACAGCGCCGCAGAAGGAATTCTCGACCTCGAAGGACGGCGACGATCAATCGCTCAGCTTCCACGTCACTCCCTCGGGTCTGAAAGAAAAGGCCTACGACATCACCGCTGTCGCCAACTACGATGGCCATGATTATAAGGAGGGGTATCACACCATCGGCTATTCCGGATTGCGTCCATACAATCTCTATCGCGCTTCGACGTATCACACGACGGGTGTTGATGTGAAAGTCGCTCCGGGTCTGAACATCGGATACATCGTGGGCGCCGGTGACGACATGCCGCAATCTCTTGTGAATCTCGGCATCAACGTCCATCTCCTCACGTCGGAGGATCTCGCCGGCGCAAATCTCTCCAAATTCAACGCGATCATTCTCGGAGTGCGTACTTACGCGGTGCGCGAGGATCTCAAAATTCACAATGATCGCATCCTCGATTTCGTAAAAAACGGTGGAGTCGTCATCGTTCAATACAATACGCCCGAGTACGATCACAATTACGGTCCGTATCCCTACAAAATGGGTTCGAATCCCGAAGAAGTAACCGACGAAAATTCCCGGGTCGAAATCCTGGCGCCGTCAAATCCCGTTTTCACCTGGCCCAATAAAATCACCAGCAAGGATTTTGAGAATTGGGTCGAAGAACGCGGCTCGAAATTCCTTGAGAGCTGGGACTCGCAGTACGTCCCGCTGCTCGAAACGCACGACTCTGGCCAGGCGCCTCAAAAAGGCGGCCTCGCTTATGCCAAATACGGCAAGGGGATTTACATTTATAACGCCTACGCGTTCTACCGCCAGATGCCCGAAGGCGTTCCCGGCGCATATCGCATTTTCGCTAACATGGTCAGTCTGGGAAAAAACCCTGAGCTGATGAAATCTCGAGCCGCAAACGCTCGCAAGCCGGCGGATAAGTCCACACCCTGATTTCGTTAAGCGGACAGCCAAACCTTGCAACCCGGGCCATTCTCACCGATGGTCCGGCGCGTCCTTTGGGCTTTGCGCTTCCTGCTGCATCGTATAGAGAAACGTTTTCATGGTTGCTTCGCGACGCGCGTTTTCATCCGCGACGCGCGTTGACGCCGCTTCGTAGAGCTTTATTTCCTTCCGCTGCTTTTCCGGTTGCTCCACGTGCTCGTAAATCTGTGCCAGCCGGTAGTGCGCGTCGGCGGATCCCGGGTCCAAGCGTGCGCAGATTTCGGATTCGCGGAGCGCTTCTGGCCAGCGCTCCAGCCATCGGTACGCTTTGCCCAATTGGCAATGCGGCGCGGCATCATCTTTCGGAAGGAGCGCAACCGACGCGTGCAAGCGCCGCAGAATCTCTGCCGCGTGGGTTTTGTCTCCCTTAACGTAGTCTCTGCGAAAGAGCACCGCGCCGCAGTAGTACTGCATGTGCCCGTCCTTCGGCTGACCATCCGAATACTCGCAGAGCGTTGCGACAGCCCCGGGATCGGGCGCCGAGGCCCGGTCCATCTGGATGTCTCCCAAATATTGCAGCGCCGCCTGCGGCTCCGGCGCCAGTACGGCCGCACGCAGCAGATATTTTGTGGCGTCTTCGTCGGTCCCCCCAAAATGCTCAACCATGCCCAATGCGAGTTGAATTCGCCAGGATTCCGGCTGCAACTTCTCACCTTGTTTGAGAACGACCCGCGCAGGTTCGAAGCTGTTGTGCCGGATCAATTCCACCGCCAGCGAGAGACGATATTTCTCCTCGTTCGGCGCCAGCTCCACGGCCGCCTGATAACCCGTCACGGCGGCGAGGCTGTCCCCGCGCGCCTCTTGAATGTCGCCAATCAGGTCTTCGAGATCCGCATTGTCGCCAAGCTCTTTGCACTTTTCCGCGCTTGCCACGGCGTCGTCGGGCCGGCCGGCTCGGAATTGTGCGAGAGCCAGATCGAACTCCAGGTCCGCGCGCTCCGGGTCCAGATCCGCAGCCCTCTTTAACTCTTCAATGGATTCGGAATATTTTTCGTGAGAGATCAGAAGCTCCGCCACTCGCTGGTGAAGCTCCAACTCTTTCGGAATTGTCAGCTGTGTCGCGCGAAGCAGTTCCAGAGTTTGACGAAAATCGGAATGCATATTCAATTCGGCTTCCAGGGAAACGAGGCCGGCTTGGGGATTGTGCGTCTCGGAAAATAAGGGTTCTGTCAAGCTTGCCGCGCGCTGCCAATTTTTCGATTGCAGTTCGGCGGTAGCCGTCGCCATGGCTAATCCGGGGTCAGCCGGCTCCAGAGCCAAAGCTTTTTCCATTTCCGCAGCGGCGGTCGGAGCATTTCCTACTCCCAGAGCCACCGAGGCTTTGAGCCGGTGGAACCCGATGCGCTCTTCACGTCCAATCGGTGGGGATATGCTGGACAATGCGCTTTCGGCTTCCGTGTACTTGTGGAGGTGCACAAGAACCACCGCCCACTCCATCCGAATCCGCGGGTCGCCGCGGTTAATTTTCGCGGCATTCGCCAGCAAGGGCTCGGCTTTTTCCGGCTGGCCCTCTCTTTCGTAGATCTCGGCGAGTGCCGCCAGAGCGATGGAATCGTTGGGTGCAACTTGCAAAACGCCATGCAACTCTTCCTCCGCCCGTTCGTTCTGCCCGATGCTGGCATACGCTTGTGCGAGCAAAGTACGTCCGGCGGAATCCTCGGGCCGGGTTTGAAGATAGCTCGAGAGAATTCGTATCGCTTCATCTGCGTTTCCGTTCTCGAGAGAGGATTGCGCTTCAGCGAGTGTTTCTGAGATTTGAGGCGGATGCGCTTGCGGTGAGGATCGATTCTGCTGCGCGCCGGGAGTGAGCGTGAAACCAAACAGCAGCAACGCCCCCGCACCCAGAGCGACTCGCGTGAAAATCCCGCACTTCGACACGGCTAATGCGCCTCCCGGCTCCATCATTTTGCGTTGCAGTTCTCCTCGCCAGCAGCGCATTCTTTCTTATAATCTGCGCCACTCGCACCCACTCGCAAAATCACAGGCAGGCTAGCCTACGGTCTTGCGCGTTGTCCACCCCTATTTTCCTTGCGAACCCTCCGAAAATCCTGGTCCGCCACGAAACGTGGCTACCCTGCCTCATGCCATAACGTTTCGGTACATCGCACTTCTTGGCTTGCCCGTGTCCGGTCCCGCTGCTATAGTCCACCCTCGATATTCGATTCACTTTTTTCCGGGACGCCTGATTTGGCCGAAAACATTTCGCCCCATCTTCCCCCTGAGATCGCGGGACCCTCCGAAAAACTTGTTCGCGGCATGGGCTTGCTGCAATCCGTCGCTGTCAATATGCTCGGAATGATTGGCGTCGGTCCCTTCATCACCATCGGTGTGATCCTTTCTGCAATGGGCGGGCCGCAGGCTGTGCTCGGCTGGTTTCTCGGCGCGTTGTTTTCCGTTTGCGATGGGATGGTTTACGCCGAACTGGGCGCGGCGATGCCGGGAGCCGGCGGAGCGTATATTTATTTCCGCGAAGCCTTTAACCCACGCAGCTGGGGTCATCTTTTCTCTTTCCTCTTCCTGTGGGAAACAATTTTCGTCGCGCCGTTGGCTATCTCGGCCGCATGCGTCGGTTTTGCCGAATACACGCATTACTTCTTACCTCGATTGAACCACGCCGGGGTGGGCTCCCTCGCCGCCGCCGTTTGTGTGCTCATCACGTTTCTGCTCTATCGTCCCGTCAAGGAGGTGGGGCGATACTCAGTCATCCTGTTGGCCGTGGTCTTGGCTGCGATGTTTTGGGTAATCGTGTCCGGACTGATTCACATCGACACGAAGATGGCGTTCGATTTTCCGCCGGGCGCTTTTCATCTCTCCAAATCTTTCTTTTACGGGTTGGCGGGAGCTACGTTAATCGCGATGTATAACTACGGCGGATACAACAACATCACCTACCTCGGGGGCGAAGTGAAGAACCCCGGTAAGAATATCCCCAGGGCCATTGTTTTCTCCGTTTTAATCGTTGCCGTCCTTTACCTTCTCATGAGCGTGGTGATCATCGGGACGATTCCCTGGCGGGATGCCGCACTCTCTCACGCAGTCGTATCGGAATTCATCGGTAAGTTGTATGGCGCGCGCGCGGCTTCCGTGATGACGTGTCTGATTCTTGTCGCCACGCTCGCCGGGGCTTTCACTGGAAGCCTCGGTTATTCCCGCATCCTTTACGCCGCGGGCGCCGAAGGAAACTTTTTCAAGGCGTTCGGTCGCGTCCATCCCACGGGACGCTTCCCAACCGTCTCACTTCTCGCCACCAACGCGATGGCCATTCCACTCTGTTGGTTTTCGCTCGAGCGGCTGCTTTCGGCTCTCATGATCATTCAGATCGTCTTCCAGTTCATCCCTCAGATCTTCGCGCTTTTCGCCATCCGCAAATATCGCAAGGAAATCAAGCGTCCGTACGGCATGTGGTTTTATCCCGTCCCCGCAATCGTTGCGCTAATCGGGTGGATCTATGTCGCGTGCACTCCGGAACAACGCCAGAACATTGGCACCGCTGTCATTCTGTTGGTGTTGGGATTGGGTGCGTACTTTCTGCGTGCCCGTGCCGTCAAATCATGGCCCTTCGGGTAAAACGGAGGCCGTTCTTCGTCAATTGCGTGACCTACCGCAAGAATTATCACTCACATTTTCTTGGGAGGACAGCAGGAGTCCCGCACAACAAGTTGTGTCTTCAGCAAAGCCGGCGTGGGAATGCTTACCCGTCCTTCGATATGATCGATCAAGATTCTCGCCGCAATCATTCCGATCTCTCTCGCCGGCTGACGCACCACCGTGAGCCTCGGCCGCAGCAGCGTCGCCCAATAGAAATCGTCGAACCCGAGCAGGCTGATTTCTTCGGGGCACGCCAGGCCGATCTCTTGTATGGCCGCCAGCGCGCCCAATGCCATCATATTGTTGGTGCAAAAAATTGCCGTGGGACGTTGCCCTCGCGTCAAGAGTTGCATCGCGTGGAAATGGCCGCTTTCCATGTCGTTGTGCCCTGTCTGAATCGTCGACCGGTCCAGGCGGATTTTCGCGCTGCGAATCGCGGATATAAACCCCTGCAATCGATCCCGCGATGTTCCGCTGGAAGCATCGCCCGTAATAATCCCGATGTCGCGGTGTCCCAGGCTCAGCAAGTAGGATGTCGCGCTTTCCGCGGCCTGCATGTTGTCCACTCCCACTCTCCCGATATAGGTGTCACGTTCACGAGGGTGACGGTCCGCGTAAACCACCGGAAGATTTCCCAGCACCGCTCTCGCTTTTCCCCCGACCGCGTTCATGGCGGGAACCC
>JGI12712J15308_10000529_pt1 | contig 11343 bp, 6 predicted proteins | sample JacPin_JW_Ref_O2_FD_15308 | JGI IMG/M metagenome (IMG submission 15308) | reverse complement strand
GAATCTGCCTCGCCAAGAATCTGGCGTCAAATTACTGCGGCGGTGAAACACTGGGGGCCGTCTGCCGTGTGCCGAGCATCGAAGTTCCAGGCGGCCCGTGACGGGGATCCTTTCTGTCGCCGGAGTGTTCAGCGACCGTCGACGGTAAATTCTGTACCGACGAGTGCGCCCTGGAAGCGATGGATTTTCGCACCGGTGGCGTGTATCACCTGTGCCTCGAGGATTTGGTATTCCGCCGTATTGGTTTGATTCGCCTCGACGTCAGTGATATGCGTGACCGGAATGGATCCCATGCCGACGACCTCGGCCTCCTTCGGCCCTGCCGTCATGATGGATTTGATAACTGCGCCTCGCTCGATCATGATCATCCAACGCACGGCGTCATGAGAGGAAAGTATCAGCGATATCGGGGCGCCGGTGCCGCGTTTGACGTGCACGATGGCGACGCCCTGTTTCGAACCATCCGATCTCGTCACGTAGTTGGAGGTTTGCGCGATGCCGATGCCTTCGACGGTGCCTGTGTCGGAGGAAGGAGCGCCCGTCGGAGTGGTCGACACGATCCAGTTGCCGCCGTTGGTAAGCATTGTCACCCGCGCGCCGGGCAGCGTCTCGACACGCACGGGCCCGCTTCCCGTAATGCGCGGGCCGCGGATTTCTTGCGCCGTCGCGGCGCGGTGCTGTTCCTGTTCCCGCCTCATCAAGCCGACAAAATCCTCGTGTGACATGGCTTCCTCGAGAGGAAGTGCATCGAGGAGGGTGACGCGATTCTGGCTGACGAAGCCCAGTTTGTGAACGTTGGCAAGGTATACGATGCGGCCCTGGTTTCGGTAGGCGGCCTCGGGCTGGGCGAATGTCTGCCGGGCGATGGAATAGACGTAATAGCGCATGCCCATATTTTGATCGATGCCCGGATTTTCACCGATCAGCAAGATCAAATCCGGGTTGGGCTGCGGGACTACGGTTCGGATTTCAAAGGGCGCCACGGCGACCGTGGTCGTCGATAAAGTGTCAGTCGAAATGAAATTTAAGTCCTGTGCCGCGATTAGGTAGAAGCGGCCGTCTGCGGTCACTTGTCCCTCGTTTCGCTGCCAGTTCTGGATCTTGAAGGGCTTTTGGTCAATCAGGGTGAGTGGCTCCTCGGAATGTCCACCACCGGTCCGAAAACGAAGGGCCGACAACCCGGTCAGCGCGAAGAACTCGTTCTGCGGGGAATTCCGCGCGATAGCCTGGTCGATTGCTTCTTTCGGGAATCGAACCGCGTGCTCCTCGCCGGAGTCGAATTCGATGGTGAATGAACTCATGGACGCCGCGCGGTGGATAAGGGCGCGATCCTGACCCAGCCAGGTAAAGTCGCGCGGGAAAATGGATTGAACGCGGGCGAGCGATTCGCCGCTCTCGACGTCAATCAGCGAGGTGCCGCCGGGTACTGACGTGGGAAACACGCGTCCGTTGGGTGAAACATCCCCGAAGACATCGCCTGCGAGCCCTTCGAGGCGCGAAACTCGTCGCCCGTTGTTCAGATCGATGAGTTCGAGGTTGCGAGTGGTCCAAAGCAGCACTACACCGGCGTTCGCGGCGAACCGGATGTCTTGGATATAGTCAGAGCCGATGACAAAGGGCGGCATTGACTTGGGAATCGGTCGGATCGGCGGCATCTTGATCATGATGCCCACACGCTTCCAACCGATCCACGTCGCGAACGCGTCATCTATGCGCTCGAAGCAATCGCTGACCCCGAAGTGCGCAGCGATCTCCTCTTTCGAAGTGAATGGTGCCGGCGCATAGCCTTGCGCGCAGTCGAGTGCCCGCACACGCAATTTCGAATTGATCTGGGACTCGACTTGGTCTCGGACTCCCGCTTCCGTAGCGAGGCGCAGCAATTGACCCTTGGCATACTCGAGGGATTTGGGAAGGGGCATCGCCTCATTGATGCGATCCTCCACGCCGCCGAGGCATTGATCGGCGATCAAAAGCTGGATGAGCACAATGACCGCGAAGAGAGGTCTGTTCCTAGAGGGCATGGGAACCCTCGAGTATGTGCACCAGCGCAAGGGTTGCGCCTGTGGGTGAGTGGCGACTGAACATCCTGTTCTCGGAAGTCCTAGAGTTGAGTTTGCAGTAGGCCATCATCGGCCGGAATGGGGCGTTCTCGCGTGACGAGTATCACGCAATGGGATTTAAAAGGGACCGGGCAGCGGGCTATTGAGGCGAGGAGTGCGTTTCGCGCGACCCGTTGAAAGTCCAATTCGTGTTAGGGCGTCAGTGTCGCCGCGATGCGGCGTACTTCGTCTGGCTGGCTTGTGCTCGCCCGCCAGTGGCGTTCCTGGCATTAAATATTTGCCCATGTTGGGGCCGCCGACGACGACCGGTTCGAACCCTGCCTCTCGGACGAGCCGCGAAACGGTTTCGATGGCCTTCTTGTCACCTGCGATCGGCATGCCGATCTTGCCCGGATCTTCGTGCGCACTGGCCATGCGTGCCGCGGGTACGGCGTTGAATGCCCGAACCACGAGTGCGCCCGGCAGCAGGTGCGCATCGAAGAGTCCGGCGCCTTCTTCGCGCGCTTGATTGGCGATCTCGCCGTCGCGTTGCGGGAAAGGATTGCTCGCATTGATGACGACTTTTCCTTTGAGTGAATTGCCGAGGCCCTTTACAAGCTCGGGAAAAGCGCTATAGGGAACCGCGAACAGGATTACCTGCCCGAACTCAGCGGCCTCCTGCGGCGTGCCCGCGTGCGCATTTGCTCCGACCTCGGCAGCGAGCTTCTTATCGTTGTCGAGATCACGGGAGGAGAACATCACCTCGTTTCCAGCCTTGGCCCAAACCCCTCCAAGAGCGCTTCCAACATGCCCCGACCCGATGACGCCGATCTTCATCTTCTGGCCGTCGGCAGCATTGACAGTGTTTGCCGTGATCGGCAGGACGCTAAGGGCGGCTGCCGCACCGGCCGCCTTGAGAATATCGCGACGACTGAAGCCAAGAGTGCCGTGCATTTTCATGTGGATCTCCAAATGAGGAGCAGTTGCGATTTGATGGTAAAGATATGCCTATTTTCCGCCCTGTCGAGATAACGAACGGNGACGAGATCAATATTAACTATAGTTAATGTGGCGGAAACCCGATCACGGACCGATCGAGCGGATCATCCAGCATATATGGACAGGGTGTTAGCATTTGCAGCTCTAATATTGTGGTCTTCGGGATCTGTAGCTCAACAACCACCAATCGAACCGTGCGCAGGAATGGAAGGCTACGCCGCCGTCCTATGTCACAAGAACATACAAGAACAGCAACAGCAGGAGCTAGCCCAATCTCTATCGGATGAGAAGCAGCGGAGAATTCAAGACAAAAAAATGGAGCGGCTGGGATTTCCGAAACTCAGGCATGAACAGCCCAGCCTGCTCGGACGACTGTTCTTCGACAATGTTGCAGCGAGAGTGGGAGAAAGGTTTCTCGTAGACAAATAGTGGCGCTCCGGCGGCTGTTGCGCCTGGTAAGAAGTCGGATCGCGACAACCATTGTCGTGTCGACGCTCATGCGGTTTTCAGCGACGAAAACGGCTGGTGCACGGTTGGCGCGCATTATCCGATGCTGTCCCCAAGCACCTGCCGCTTAATCCAAACTTATCCTGTATAGAGAATTAACATTGACAATCGCCTATACAGGATTATTCTGGCGCAGTTGCGCCATGCTATCTGGATAAGGCTAGTCGACCAGTGCCTACCTGTCTTCATACATAACAAGAGAAACCATGCGTACATTTAGTATTCTCGCCGCTCCGCTCGTTACGTTTTGGACCTTGATCGCTGCAGCGCCTGCAACTGCAGCGCCAGCCCCTGCACCGCAAGCGATCCCCCCAAAAGCCCAAAACAGCACCAATTGGTCGTCGCTCGATCAATACATCAGTTCCTCGATGAAGGATTGGAAGGTGCCGGGCGCATCGGTTGCCATCGTGCGCGACGGCGCCGTCGTTTATATGAAGGGATTTGGCGTTCGCGATATCCGCACCAATCAGCCGGTCACGGCCGACACGCTCTTTGATATTGGCTCGTGTACGAAAGCATTTACATCGGCCGCAGTGGCCATGCTGGTCGACGAGGGGAAAATGCAATGGGACGGAAAAGTGAATGCTTACATTCCGTTTTTCCGCCTAAGCGATCCTTTTGCCAATCAAAACGTCACCCTGCGAGATCTGCTGACGCATCGTACGGGCGTGCCGGGAGCCGACTTTCTTTGGTTCGTCGATCCGCAGAGTTCGCGCGAAGAATTGATTCGCAAGCTGGCCTACGTTCAACCAAACACAGGGTTTCGCTCGCAATTTGAATATCAAAATCTAATGTACGTCGCGGCTGGATACGCGGTGGGGCAGGTGGCGCATAGCACCTGGGATGAGTTTACTCAGTCGAGATTGTTCGCACCCCTGGGTATGACTGCGTCGGATACCAGTGCAATCGAAGCACAAAAAGCTGCGGACCATGCCACTCCCCACGAACAGGATCCAGACGGCTCGGTGAAGGCGATCGCCTGGCGCAATATCGATAGCGTGGGGCCCGCGGGCTCGATCAATTCGAGCGCGCGTGATATGGCCAAGTGGATCACGTTTCAGCTCGGCGATGGAACTTATCAGGGCAAGCGGCTGATCTCCGCGGACAATATGCGCGAGATGCATAGTGCTCAGATGGTGATTTCGCTCGAAGGTGAAATCGCCAAGGTATTTTTTCCCGACTCGATGCAGCTCAGTTACGGGCTGGGTTGGTTCGTGCAGGACTATCGCGGCCACCAATTAATCATTCACGCGGGAGATATCGACGGGTTTGCAACCATGGTGGTGCTGATCCCGGAGATTCACACGGGCTATTTCGCGGTGATCAATATGGGCAGTTTGTATCGGCAAGTCTTGAGCAATCAGATCGCCGATCAGTTGCTGCATTTGCCGGACGCCGGGTGGAGCAAACGTTTCAAAGCAATGGAAGTGGAATTCAAAGCGGAGGGAAAGGCGGCGAAGGCGTGGCAGTCGAAGCGCACGCCCGGCACCCACCCTTCGCGCGATCTTTCGGCCTATGCCGGGCAGTATCAGAATCCTGTCTACGGCAATGCTGAAATCGGCTATCAAAATGACAAGTTGAAGTTGCATCTCGGCGCGATTGATTCGGATTTGGAGCACTTCCAATACGATACTTTCGTCGCGAAATTGCGCAGCGAAACCCGTCTGACCTTCAACCTGAACGCAGACGGCAATCCGTCCGAGTTCACCGTGGCGGGCATCGCATTCAAACGTTCCGCAGCGGTGGCCGCCAAGTAATTTGGGCTAGAGGATCGATGCTCCGGGCGAGGAACATCACGATGAAGTCTCAAGCGGGAACAACAATGATCGAGGATGGCCAATGATGAAGATACCCGGATTTCTGGCGCTGATGTTATTGGCCTGCTCGCCGCTTCAGGCGCAGAGTGAAAGCCCATTGCTCATGCAGGGACCCACGCTAAATGCCACGCACATTGTTTTTGCCTATGGCGGGGAACTTTGGAACGTCAGCCGGGAAGGCGGAGCCGCGCGGCAGCTCACGTCAGGCGCGGGACAAAAATCGAGTCCGCACTTTTCGCCCGACGGCAAGTGGATCGCATTCACGGGACAATATGGCGGCAACCTCAACGTATACCTGATGCCCGCCGGGGGCGGCGAGGCGCGCCAGTTGACCTTCGGTCGAGGCCCGGACACGGTCGAAGGCTGGACTCCCGATGGCAAGAACGTTCTTTTCCGCTCTTCGCTCAAGAGTTATTCGATCCGCTTCGAGCAGCTCTACACGATTTCAACCGAGGGCGGTCCGACCCATCAGATTCCGCTGCCGATGGGTTATCAAGGATCCTACTCATCGGATGGCACGCATCTCGCTTACACGCCGCTGCCGCGCGAGTTTTTTGTCGTGGGCGGAGCGGTCACGCACGCTTTCTGGGCGCATTATCACGGCGGACTGGCGCCACAGGTGTGGATCGCGAATCTGGCTGACTCCGAAACCGTCAAAGTGCCGCACGAAAATGCCGGCGACTTTAACCCCATGTGGGTGGGCAATAAGATTTATTTTCTTTCCGCGCGCACCGAGCCGGTCACGCTCTATGCATACCAGACCGACGCGAAAAGCGTATCGCGCGTTATCGAAAACCATGGCGCGGACATCATGTCGGCGTCAGCGGGGCCCGGGGCAATAGTTTATGAACAGTTCGGCTCGCTCCATCTGTTCGATCTCGCAAGCGGGCGGGAGCACGAAGTTCGCGTTAGCATCCAAGGTGATTTCCCCGAGGTGCGCACGCACTTCGAAAACGTGGCGGAACACGTTTTGAACGCCAATATCTCTCCAACCGGGGCGCGCGCCGTATTCGAAGCGCACGGCGAAATCATCACCGTGCCCGCCGAGAAAGGCAATGCCCGCAACCTGACCAATTCGCCCGCGGTCGCCGAACGCTCGCCCGCTTGGTCGCCCGACGGGAAATCGATCGCCTACTTTTCGGACGCTTCCGGCGAATATGCCTTGCACATTCAGAATCAGGACGGCCTGGAAAAGGCGCGTGTGATCGGCTTGGGAAATCCGGGGTCATATTTCTTTGGCCCGGCGTGGTCGCCCGATGCTAAGAAACTTACCTACACCGACAAACGCTTGAATCTTTGGTACGTCGATCTGAATAACCCGGCGCCCGTGAAAATCGACACCGACACATATTTCGCTTTCGGCGGGATGATTCATTCGTCGTGGTCGCCCGATAGCCGCTGGATCGCGTATACGAAGCTTCTCGTCAATCATATGCGCGCTGTTTTCGTCTATTCGATCGATTCAAAGAAGTCCACGCAAATCACCGACGGATTGAGCGACACCGAATCCGCCGTGTTCGATAAGAGCGGCAAATATCTTTATTTCACGGCCAGCACGAATTCGGGACCGACGAAAGTGCCCCTGGACATGTCGAGCCTCGGCCACAGCGTAACGCGCAGCGTCTATCTGGCCATTCTGCGCAAGGGCGTCGCGTCGCCGCTGAAGCCGCAGAGCGATGACGAGAAAGTCGCGGCTCAAAGTGCGCCCGATGCCGAAAAAAAGGAGAAGAGTCACGCGCCGGAGGCGGCCGCGAATGGTGTGCAGATCGACTTCGAGGATATCAGCCAGCGTATTTTGGCCTTGCCGCTGCCTGCCGCCAGCTATGCCGAGCTCGCCGCCGGCAAAGAGGGCGAACTTTACGTCGAGCAGTCGCAACCGGGGGGCTCGCCGCTGGGTGGCGGTGGCCCTGTTACGTTGTTGAAATTTACTCTGGCCGACCGCAAATCGACGCAGATCGCGTCGGGCATCGAGGATTTCAGGCTGTCCTTCAGCGGCGATAAGTATTTGTTCCGCCAGGGCAAAAAATGGGGAATCACCTCCACGGCCGCACCGATGAAGCCGGGCGCGGACCTGCTGGACATGGACGCGATGCAAGTCCTGGTGAACCCGCGGGAAGAATGGAAGCAGATGTACCAGGAAGCCTGGCGCCTGGAGCGCGATTATTTTTATGCCAAGAATTACCATGGCCTGGATCTCGCCGCCGCGGAACGACAATACGCCGCCTACCTTCCGGGAATCGTCAGCCGCGCGGATTTAAATTATCTCTTCCTGGAAATGCTCGGGAAACTTTCGGTCGGCCACGTGTTTATCGCAGGCGGCGACATTCCGAAGGTGCCGCCCGTTTCGGTCGGGTTGCTCGGCGCCGATTACAGCAGCGAAAACGGCCGCTACCGCTTTGCCAAAGTTTACGAGGGCGAAAATTGGAATCCGGGCCTTCGCGCGCCGCTCACTGAACCGGGCTCGGAGGTAAAACGCGGCGAATATCTGCTCGCCGTGAATGGCCGGGATCTGCACAGCAGCGATGATATCTACCGATTCTTTTTGAACACGGCGGACAAGCAGATTGTCCTCAAGGTCGGCCCCAATGCGGACGGCTCCGATTCACGAAACGTTACAGTAGTCCCGATCGGCGAAGAAGTATCTTTGCGTCATCGCGATTGGGTGGCAAACAACCTGCGCACCGTGGACCGCCTGAGCGGCGGCCGCGTTGCTTATGTTTATCTGCCGGACACAGCGACCGGCGGGTATACCTCTTTCAACCGCTACTTCTTCGCACAAGTCGGCAAGGAGGGGGTGATAGTCGACGACCGCTTCAATAGCGGCGGGCAGTCGGCGGACTACATCATCAATTACTTGCAGCGCAGTCTTCTCAATTATTGGTATACGCCCAACGGTGCCGTCTCACCCGAACCGGGTGAAGCAATTTTCGGCCCCAAAACCATGATCATCAACCAATATGCCGGATCGGGTGGCGACTTGATTCCCTGGTACTTCCATCACGTCGGATTGGGTCCGTTGATCGGTGAGCGGACCTGGGGCGGAGAAGTGGGCACTACGGGGTACCCGGCTCTGATCGATGGCGGCAGCGTTACCGCGCCGAGCATTGCCTTCGTCAAAACTGATGGGCATTGGGGAATCGAAAACGAAGGCGTGCCGCCGGATATCGAAGTAGAGATGAATCCGAAGGCATGGCGCGAGGGCCACGATCCGCAACTCGAGAAAGCCGTCGAGACCGTCCTTCGGGAACTGAAAGAGCATCCACTGCCGCAGCCGGTGGTTCCGCCCTTTCCCGATTACTACGACAAGCGGCCTTAGCGCAGGCAACCCGAGACGTACTTCCGATCCACCATTTTCTCCTTTCCAGGAAATCCATGAGACCCACCGCACTGCTCCTGCTCATCCCCGCGATCTGCGCGTCCCTGAGCGTCTCCGCCGCCCCCGAGGCCGGGCACTTCGACCTCGAGAAGACCAAGACCGTGGTGAGCGGCCTCATCGAGCAAGCAATGAAGGAGCGCGGGGTGCCCTCGGTGTCGATCGCGCTGGTCCGGGGCGATACGATCGTTTGGAAGGCCGCTTTCGGGTACGCCAACGTCCGCATGAAGACCCCGGCGACAACGGATACGCTTTACAGCACCGGATCGACTTTCAAGTCGGTCACCGCCACCGCCCTCATGCAGCTTCAGGAGCAGGGCAAGTTCAAGCTCGACGAGCCGGTCAACAAATACCTGGGCGATGTCCAAGTGCAGGATCGCCTCCAGGCCGAAAAGCCAGTTACTTTCCGGCACATGCTCTCGCACTGGTCTGGTCTGACCGCCGGAGCAGTGACCAAGCCGCTGTGGGGCCGGGAGCTTCCCAAGTCGCTGGACAAGATGGTTGCCGGTCTCTACTCGGTCCGGCCGCCGGAGACGAAGTGGGAGTACAACAACTGGGCGTACGGGATGGCGGGACTTCTGGTCCAGAAGATCTCCGGTGAGGAATACGAGAAGTACATGGTGGANCATGTGCTCGNNCCNCTCGGCGTCACCACACCTCACCCGGTCTATCCGTCGCCGGAGATGGTGGAGGTGATGGCACTGCCGTACGAACCCGGAGGACCGAACGGGAAGCCAAAGCCGGTCGAACAGGTTCATTTCGACGTCTACCCTGCCGGCGACATCTATCTCACCGCCGAGGACATGGCGAGATTCCTGGCGATGCAACTGAACGGCGGAATGTTCCGCGGCAAGCGAATCTTGACGGAAGCCTCGGTTAACGCGATGCACGAACCTCAGTTCGGCGGCACTTACGCCTTCGGCTTCTCGGTTCGCAAAGACCCGAACGGCCACACGATCATCAACCACGGCGGCGCCATTCCGGGCCAGAGTTCCTACATGGTCGGGGATCTGGACGCGAAGGTGGGCGTGTACTTCATGTCGAACTCCGGGGCCCCATCGTCGATTGGCGAGGCCGCGCTCAAACTCCTTCGCGGCGAGGACTATACGCCTCCCGCGCCGCCCAAGATCGTCTCNGTGGATCCGAGCGTGCTCGACCGCTACGTCGGGGTGTACGCGTTGAGTCCNGACGTGNTGTTCACGGTCAGCCGCGACGGCAGCAAGCTGATGATCCAACAAGGGGACGCGCCGAAGAAGAGCGAACTCGCCGCCACGTCCNCGACGTCNTTTATCGTCAAGGGGCAGGATCTTACCGTCACTTTCGTTGCAGAACCGTCGGCGGCGGTTACCAAGCTTGTCCTCGACTCGGGGAGCAGCAAGGTCGATTTACTGAAGCAGAAATAGAGTTGAGTGGCGAAACGAAGGAGCCAAATTCATGACTCGTAGCGTCTACTTCATTCTAGGTTTCTGTCTTGCGGGCCTGGCGCTGAAGGCGGGCGCGCAACAGTCCGCTCCCGCGGCCGCTCCTGCGCCGCCTCCGTTGGTGGGAACGCTGGCGGCGCATCCGGACTGGCTCGCGGCGAAGAGCCACCCGGGCGATGTCGATACGGTGGATCACCTGGTCACTTCGCTCTATGACGTGATCTCCGGGGCCGCCGGCAAGCCTCGCGATTGGGACCGCTTCCGCTCGCTGTTCCTGCCGGATGGCCGGCTTGGCGTAATTCGACCGGAAAGCCGCGCCACACAGGATGCGCCCGCGCGCAAGGGCGATGTCGTTTTCCTTACTCCGGATATGTACGTCCAACGGGACGACCCTTACTTTATGACGCACGGCTTCTTCGAGCGAAGCATTGCGAACCGGGTCGAGGTGTTCGGTAATCTCGTCCACGTGTGGAGTACCTACGAGAGCCGGCACGCGGAGCATGATCGCCAGCCCTTCGCGAGAGGCATCAACTCGATCCAGATTGTGTCCGCCCAAGGACGCTTCTGGATTGCCAGCATACTCTGGGACGAAGAGCGGCCCGGGTTGGCGCTGCCGGAGAAATACCTTAAATAAACGCCGTTTTCCATCATGTGGATAGGGACACAGTGACCCAGGGCGAGAACGCTCCTTACAGGAAGACGTTTTGCGAGGCAGGACACTGCTTCACTTTTGAAGGCTGCTGCGTTTTCGGGGAATCGACGATCCAACATTCATCGAAAACCGAACAGTAGCAGGCAAGAAAATTGACCTTCTTCAAGCCGCGCTCGATCGCACCATAGTCCTCGGCGCTCAAATCCTCGGGTTTGACGTCGAAGAAAGCTATTTGCTCCTTTGCGGCCAAGACGCTATGAACGATGCTCGAAACTACCATTCGCGGATGAGGCGGAACGGTCGTGCGGCCCAACATGGCATTTAGGAGCGCCCGAGGAGTGCTCATGGGCGTACCGTTATAAGTCACCTCCAGCGATTCTATACGGGCCGGGCCCACGCCCTTGTTCACGATGAAAAAACGAATATGCGGCGTGCTATCCGACTCCACATCTGAAGAGTCAATCTGTATGAAAGGCCAGGAATTGGATTGCACCAATCGCTCCATGGCTCGGCCGTTTGCGATGGCAAGAAACAG
>JGI12712J15308_10000528_pt1 | contig 11348 bp, 7 predicted proteins | sample JacPin_JW_Ref_O2_FD_15308 | JGI IMG/M metagenome (IMG submission 15308) | reverse complement strand
AGACGACGTTGCTGGCGTCCGACTCGAATGCTATGAAACGTCCGTCGGCACTCAAGGACCCGCCACGACTGTCGGCGGTCGCCGCTGCGCCACCGATCGCGACAGAGACGAGCGCAGTGCTTACGCTGCAGCCCGCAGGCGCGCCGATACAAGTATCCCGGACAAAAATTGCAGCGGGCTTTCCGCCGGAGTTAAAGGTGTCAAAGATAACGAAACGGCCTGTCCCGCTGATCGAACTAGAACCGGCTCCATTCGCACTCTGCGACCCAGCATCGCCCTGCGATACAAGAATCGTCGAAGGGGTGCATCCGGCCGGCGCGCCGACGCAGGTGTCGCGAAGAAAGACTTCCTCTGCCTGGTCCGTATCGTCCGACGTCATTTTGTCGAACGACTCAAAAGCCACAAAGCGACCGTCGCTGCTGATGACCGGAATCTCACTATCGATGCTCCCAGGCTGACCGTTCGGCAGGGCGGAAACTAGCGTCGTAGCTGGCTGGCAGCCGGCGGGAGCACCTGCGCAGGTGTCGCGGACAAAGATATTGAAATTGGCCCCGTAGTAGAAGTCGGTCATTCCAGAAGCAAAGGCCACAAATCGGCCGTCGGCGCTGATAGCTGGTTCTCCATTCTCGAGAAGGATCTGCGAGCCGTCGGTGTTCAGAGAAACTCGGGTGGTGGAAACCACACAGCCTGGTGGAGCACCGAGGCAGGTGTCCCTGACAAAGACGTCGTCAAATTGATTTGTGTCGCCGGGCACCAGGTTATCGGCGTCGGAGACAAATGCGACGTACCGCCCGTTTGCACTGATCGCCGCCTCATGGCTGAATCCATCTCCTTGGGTGCCATCAGAGGCAACGGACAAGCGAATTACGCTTGGGACGCATCCTGCCGGGGCTCCGACGCAGGTGTCCCGCAAGAAAACGTCTGTAAATCCGTTAGTGTCATTTGGAACAAGGGTGGTGGCGTCGGAAGAAAACGCAACGAAGCGTCCATCGCTGTTGATTGAAACTTCCTCGCTGCCGGCGTCGCCCTCTGTGAGGTTACTGGCGATGCTCGAGCGCTCAATTACGCCAACTGCTCCGGCCGGAACCGGTGTGACTGTGAAGTTCATGACATTCGAGGTTCCCCCGCCGGGGGCAACGTTGAAGACTCCGATTTGAGCAGCGCCAGGACTGGACAGATCGGTTGCCGGAATCGCGCTCTTCAACAGCGTATCGCTTACGACGGTCGTGGGGCGGTCGAGACCGTTCCACTGCGAAATCGTGCCGGCAACAAAGCCCGTACCTTCGATCGTCAACGGGAAGCCTGGCCAGCCTGCATTGACGCTTTGATCGGAGATAGAGGCGATCATAGGGCCAGGATTCGAGCTGAACGGCGTGATGGTGAACGGACTGGAAGGGGAGGGTCCGCCTCCGGGTGAGGGATTTAGCACCGTCACACTCACTGTTCCGGCGGAGGCCAATGCACTGGCCGCAATCGGCGCACTTACTTGTGTCTGGCTAATAAAGGTCGTTAGCTGCGCAACACCGTTTAATTGCACAACCGATTGGGAGAGGAATCCCGATCCAGTTACTTTCAATATCAACGCAGCAGCACCTGCTTGCACATTGGCCGGCGTGATCGATGAGACGGAAGGAACCGGAAAGTTGACCAGGAAATTGATCGTATTAGAGGGCGGTGTTCCCAGGTTGGTCACGGAGACCGCGGCCGAGCCCCCGGTGCTCAATAAAGTCGCGGGAGCGATGGCGGTGATCGTCGTGCTGTTTACAAGTGTCGCGGCCAAGTTCGTTGGCGTGGCGCCAGTAGGGTTCCAGTTCACTGTGGCGTTTGCGAGAAAATTCGTACCGGTCAAGGTGAGCGTTAGATTGGGTGATCCGGCGGTCACGCTACTGGGCGAAATCGAGACAATCGTAGCGGCCGTCGGCACGGGCGGAGGCGCTGGTTCCTTCGAACCACTTCCCCCGCAACCAGCAAAGACCGACATCACGATGCAGAGGCCGCACATCGAGCCCGCGACCGATAGAGAGCATTTCATATTGCCTCCTCGCCGAATGTCTGAACAGGTCGCGCCTTCAATTATTGGCGCCGCTCATCGGCGATCAGCGTTGTTCGTCTTTGAAATCGGACAACCTCGGCTTGCGAACCACGCCGTGGATCGCCTGCGAGCCGAAATGGCCACTCGCGGGCATTCCGAACACCAGGCTCACGTTGGAAAATGGCACGTCCGTTCCTCCGTTGATGCAAACCTGCAGCATGGACAGCACCGTGTCATTCTTCGAAAAGGGCGCAGGGCCTCCGTTGCCGGTAATCGTGGCGGTTCCGGTGATCATGAAACCCGGGTTAGTGGGAACTGGGGCGGCATAGGGCGGGCAGGTGCTGGTGTCGGCGTTAAAGGTGACCTTGGCATCCTTCATGGTGATGTGGTGCGTATGAGGAATGCGCGTTTCGGGATCATCGAACGTCGTCGGAACGCCATTCGTAACCACTCCATTGGCTATCGCCACGTCCATCGCGTGATCCGACAGTTCCATGGTCATCTCGGCGGAAAAATCGGCCAAGCCGGAGCGGCCCTTCAAATCCAGGGACCATTTCCCGTGCATTTCCCACGGTCCCACCACCTTGCCCCCTATGGTCTCCGGCGAATAATCATTGATTAACCCACTAAAGTGCATAGGCGTCCGAGTCTGGGCCACGGCACCGATACCTGCCGCCAGCACCACAACCGCGGCGACGCTCACCATCCACAACAAGGTTCTGCTCTTCATAGGTCCTCCAGGTTCACTCGCGCTTCTTAGCCGGACAATTGCGCGAAGTGAGTTTGCGCGCAATGGCGGAGGAATAATCTGCGGATGATTTAGTTCTGACCGTTCAGCTCGATGAATTCAGGACAGTTGACGGGACCCGAGCCTGGACCAACACATATTTCTTGATCAGTAAGCAATTAATGATAGAGTGCCGCCAAACATCGGTAAGCCTGTTATGGAAGCTGTTCCGCAAACCCGCCGGACGCGCTTTGGCCCCTATGAAGTGAACTTGCGTTCGGGAGAGATTCACAAGCACGGTATTCGTCTAAAACTCCAGGACCAACCCTTCCAAGTGCTCGCGCTTTTGCTGGAGCATTCAGGTGAGGTTGTCACCCGCGATGAGTTCCGGCAGAGACTCTGGCCTGCGGACACGTTTGTTGACTTCGATACCAGCCTGAATAGCGCCATCAAGAAACTGCGGGATGCGCTGGCCGATTCCGCCGAGGAACCCCGCTACATCGAGACCATCCCACGGCGAGGCTACCGATTCATCGCCCACGTCGAAGGCGCCCCAAAGCCCACTCTGGCCGTGATGGAAAAGCCGCTGGCTACGGTTGTTCCGGCGGTACCAGCCGCGGGGTTTTGGAATAAACGCCGCGCCTTGGTTGCCGGTGTCGCGGCTTTGGTCGTTATTGCCGCGGTCGCTTCCTGGCGGATCTTTTTCGCGCGGCCGGTGCTGACCGGGACCGACATCATCCTGCTAGCCAGCTTTGTGAACAAAACCGGCGACCCCATTTTCGACAATTCTCTGGATAAAGCTCTGCAGATCAAACTCACGGAGTCTCCTTTCCTGAGCGTGCTTCCCGAGGGAAGCGTCCGAGAAACGCTGCGCACCATGCGCCGCGATCCTAGCGAGCCGCTGACCCGGGACGTGGGTATCGAAATCTGTAAACGCCAGGGGCTGAAGGCCGTGGTGGTTCCGGAGATCGCCGCCATCGGAAGCAAATACCTGATTACCCTGGAAGCGATCGACGCGCGGAGCCAGAAGCCCATCGCCCGTGCACAAATGCAAGCGGATTCCAAGGATCAGGTGATTGCCGCGCTGGGCAAAGCCGGATCGCAATTGCGCCAGCAACTGGGAGAAAGCCTGGGTTCTCTGGAGCAGCACGACGCGCCGCTCGATCTGGCCACGACCAGTTCGCTTGAGGCGCTACAGGCTTACCGCGCGGGGCTCGCGCCGCTGCGCTCCGGAAAATCCGAGGAAGCCGTTCCCTTTTTTCAACGGGCGATCGAGTTGGATCCGCAGTTCTGTTCCGCCTACGTCATGTTGGGCAGCGCCTACCACGGAGCGGGTGACGATCAGGCTTCCAGAAAGAACTATGCGCGGGCCTTCGAGCTGAAGGATGGCCGTCTGACCCAGGAAGAAAATTTTCTGGCTACCGCCACGTACTATTGGAACATTACCGGCAATCTGGAAAAGGAGAATGCCGTCCTGGTTTTGTACCAGCAGGCCTACCCGCGCAGCGTGGCTGCCGCGAACCTATTGGGAATTAATTATTCGCAGCTGGGCCGCAAGGAAGAGGCGCTGCAGCAATGGCAATGGGTGCTGGAACATTCGCCGGTGCCCTCCGCTTTTTACTACTCCAACGCGGCGCAGGGGTACATGTCGCTGGACCGGCTGGACGAGGCCAAAAAAATACTGGACGAGTGGCGGCAGAAAGGAACTCTCTTCTCGTATCAAACCGACATGCGTTACCGCATTGCTTTTTTCGAAAACGATACCGCGACGATGGAGAAGCTGGCCCCCGCAAATCCGGCTGACGACGTGGGATGGCAGGCCTTGCAAACGCAGCTGGCTTTCTATCGCGGAGATCTCAAAAAATACCGCGCGCTGAGCGATTCGGTGGTGAATCTGCAGCGCAACGACAAGCAGCCGGAAAACGTCGCGGACGAGCTCGCGTTGCGCGGCCAGCTCGAATCTTTTCTGGGAAACTACGGCCCGGCGCGCAGCTTCTGTCGCCAGGCGATCGAGATAGGCGCCGAGAGCATCACCGAATTGTGGCGCTGTGGCGAAGCGTTGGCTGCAGCCGGTGAATATGCGCAGGCGGAGGCCATGGCTGAAAAACTGGAACGGCAAAATCCGGAGAATACAATTGAACAGAGAGTGCACGTCCCGCTGATTCGTTCGATCATCGAGCGCCAGCGGGGAAATCCGGCGAAGGCCGCGGATTTGCTGGCCCAAGCCGAGCCCTACCAGTACACGCAGGATACTCCGTATCAACGAGGGCTCGCTTATCTGGCCGCCGCAGAACCCGCCAAGGCCGCCGCCGAGTTCGAGAAGCTCATCGTACATCGCGGAGCAAATTGGTGGGTGGTCTACGCGCCGCTCACCCAGTTGGGTATGGCGCGAGCCTATGCGATGCAAGGGGACCGCGACAAAAGCCGCAAGGCCTACGACGATTTCTTGGCCACTTGGAGCGATGCTGACTCGAACATTCCGGTACTGCGCCAAGCCAAAGCCGAATACAAGAAGCTCAGCCTCGCATCCAACTCCACCTCGGCAGCGCCCCAAAGGTGATCGCCATTCGCTGCCGCCCACTGCGGTGGTCGTGGGTTCTGGGCTAGGGCCATGGCCATCTTGGCGATGTTGCGTTGCCGACGCATGGCCAGGGGCACGTAGCATCGCTTCCAGTCCGTGTCACAACGCCCGGCCGCGTTGACCAAGCCACGACGACCTTCGCGTCGGCGCAAGACTTGGCGAACGCCATGCGGCGCGCCTCCGCCGCCCACGGCGAGCACGAGAAACGTATCGGCGCCGCCGACCCGAACTGGCCCGACTGGTACGCCGAATACATGGTGCGCGAACAAGCCGGCACAGAGCTGCCACAATGACCACGGCAATGAGGGTGCACCGCGGGTGAAATGAATTTGTCACCGAGAAGCGCTTGAGGGCCTGCAATCGTCCATTTGCCTTTGCCCTCATTGCGAAGGGAGGCTGCAATGCCGAATCAAGAGTGCCAGGTTTATGATGGCTCGTCGCAATGCACTCGTCCAGCCGTAGCTATCTTGAAACAGACACTGGCAACGGAAGATGTATCGTCGAAAACTGTTCGGACGCCGGTGTGTGAAGAACATGCCAAGCTAATGGAGAACACGCGGGGGACTCACACCGTTGAGCGGTTCAGCAAGGACTGCACAAGCAACACCCTCTCGGGTGGTACTTAACGACTAATTTTGTCAACTGCGTACGAAGATAAACAAATGTTGGCTCCAGCGGAATATCAAACGATTTTCGAAATCAACGTCGCCTCTTTTCCGTGGTCTGCATTCCTGACGCCCTGCCTGTGCATTCTGCTGGGCATCGCATTTTATCGATTTTCCAAGATGAAACTTTTCCAGCTTTTCGGTTTGATCGCGAGTGCGGTTGGGCTTTTCTTCGCGCTGTTGTACTGCACCGCTTTAATACCGAAGTACGTCCGCCTTCGACATGCGTATAAAAACGGCCAAACCAAGCTGATTGAAGGACCCATAGAAAACTTCCATCCGATGCCTTCCCTCGGGCCATCAAAGGAGTCCTTTTCGGTGGGCGGGGTCTTGTTCTCGTATCATGTGGGCGAAAAACGTTCGATGGCGACCTGCCCCCAGATTCCGCACAGTTCATGATACGACGTTTGGGTCTTTGACTTGCTCGGCGATAGAGAAAACGTCGGCGTCGCGGCTGTGGGAAGGTTTCGTAGAAGTGGCGCGGAAAAATCCCCCGGGGGAGAGAACTTCTTCTGGCCGCTGAAGAAGCGTAACTTACTGATTCTGCGTTCTGCAAGAATAGGCAGAAACGCTAGAATTGCACAAGACGGTCATTCAGCAAAAAGAACATCGCTCCCAATCCACAGCGGCGCGAGAGACCGCAGGTTTTGTTTGTACGTTCTGGAAACGGGATACTCCTTCCCGCTGCGTGTGCACAGAACGTAATCTCCGGTCGAGCGTGGGTGGATTCCTTGAACCCAGGAAGAGTTCACCAGCACGCAGCGATGGATCTGAACGAAACCGTAAGGCAGGAGTTTCTCTGCCAGTCCCGATATACATCCACGAACCAAATGAGATCCTGCCGATCGGACCAGCAAGACATAGTTGCCCTCTGCTTCCACTGCAATCACTTCCGCGGGATCGATAAGAAGCGCCCTGCCTTCCATCGCGATCGCGATCTTAGAGGGATTCGCTACGGGTTTGCTTGAATGCGGGGCCGAGGTCGCCTTTCGTTGATGCACTTTTTTGCCTGTCCCCAGGGTCAGGGCTTCGTGTATGCGATCGCTCAAGAACGGCTTGAACACGACATCAGGTGTGGATTTGTCAACCGCAGTGACTGTGGGTTGGTGCCGCGTAGTGACGATTGTAACTGCGGGCCTTAAGAGGTCGATTTGTTTCAGGAGATCAAGGACTTCGATCTCCGACGTTTCGGGAATCGAGCTATTTATGAGAACGACGTCATACGCTTCCTCTCGCAGCTTATCGAGTGCTTCCGAAATGTTTTCCGCCGAGTCGAATGCTTCAATATCCTTTCTTGTTGCCAGCACGTTTGCCAACGTGCTCTGGTCGTTCGGTTCTTTATTAACTATCAATACACGCATGAAACCCCTTGCCAGCATTTAGAGTTCTGGATGCGCCTTCCGATCAAACAATCACTGCCCATCCTTGGGAGCCGCTGTTCCATCCGACCAGGTGGACACCGGAATCATGAATTCGGTTATCGGCTCCGGGGCGCCCCGAAATTGCGGATTTAACATCACGGGAGATCCCGGCAAATCCGCTCCCCAGGACTTCGGATCCGTAAGCGGAACATAAAACATCAAATGAGGGACCCAATGCCCGGCCGAGTCGTTCAGATACCCCTGGGTTGACATCATGTAGCACATCGCGCCGGCTTCGACCGGCGGTAGCTCCTTTGCCTGGAAAGCCTTGATGCCCTCGATGACCTGAGCTTTAGATAGTCCGGCCAACACCAATTCCGTCCTTTTGAAGGTCAGAGGCATGATCGATCGCGCTGCGGCTGGATTAAAGCAGATTGGGCCGCGCATCTTCGGGTTCCAAAACCCCGCAAAATCAAACGGGGACATCCAGGCTCGCTCTACGAGACAGACGAAACCATTCTTGCCTTTGACCGCCGTTTCGTAGCCTCGCCGTCCGAGGACCATGACTTCAGCGTCAGCTGAAATCGAGGGCGGCGCCGCGCTGCGTGCCAGCGCGATCTCGGCGTCTCGATCGGCCATAAGGTACTGATCGACAGGAGCCATGCTGGGGTAAGCCGCAGCCGTATCTTGAGAGCGTGCCGCGAAAGCAGCGCTAACCAGCCCGGTCACGACCAATGATGCAAATATGATGGCCCGCAGAATTTTCCTGGCTATCTTCATAGTCACTCCCCCTTTGCAATTTCCGTGACGCCTTGAATTCTCCGATGCGGGATGCGTGCCAGAGGTTGTCGCCTCTCCGCTCGAAAGAAAATTATTTATACCGACCAGTCGGTATATAACGAGATACAAGAAAAGGTATCGTTCATGCGGCACGCGCCGCCCGCGTTCGCCTTCGTGGTGTGCGAAGCGTTTCCAGGAACTTAATCATCGCTTTTTCGCCAGCGACCAGAGTGGCGACGTCCTGATCGCTCTTAGCCAGCGACAGGTAGCCTTCGTAGGTCGCGACCAGGAAAGAACCCATTTCTTCGGGATTAACATCGGCACGCACCATTCCGCGCTTTTTTCCGTCCCGCAAGGCGTTGGCGATTGAGATCTGCCAGCCCCGAAACATCTTCGCCGTCCTCTTTCGAAAGCCTTCATCGAGAGGAGCCATCTCCTGAGACAGGTTATTCAGTGCGCAGCCGAAGCGCACGTCCGAGGGCTTTAGCGATGTAGACCGAATAATGGCGATCAGAGTGTCGATCGGGTTTACCGCATTTTTCAGTGGCCATCCCCACTTTTCCTGGCCCATGTTCGCGATTATCTCGTCTAGCACCGCGTAGCCCAGAGCTTCCTTATTTTCGAAGTGGTGGTACATCGCTCCTTTCGTTACCCCCGCGGTCCGAAGAATAGTGTCTAAGTCCGTGCCGCGGAACCCCGACTTGAAAATTTCCTGGAAGGCAGCTTGCAACAGTCGTTCCCTGGTGCGTTCGGGATTGCGCCGTTCACCGCGCGGGCCGTTGCGGCTGGTCTTAAGATTTAGCATACCGATTAGTATGTACGGACGACATCGGAAGTCAATTGAAAATGATGTCGCGAGCCAGTGAAGAGTTGCCCCCAGCATCGAACTAGTCCTCCCGAATTTGGAATTGGTAGCCGGCTTGTTCGGTTTGATGTATGTCGCGAGACAGAGTGTTGAATCGTCTCCCTGTTGTTACGAAAAGTTGATAGGCGTGACCAATCGCTTTTCTGCTGCTACGCGTTTGTGTATCTCCCTCCAACTAAATTCCGGTAAGTGCTTGTTATTGCTACGCGCAACCATTTGGCTATCGATCTGCAATTGATGAAGTAATTCTGGGCGTGTTGTTGTTTCGAAGAATTGGGGTTCTTGACTCAACGTACTTACAAATTGATTCAATCTGGAGAGAAAATGCGATTGAAAAAATATGTCTTGCCCGCCGCACTGCTCGCGGCTTTGTTGCTTTTGTTGCCTGGCTTGCTGTCTGCGCAAAGCGTGGTTACCGGCGCGCTCACTGGCGCAGTGACTGATCCCTCGGGCGCGGTGATCGGAGGCGCCACGGTGACGCTAACCAGCGCCACCACCGGCGAGACATTGGTCACGCAATCGAGCGTCACCGGCGCTTACTCGTTTGGGCTGGTGAAGCCGGGCGCATACAAATTGACTGTAACTCAGTCTGGATTTAAGGAAGCATCTCTATCGGCTGACGTGGCTCTTGGCGAAACGGCGGTAGCCAACGTGAAGTTGGAACTCGGCAGCGGCTCGGTCACCATCGAAGTAACCGGACAAGGCGCCCTGCTCCAAACCGAAAATGCAAACATCTCCACCAGCATCGCCCAGGCCGAAATCGAAAACCTTCCGAATCCCGGCGGCGACCTGAGCAACATCGCACAGACCGCACCGGGAGTGACCATGAACAGCGCTGGCGCGGGTTTTGGAAATTTCAGCGCGTTTGGCTTGCCCGGCACTGCGAATCTATTCACCCTGAATGGTAACGATTACAACGATCCCTTCCTGAACCTGAACAACTCGGGCGCCAGCAACTTGTTGCTGGGTTCCAACGAAATTCAGGAAGTATCGGTGATCAGCAACGCCTACACCGGCCAGTATGGGCGTCAGGCCGGCGCGCAGATTGACTACGCCACCAAGTCGGGCGGCAACGCGTATCACGGCGACGCCGTGTATTACTACAACGCGGGCGGCATGAATGGCACCGACTTCTTCGCTGGCTATAGCCCGGAAACAAACAATCAGTGGGCAGCGGCATTGGGCGGACCAATCAAGAAGGACAAGATTTTCTTCTTCGTGAATACCGAAGGGCTTCGCTATTCGCTAGGCTCCGGCGGGTTCGTGGATCTTCCCACTACGGCATTTGAGAATTATGTGTCGCAGAATATCGCCAAGCTACCGACGGCCCCGACGGCAACACCGTTCTACCAGAACATTTTCAATCTGTATAACAGTGCTCCTGGCTTCGCGGCGGCCAACGCCAACCCAATCGCCTCCAGTTGCGGATCTTTGAACGGCCTCAGCGGCGGGGCCATACCCAACGATGCCTGCATCGGCCAAACACAAGAGATCGTCCCGAACGGAAACAAAGAATGGCTGCTCTCCGGACGCGTGGATTGGAACATCAACGAAAACAACAAAATCTTCGCGCGCACCAGGTTCGATCGCGGAACGCAGCCGACCGATACCAGCTTCGTCAGCCCGGTGTTCAACGTGCACAGCGTGCAACCGCAGGATGAAGGTCAACTGAACTACACCCACATTTTTAGCCCGAACGTGGTGAACAACTTCGTCGGGTCCGTGCTGTGGTACTCGGCCATCTTTCAGAGTCCGGACATGAATGCCGCTACCGGCGCATTTCCCGGATTGTTTTTCTTCACCGACATCGGCTCAACCTGCCTCGGTTTGGGCTGCCAAATCAACACTGCCGGTGCAGCGGCGGACATTCCGCAGGGCCGCAACGTAACGCAGTGGGGAATCGTGGACGACCTTTCGATCACTCGCGGAAATCACAGCTTCAAGATGGGCGTGAATTTCCGGCGTGACGATGTGAGCGACTACCGGGCGAGTGAAGGCCAGATTCCGACCGTGGGAATCACCGCGCTCGATTTCGCCAACGACGTCATGAATCCGAATGGCGCCGGAACATCCGGCGATTCGGTGTTCCAGCAATTCGCGGTCAGCCTGAAGCAGCCCCTCGCCATTTACAGCATGGGCCTGTATTTCCAGGACGAGTATCGCGTAAATCCGAAACTCAAACTGACCCTTGCGCTCCGTGCTGACCGTAACTCGGGCGGTGTGTGTCAGTCCGATTGCGGCTCGGCTCCTATTACTCCGTTCGCGCAGGCGAGCCATGATGAAACGCTCCCGTTCAATACGATCACGAATCCCGGCTCGCACAGCATCTTGCCGGGA